>Ga0316198_10000178_pt1 | contig 29808 bp, 22 predicted proteins | sample OudBieAanoxic_MG_FD_204935 | JGI IMG/M metagenome (GOLD analysis project Ga0316198, IMG submission 204935) | Coastal sediment microbial communities from Oude Bieten Haven, Netherlands - site A anoxic | ecosystem: Environmental > Aquatic > Marine > Coastal > Sediment | place: Netherlands... | reverse complement strand
ACGAACGCAATGGACAGGATGCCCTGGCCACCGACCCCGGCGAGGATGATGTTCTTTTCCATCGTCTCTCCGTTCTCAGTTCGACCTGTTCTTGAGCGCCTCGATGCAGGCGCGACGGGCGACAATCACGCTCGGTCCGTCGAATGCGAGCTCTTCCCGCATGACCTCCACGTTTTGGTCGTGGTTTCGCGGGGTGGGTTCGATGATCCTGAAATGATCCTCGGAGATGCCGGTGCCGAGGATGATCTGGTCGAGAGTAGAGCCGGTGGACATCGAGCGTTGGGTGCCAGTCATGCCGACCGTGCTGTTGTCGACCACCAATACGTTGAGGTTGACGTTTTGTTGGACGGCCGACAGAAGCGGCGTGATACCGCCGTGGGAGAAGGTGCTGTCGCCGATCGCTGCCACCGCCGGAGAGTAGCCGGCATGGGCCGCACCGGCGGCCATGCCAATCGAAGCGCCCATTGCGATGCAGCTGTGGACCGCCTCGAGGGGCGGCAGAGCGGCCAGTGTGTAGCAGCCGATGTCCGAAAAAACCTGGGGGTTGTCAAAGTTGTTGAGGGCCTCGTTGAGGGCGCGGAAGGAGTCGGTGTGCGGGCATCCCTTGCAGAGTGCGGGCGGGCGGTTGGATATCTCGGAGGTCGACTCGTAGGCGGTGGGCAGGGGCTCCATGCCGAGCGCTTCGCGAACGATGTCGGGGTTGAGCTCGCCGGTGCGCGGGACCTCGCCGCTCATGCGGCCCGTGACACGGACATTTTCGAGCCCGAATAGGCCGCGAACGGTGCTCTCGACCAGCGGGTAACCGTCCTCGAGGATCAGCAGATCATCGACGTGCTCGACAAGGGAGCGCACCATGCCCGCCGGCAGCGGGTACTGGCACATCGAGAGGATCGAGTAGTCGTGGTCAGGCTCGAGGTTCTCGAAAAGGTAGTTGCCGGCAAGGCCGCAAGCGATGACACCGCTCTTGCCTCGGAGATCGAGCGAGTTGTGCGAGCTGTCCTCTGCGCGGCGCAGCAACTCCGGCTGCTTCTCGGTCAGCTTCTTGTACTGGACACGGGCGTTGGACGGTAAGAGAGTCCACTTCTTGATCTGTTTGTCTGGGTCGAGTTCATTCTGAGCGAGCTGCTCCTTGATCGCGACTCCGGCGCGGCTGTGGGCGATGCGGGTGACCAGCCGGATCATGACCGGGACCGACAGCTCCTCGGAGAGCTCAAAGGCCTCGAACATCATGTCGTAGCACTCCTGCTGATTGCGCGGCTCGAAGCAGGGGATGAGCGCGAACTGGGCGAAGTAGCGGCTATCCTGTTCGTTCTGCGAGGAATGCATGCCCGGATCGTCGGCGACAGCGAGGACGAGGCCTCCGTGAGTACCCGTGACGGCTGAGTTCATGAAGGCATCGGCGGCGACGTTCAGGCCGACGTGTTTCATGCATACCAGGGTGCGCTTGCCGGCCCAGCTCATGCCCAGCGCTTCCTCGTAGGCGACCTTTTCGTTGGTCGACCAGAATGCGTGGACGTCGCCGGCCTTTTTGGTACGCCGCTCGACGAACTCGAAGATCTCAGTCGAGGGCGTGCCGGGGTAGCCGTAGACACCGCTGATCCCGGCATGAATTGCGCCGAGGCCGATGGCTTCGTCACCGAGGAGAATCTCTCTGTTCATTCGTACTCCCTTCGCAGGGTAAGTGGCTGTTCGCGAGGCACATCCAACTGAGCCTCCAGCGGATCTGAAGTATCTCACGCACGCTTAGAGACGACAAGCGCGGTCGCGTTTCATTTTCTTTACGCCATGGCTCAGGAGCCCTGACGAAAAGAAAATGAACAGGGGCAATGGGGTTAGGGCGTGTAAAAAATCCGAAATCCGAAATCCGAAATCCGAAATTTGAGAAGCGGACAGGACGAATTAATCATTCCTCATTCCAAATTCCTCATTCCGAATTCCTAATTCGGTTATTATCCCCCGCATGGCGAAACCGCGCATCCTGGTCACCAACGACGACGGATATACCTCTGAGGGTATTCAGGTCTTGGCCGACGCCCTCGAGGGCCTCGGTGAGATCTGGGTGGTGGCGCCCAATCGGGAGCAATCTGCGGTATCGCACGCGCTGACCCTTGACCGTCCGCTGCGCGTCGAACGGTTGGGCGAACGACGGATGTCGGTTGACGGCACCCCCACAGACTGTGTCGCCATCGCGATCTCAAAATTGATGGGCGGTGATTGTCCCAATATCGTCGTTTCGGGAATCAACTTCGGCTACAACATGGGCGCAGACGTCCACTACTCGGGCACCGTGTCGGCCGCATTCGAAGGTGTCATCCTCGGAGTGCCGGCGGTAGCGGTGTCGCTCGGAGTGGGGGAGGGTCTGAGCTTCCATATCGCAGCCAAGTTTGCGTGCGAAGTTGCGGAGTGGGTCCTCGAAAAAGGACTCCCGCACGACACCCTGCTGAACGTCAATGTGCCGGTGGGGACGCCCCTTGGAGTCAAGCTGACCCGGCTCGGAGAGCGGCGTTATACCGAGGGCGTGATCGAGGAAACCGATCCTCGAGGGCGCAGGATCTACTGGATTGGCGGTGGCCGGCCAGTGTGGGAACCGATCCCCGAAACCGACTTCCACGAGGTGGCGTCCGGCTATGTCTCAGTGACGCCTCTCCACCTCGACATGACCGATCGCCGATCGCTCGAACGGATGCGCGAACAAGCCCCATCCTGGGTTGATTCGGTCAGGTCCGAGGAGGGGTGACTTTGCCGGCTCACGACGCATATGCTTATCGCCGCGCACAGATGCTGGATTCCCTCAAGCAGGGAGGCATCACTGACAAACGCGTGGTGGAGGCGATGGCGGAGATCCCCCGTCATTACTTTGTGCCGGAGGCCTTCCGTCATCAGGCATATGACGACGACGTATCGATCCACATTGGTGAGGGTCAGACCATCTCGCAGCCCCGAATCGTTGCCCTGATGACGGAATCGGCGCGAGTCGATCTGATGGACAGGGTGCTCGAGGTCGGAACCGGTTCCGGCTATCAGGCGGCGGTGCTATCGAAGCTCGCCCGTTTCGTTTTTACGGTCGAGAGGGTGGCGTCATTAGCGCGTCAGGCGAAGAGTATCCTCGATCAGCTCGGTGTCGACAACGTCAGCATCAAGGTCATGGACGGTACTCTGGGGTGGCGGACGCAGGCGCCGTTCGACGCGATCCTGGTCACCGCTGGCGCTCCCGAGGTTCCCGAACCCCTGGTCGATCAGCTGGCCGATGGCGGCCGGTTGGTCGTCCCCGTCGGCCCCCGCGAGACCCAGGTTCTCAAGATTGTTGAACGCCGTGGTGACAGGACCTTTGCCCACGAGCTCAAGGGGGCGTGCTTCGTGCCGTTGATTGGGCGCCATGGATGGGAGACGGATTGAAGGATAAGTTATTCGCCTGGATCGACTCGTTGGCTTTGATGCCGCACCCGAGTTTGTGGCTCTTCCTGCTGGCTTTTGCAGAGAGTTCGTTTTTCCCGATCCCTCCGGACGTGTTACTCGTCACCCTCGGCGTCGCCAACCCCGAGAACGCCATCTGGTACGGCTTTATCTGCTCGCTGGGCAGCGTACTCGGGGGCATGCTCGGCTATGGGATCGGGCTCTACGGAGGTCGGCCCCTGGTCTATAAGATTTTTTCCGAAAAGAAGATCCACGCGGTCGAGCGGTTGTACGACCGCTACAACGCCTGGGCCACCGGGATCGCTGGTCTGACTCCGATTCCATACAAGGTCTTCACCATCGCCGGCGGCGCCTTCAAAATCAATTTCAAGGTCTTCGTTCTTGCCTCGATCGTGTCGCGGACCCTCCGATTCATGACCGAGGGGATCCTGCTCTTCTTCTACGGTGAGGCGATCCGGGTCTTTATCTTCAAGTGGTTCAATTGGATCTCCATCGGGTTTGTCGTGCTTCTGGTCGGTGGCTTCTGGTTGGTCCACCGATATGGAAAGCATGCCCACAGGGAGGCACAGGCGGCCGAGGATTCGCCGGAATCCTGAAGCAGTGACCGTTTGTTGAAGACGGTGAGATATGAAGGCTAAAAGATACCGAGTCATGGGACGAGTCCAGGGAGTTGGATTCCGTTACTTCGTGCGGCGCGAGGCGGAGGCTCTGGGTGTTCACGGCTGGGTTCGGAACCGGGCCGATGGGACCGTCGAGGCATTGGCACAAGGTACGAACGAAGAGCTGGATCGGTTCCTGGATCGCCTTCAGGAGGGTCCTCGCTGGTCACGGGTGATGTCAGTAACGGTGACCGACGAATCTGACGAGGATGTGGCGCAGGGTTTCGAAATTCGAAGAGACGAGGTGCAGCGTGGTTGATCTTTTCCCTCTGCCGGCAGACGAGATCCGTGACGGGTTCTACAGCGTCATCGCCGGGACGATTGCCGGTGGCATTCCGGAGCCGTCATGGGTCGCCGTCGATGATGGAACCGATGCCTGGGTTGTGGAGGTATCGGAGTTTTCCGCGGTTGACCGCGCACGCGGTGTCGTCGCCGTATCGAGTGAAGAAGCCCTCGTGAAGGCACAACGTCTCGGTATCGGTGGCGCCATGTGGTTGCCTCCGGCTTCGCTCGGCGCTCTGGAGGCGTTCGCGTCCGCGTCCTCTGCCAAGGCTCCGAGAACGCATGACGCAGCAGCGCTCGAGTTGCTCGATGGCAAAGAATCCGTCCATATCGTGACGTTTTTCGATCGCCTATTTTGGAGGGTACAGCTCGGCGATCACGAGCTTTGCGATCTGCTGGCCGAGCTGGCCGTCTCCCTCGAAGTGCCGGGTGCGATTCTGCAATGGCCGGCCCTGGTGGTCGGCGATCGGGACCAGGATGCGATCCTCGAGGCCTGGGGGGTGCTGATTACGGAAAACGAGAGAACAGGTCCCGGCCTGTCTGTTCTCCCCCCGATAGATATCGAGAAGGAAGCCCTCGTTGATGCCTACTTGGCGCTGACGGCGGGACCGACGGCAGTTGAATCCTCGAGTTCGATTTCAGCGCTGCCCGTTCACGAGCTGCCGCACGGCCGCCGGGTAGGGTGGTGGGGACTCGATGTGAGAGAAACACCCGAGGATAAGGGCTGGCTCGGCAGGCCGGTGGATGTGAGCTCGAACCGGTGCCGCTGGCGGCTCGAATCGACCGAGACTTCTGGAATCGTCGCCGAGGTCCTCGCTAGCGATGAGATCGCCAGCCTCGAGGATGTGCTGGCCGTTCGCGTGCCGGGATGGGCGTCGCGCGGGATGCGCCCTGGAAGCCCGGCCGGCCTGCTGGTTACCCGGATCGCCGAGGCTGCATCGCGCCAAGGCCTGCCCTTGTGGATCCCGAACGTCGACCAGGAGGGTCTGCGGCTCGTGCTCGGTTTGCCGGGAACCGTCTGGGTCGATGGGCCGGCAGTGCCAAGCTGAGTTATGAGTTTTTAGTTTTAAGTTTTGAGTGCCGGACCACCCTCTAGCGGGAATCGGCACCCAACCATGGTTCAACTCAAAACTCATAACTCAACACTCAAAACTGTTCTTCGGCAGCTGCTGACTCGGGCGAGATTGACACAAGCAGTGCCCCGCCGTAGCATCGAGATCCTTGCGCGGGGCTATAGCTCAGGTGGATAGAGCAGGAGTTTCCTAAACTCAAGGTCAGAGGTTCGAGTCCTCTTAGCCCCGCCACCCTTCAGCCCGATCACTCCACAAAGCACCACTCGAAGCCGGAGGTGCCCTCGCCCGTGACGACGGTCCCGGCGGGATCTCCGCCGACCTGGTCGCAGAGGCCGTAGAGTTCTTCGTCCCAAAGAGAGACGATGACGAGAACGCCGGGGCGGTTGGCTTCGACCAGGGCGATCGGGTTGCTCAGGGGTTCCTCCCCAGGTGGAAGGTTCTTTCCGTCGACATCTGGAATGAGGGCGCGGTAGGCCTGGTGGTTGAATAATTCGGGTCCGGAGAAGTTGGCAATCGTCATCACATTGCCGAGATTGGCGGCTAGGCGGACGATGTGATCTCTATATCCGATGCGGCTTTTCTTCGGGTGGCGGACAAAGGTCGCTTGGAGGTTCCACCAGGTGGAGCCGACGAGTATGGCGCCAAAGGCCAGGGTCGCGGCCATCCTCACCCAGCTCTTTTCGGCAATCCACCGGGTTCTCAAGAGACGGTCGATCAGGAGGGCGGGAAAGAGGAGAATGATCGGTGTGATGCCGACCAACCGCGGCGAGAATACTGCATCGATGGTCAATAGGCCGCCTGCGATTATTGTTCCGAGAAACCAGATCCACAGCAGCTGGCCACCGGGTTGGCGAACCAGGGTCAGAGCGTAGGCCAACCCGGCGAGAAAGAGTGGCAGCAGGAAGGGGTCAACAAACTGGCCCTGGAGACCGTACTGAACGGAGCGATCGCCAACCTTTCCGACCAGGAATCTTCCGAGTCGGATCCCATTCATCGCCAAAAGTTTGATCGGATCGGAAGTCCCATAAGAGGTCCGTACGTGTTCCCGGTTGTTATCAGAAAAGAGAAAGACCTGCCTTGACCGAGAGGTCGCTCCGTCAGGACGTTCCACGTAGTGGGCAAGGAGTGGGGCCAGCGTCACAATGCAAAGAACCATGGTGACCAAAAATCCCTTAAAGGCGATCTTGCCCTGCTCACGGTCGCTCAGGAGCCGGGCGACAGCCCAAGACCCGAGGATGAACGGGGTGAGCCAAGCGGCGTAGTAGGTCTGGCAGGCAATACCGGTGACCACGCCGGCACAGCCGAAGAGCACCGGGCTGCGCCGGTCGATGGCAATGGCGAAAAGGAGCACCGCAACGACTGTCAGGGACGCCGCTTGCATGTAGTGAAAGCCGGTTCGGCTGAAGTGGAGGTGCCAGTGGAAGGGAGTGGTCAGCAACAGCAGCAGCAAGGCCGGCCGTACCCCAAAGAGTCGCCTCACCAGCAGGTAAGCCGCAATCAACCCTGCGAGGCCCAGGAAGACAGAACTCAGGCGCAAGGCCAACAACGTTGGGCCGAGGATCCGCAGCGATAGGCTGGTGAGGAAGAACCCTAGATTTGGGCAGCCGAACCAACCGGTGTTGAAGAGAGCGGTGTTCGACTCGAGGAAGCCCCGCGCCTCGATCATGCAGCTCATTTCATCGTTGTGGAGTGCGATTGGATAGTCTTCTAACGCCGCAACCCGCAACACCGCTGCGGCAAGTATGATGACCGCCGCTGCGATGATCTCAGTTCGCCGCCACGCCGGTTGGTCTGGCCCCGACCGGCCGAAGACTCGCCGGCCGTTCAGATTTTCCCAACCGGCGATCGCGGTCAGGGTGAAGAGCCAGGCGATCGTCCAACCGACGAGAGCCTCGAGAACGTGGTCGGGAGAGGCCTTGAGTCGAACAGCTACGGCGATCCCAACCACCGCGACGATGAGTGGCGCGACGACCTTTACGGCGAGGCCCGACCAGTGTTTCTGAACCAAATTCACGTTGCGGCTCCGCCAATCATGGTATCGCACGGTGCGTCGAGCTGGCGCCCATTTGGGGAACGTGATGCAATGGAAAAAGTCGAACGGAGGCCTGACTGGAGGTATTCGAAAATGTCGAGGCCCCAAAGGTGGGCTGAAGCCCACCCAACGATCACATCCAAATCTCGAGTCCGAAGTAGGGTGGGCCTTAGCCCACCTTCAGTGTCTTTTTCGTTATGACGGCGCGACGTATCGCCATCGCACTCGCAATCTTCGCTACCATGATCCTGCTCATGGCGTTGTTCGAACGATCTCTGATTTTCTTTCCGACCCGATACCCGGATGGGATGTGGGACACGGCGGTTGCGGCGCGCGGCAGCGGGTGTGTCATCGAAGACCACTTCTTCACCGCTGGAGACGGGACCCGCCTCCACGGTTGGTGGTGCCGGCGTCTCGATGCAAGCTCTGACCATCCGGTGCTGCTCTTCTTTCACGGGAACGCCGGCAACCTCAGTCATCGCGCAGACCTGTTGATTGAACTCGCGACACGGACCCCCGCGTCGGTCTTTGTTGTTGGCTACCGTGGTTACGGGCGCAGCGAGGGCCGGCCAAAGGAGGCGGGGCTCTATCTGGATGCGAGGGCGGCGTGGAAACACCTGACCGAAGAGGTCGGCATCGGCGCCGGTCTCATCGTCATCTTCGGCAAGTCGCTTGGCGGTGGCGTGGCGGTCGACCTCGCCATGGAAGCGCCCGCGGCATGCCTGATCGTGGAGTCGAGCTTCACTTCGATTCCAGATATGGCGGGCGCCCACTATCCGTTCGTCCCCAAGTTCCTGGTCCGGACCCAGATGAACTCGGTGGTCAAGGTTCCCTTCATTTCAATGCCGAAGCTCTTCATCCACTCGCGCGAAGACCGCGTCGTTCCCTACCGGCTCGGGCGCGAGCTCTTCGAAGCAGCTACGGAGCCGAAGCGCTTCTACGAGGTGATGGGCGCCAGCCACAACGAGACCTGGCTGGTCGGCGGCGATGCCTACTTTGAGGCATTGAGTGCATTCATCGATGACTCTTTGAATCGTTGACTGGCGAGGTTCTATCAGCAACCTGATGCTTGCGGGCGGGGATTTACCCCGCCCCTACGAATACGGCGAAAGCCCAATCGTTACTGCTCTTTTTTCCTCATCTTGTGGAACTCTTTGCTCATCAGATTGAGCGCCTTCTCGATCGTCTTCTGGGCCTTGGCGGGGCTCGGGTCCTCTGGGACCACACCGACGACCGCGCCGCGCCAGACAATCTCCTCAGTCTCGGGGTTCCAGATATCGACCATCAGCGTTCCCTGGGTCCAAGAGGAGACATCCATGCCGCTACCCCACAACGGGCTCCACCACCACCCGGCGCTGTAGCTGTAGCTGTACAGGGTCACGTTCATTCTCATCGCCGGGTCCTGATCGGTGTGATATGTAACGAGAACGTCCGGGTTTTCCTTGTCCCATTTCATCCCACCGTTCTGGAGTTTCTCGATGATCAGGAGTTTTATCAGCTCGTGAACAGGGGGCGCCTCGTCGACAACGGAGGTGGCCAGCACATCGCGGTAGTCAAAAGTCTTGATGGCTCCGAGGTCTACGTTTTTGTCGTAGCCTACATAGGCCTTCATCTTGGTCGCGGCGACGGTGCCGACAACGAGCAGAATCATTGCGGTAATCAGAAGCTTGCGCATGAAATCTCCTTTTCGGGTCAGTTGGAGTGTAACCCAGCGATGCGAGCTCGCAGCTCCTCAGTCTCGCGCTCGAGAAGTGGATTGACCTCAAGCGCGCGCCGCAGACTGGCCGATGCCTCGGCGGCGAGTGCGGCGCGACTGCGGGGATCCTGTTCCGTTTCTGCCTGTATCGTCTTCAGGGTGCTCTCGGTAACCATGGCGTTGGCGAGGCCCGGGTTTCGGGCCAGCGCCTCTTCGATGAGGCGTTGCCCCTCGATGAGCTCGGCCCGCACCGAACGGCCCTCGCTGAGGCGCCACTCCGCCCTCCAACGCTGGACCTCGGCCGCGCTCTGATAGGCGACCGCGTTCTGTGGGTTGACGATCAACGCCGTGTCGGAGGAATCTGCGGCGGCGTCGAGGTGTTGACGTGGCGAATCGCCGGAACGCAAAGCCCAGCGCGCCGCAGCAAGCTCGACCGCTGTCAGCTCGGGATAGGCCCAGAAGATCTGAGCATTGAGTGACAGTGCGCGCTTGAAATCGGAACGGGCACGATCCAGGGTTTCGGTGGGATCCTCGCCGCTGAGGAACACCTGTCCGGCCAGAGTCCGGCCGGCGAGACCTCGATTGGCAACGGCGTAGGCGTAGCCCGGGTTGCGCTCGATCGCGGCGTCAAATGCTGCCACAGCTTCTTCCAGGGTGGCACGTGGGTCCACACCGGTGCGCTTCTCGTAGATAGCCCGCCGCCAGAGGGCGATGCCCGAGTTGTTGTAGGCGTTGGCGTAGGCGGGGTTGAGGTAGATAGCCCGCGCGAAAGCCGCTACCGCGCGTTCGAGGGCCGGTCGTGGGTCGACGCCGACACCCATCTGGTAGCGGCCGAGACGTTCCCAGGCGTATCCGAGCTCGTCGTGCGCCAGCACCGCCCCCGGGTCGATGGCGATTGCGGCCTCAAAGCTCGCCACCGCCTCGGCGAGGGTCGACTGCGGGTCTTTCCCTCCGGCGAGTTCACGCAGAGCGGTAACCGTATGAGCCCCTCCTCGTGTGAAGAACGCAGCCACACTCTCAGGGTCGAGATCAATTGCGCGGTTTGCGGCGGCGATGGACTGGGCAAGGAACGGCTCGGGATCGCCACCGCGATCGTTGACGAGATCAGCCCAACGCCAGTTGAGGTGTGACAGACGCTCGTGAACAGTGGCTCGTTCGGGGTCAATGGACAATGAGCGATCGCAGGCTGTGACCGCCCGGTCAAATGCTTCGAGAACCGGGGCGCCCCGGCGGCTTCGAATCTCGAGAATCTGGGTCCACCGTCCGCACTCGCTTTCGTGCACGCTGGGGTCGGATCGCGCGATCTCTGCAGCGAGCGCAAAGGCGGTGCCGGCCTCATCGAGCAAACTGAGTGCGCTATCGGCGTCACCGTGGAGAGAGCGCTCGGCGCCCATTTCGAGGAGAATGTCACCCTCGAGACGCTTCGCTTCGTAGAGCCATTCATCGTCGGCAAATGCCTGACGGGTGACTGCGAGCGCCTTGCCAAGGTCGCCGCCGTAGAACTCGATCAACGCCTCGGCGTAGCCGGTGCCCTCGACCGATGAATCGCTGCCGGATCGGAGGTGGGCCAGGGCGGGGTCTCGGAGCTCGTGTTCGATTTCGTCGACGCGTGTGGTTCGCAGCTCATCGTTATCGATCCGCCGGGCGAGATCGAGCTCACGTTGGTAGAGTCGTCCGAGCACCATGCCGAGGGCGTAGGACACGCTCGGTCCTGAGTAGCCTCGGTCGATAGCGAGCTCGAGGTGGCGGCGGGCGTTCTGCTCGTCGAGCAGGGTCAGATATCCCCGCCCGAGCGCGTAATGGCCGGGGCCATCGCTGATCGCGCCGAGCCGGGCCATCTCGGTCTCGATTGCGGCCATCCGTTCCCGGATCTCGCCCCGTTCAAGCGTCCGATCGTGCAGCGGCATCATGGCGGCGACCCGGGCGAAGCCTTCGATCTCCTTCGCCTGTTCGGTGAGAGACTGCGCAATTGCTGCCTGGCGCCGTGTGCGGAGGTTGGTACGCAAGCTGAGGGCACCGAGTGCCGCAAATGACAAGGCGACGATCACCGCTGAAGTCACCACTCCGGGATGTCTACGGATTTTCTTGTTGAGCTTGTATACGATGCTGGCTCTTCGCGCAGTGATGGGCTCGCGGTTGAGGAAACGGCGAAGGTCTTCGGATACCTCGCGAGCCGTCGAGTAGCGCCTTTCCTGCTCCTTCTCAAGGCACTTGAGAACGATCGTTTCGAGATCGACTGGAATCGTCGGCTCGATGCGGTGGGGAGGGACGGGGTCGCGTTCGGCGACGCCCGTGACCACTTCCGGGTAGGCGCCCGAGTAAGGAGACTGACCGGTAAGAAACCAATAAAGCGTTGCGCCGATCCCGTAGACATCTGTGCGCCGGTCGAGCTTGGAGGTTTCTCCGCGCACCTGTTCCGGCGAGCAGAAAGCTGGTGTGCCGAGGATCATTCCCGAAACGGTGAGCTCGTTCGGGGTATCGACCTCTCGCGCGATTCCGAAATCCACGACGTAGGGGTGCCAGGCGCCGTCGGGCGTGAGATCGACCAGGATGTTGGCCGGTTTGATGTCACGGTGGATGAGACCGGCCTGGTGGGCAGCGTGGAGAGCATCGGCCACGTCGACCATGATCGCAACCTTCTGGCGAAGGTCGACGAGGTCCCCGATTTCCTTTATCGAGCCGCCGGCCACGTACTGCATGGCAATGTACGAGTGGCCCATGGCGTCGCCGACCTCATAGACCGGACACAGATTCTCGTGCTCCACTTTGGCCTGAACCTTGGCTTCGCGAAGGAATCTCTGGACCTGGTCAGGGTCGTCACGACGTAGGAATTTGAGGGCAACGAAGCGGCCGAGGCGTGGATCTCGTGCCTTGAAGACGTCGCCCATCCCGCCGCGGCCGATAAAGTCGATGAACTCGTATCGGTCCCAGCCCGGAACTGGAAAGACCTCAAACGGATCGCCTCCCTGCATTTCGGTCTCGTCGCCTGCGTCTGAGGCGGACGGATCGCGGGGTAGCCAGTCCTCGTCCTCGAGACCGAGCTCGCGTGCGAGGCGGGCGAGAGTGTCCTCCTGCAAAAGGTGATCTGGAATAACTACCTCGAGCGAGGCGTCGTCAAGATCGTAAAGCCCCGCTTTTTGAAGCCTTTCGCGCACCTCGATGATGGTTGACTCGGCCTGGCTCTCTGTGATGTATCCCTTCTCCGCCGCCAGGCGCAAAACCCTCTCGGCCGCAGCCGCCGTGTTCCGTTGTTGGTCGTCGTTTTTGGGTGTCATTGCTTCCGTCAGGGAAGACTATAGCGCGGCCACCCACCCGCTCGATACTGGATGCTAGATCCTAGATGCTAGATCCGCCCGCCCACCCCTTGACACCGGCGGCGGTGGGTCTGCGTTCCTGGTGCATCCAGCATCCAGCATCGGCTCGATCGTCAGTCGACGATCGACGCCCTCGTGATGTAGTCGAGCTCCGGGAACTCCGCCTTGAGATAGTCGTTGCCGAGACGGTAGACCTTGCCCTGCGCGGGCCCCTTGCCATTCGGCTCCCCCTCGCCATAACCGCTATAGAGCCCGCTGACCGACTCGAACCCTTCTACAACCTTGCCGAAGGGGGCAAACCCACTGTTGTCGAGGTAGGAATTGTCGCCGTAGTTGACAAAGATTTGAGCGCTCCTCGTGTTGGGGCCGCCCGTGGCGAAAGTGACCATCCCCAGCGAATTGGACTGGGTTACCGGGTCATCCTTGATTCGAGAGTTGAGCCAGACCTGGGAGACGGCCGGATTTCCGTGAAATCCCGCTTGTGCCATGAAGCCCGCGAGGACCCTGAAAAAGGCGACATCGGTGAAATAGCCGATCTTGACCAGGTTGTAGAAGCGGTCGGCGCCGAGCGGCGCCCACTCCCGGTGAACCTCGATGATGAAATTCCCTGCAGTGGTCTCCATCTTGACTCGATAGAGATCGGGGGCCTTTTCTGTGGCGAGGCTGGGGTCGAGAAGGGCCGGGTTGGGTTTAGCGCCTGCTTTCTCTTCGGCGAACATTGTGCCGGTAAACAACAGTGCCAAACAGATCAGAGACGTGACGATTTTGCGGGCTGAAAACATACTTGCTCCTCTCGGGCCGTATTTTAGCTGCTCCCGTGGGGTGTTGTGCGATTTGGAGGCGGGTCGTTCACGGCCCGCCTACAAATCGTTGGGGCGTGAGATCATGGGCGACCGGTTTGTTTGAGAGGGGGCACAATGAGTGCATCGAAGATTGAGGTTGGTCGCAAGGCGCCGGCTTTCAAGCTGCAGGATCAGGATGAATCGACCGTCTTGCTGTCCGATTTCAAGGGTCAATGGGTGGTGTTGTATTTCTACCCGAAGGACGACACGCCTGGATGCACGACCGAGGCGTGTGAGTTCACCAATGGAATTTCCGACTTCGAGGGTTTGAATGCGGTTGTACTCGGCTGCAGCCCCGACTCGCCGGAGAAACACCGCGAGTTCGTCGCCAAGCACTGTCTTGGCGTTCGCCTGTTGAGCGATCCCGAACACGAGGTGATGGAGGCCTACGGTGCCTGGGGCGAGAAGAATATGTACGGCCGGGTCACAGTCGGCGTGATCCGCTCGACGGTCATCATCGATCCGGAATGTCGCGTCGCCCACCACTGGAAGCGGGTCAAATCAAAGGGACACGCTGCAAAGGTGCAAGAGCGCTTGGTGCAGCTTCAGGCTTGAATTCTGAATTCTGAATTCTGAATTCGGAACGTCGCTCATATTCCTGTGCGGTGCGGCAGTTTCCACGGGAGGGCCGAGGGGAATTCCGAATTCCGAATTCCGAACTCCGAATTCTGGATAACGCAACTTCCTCAACCAATCCACGTACAAACAGGCGTGGGTTGAACCAAATAATATCGGGTCGAACGAATACTCGAGTGGGGTGAGGAAAATGAAGAAAAAGCTGCTCATAGGGTTGCCGATAATTGCGGTACTGGTGGCCGCGGGTCTGACGTTGGCGACGCGAGACGGCGGCGTCGAGGGGGTCGAGGTCGAGATCGAAAAGGTGGGTCGCCGTCAGGTGGTGCAGACCGTGAACGCCACAGGCAAGATCCAGCCGATGATCCAGGTCAACATCTCGGCTGATGTCAGCGCCAAGATCACGCGGCTCGAGGTAGAGGAGGGAGAGTGGGTCGAGCAGGGCACGCTGCTGGTCGAGCTCGACCGGGAGCGTTACCTGGCCTCGGTTGAGAGCGCGCAGGCAAACCTCAGTGCGGCTCAGGCCAACGCCAACCTGGCGCGCGAGAACATGATCAAGGCTGAAAAGGACTACGAGCGTACGAATGAGCTCTTCGATCGCAGCCTCGAATCGCAGGCGGTGCTCGACACCGTATATGCCGCGGCCGAGGTGGAAAAAGCCCGATACCAATCGGCGCTCGATCAGGGCGGCCAGGCCAGGGCGGCGCTCCGACAGGCGCGCGACGACCTCTCCAAGACCACCATATACGCCCCCATGTCGGGCACCGTCAGCAGGCTCAATAAGGAGATCGGTGAGATCGCACTCGGCTCCCAGTTCCAGGAGGACGTGATCCTCGAGCTTTCGAACCTCGAGGGCATGGAAGCGCTGGTCGACATCGACGAGAACGACATCGTATCGGTGTCGATCGGTGACGAGGCCGTGATCGAGGTTGATGCCTTGCCCGATGTCAAGATCAAGGGCCGGGTGACGGAGATCGCCAACAGCGCCAAGTCCTCCGGGATGGGAACCACCGACGAAAAGACCGAGTTCGAGGTCAAGGTTGCAGTCATCGACGCGGTGGCGGAGCTCCGGCCCGGGATGACGGCATCGGCGGAGATCGTGACCGAGGTCTGCGAAGACTGCCTCAGCGTGCCGATCCAGTGCGTGGCGGTGCGCACCCTCGAACAGCTTGGCGCCGAGGCCGGCGGTGACGAAGAAGAAGGAGAACCGCGTTTCGTCCCGGACTCCGAAGGATTCGTCGAGATCGTGTGGATCGTCGCCGACGGTCGCGCCGCGGCTCGCCAGGTCACCACCGGGATCCAAAGCGAGACCCACATCGAGGTGGTCGAAGGTCTCGGAGATGACGACCAGGTCGTGACCGGAAACTATCGGGCCATCAGCAGGGACCTCGAGGACAACTCGGTAGTCTCGGTCACCGGAGAAGGCCGGGAGGGCTGAGACGATGACACTCGAGGTCCGCTCCGTAGAAAAGATCTATGAGATGAACTCGGTGGGCGTCCACGCCCTGCGAGGCGTCTCATTCGACATCGCCCAGAACGAGTATGTCGCCATCATGGGCCCCTCCGGTTCGGGCAAGTCGACGTTGATGAACATCATCGGCTGCCTCGACGTGCCGACCAAGGGCTCTTATGTGCTGGACGGATCGGATGTCGGCACGCTGGGTGAGGACGCCCTGGCCGAAATCCGCAACGAGAAGATCGGTTTCGTGTTCCAGACCTTCAACCTGCTCGGGCGCTCGGACGTGTTCCACAATGTCGAGCTGCCCCTGATCTACGCCGGCATGCGGCCGGGACAACGGAAAAAGCTGGCCGAGGAGGCGATTGAGAAGGTCGGCCTCGCCGACCGCATGCGCCACCGACCCAACGAGCTGTCGGGTGGTCAAAGGCAGAGGGTGGCGATTGCGCGCGCCCTGGTCAACAGGCCGACGATTCTGCTCGCCGACGAGCCCACCGGCAACCTCGACAGCGCCACCGGTGCGGAGATCATGCAGGTCTTTGACCAACTCCACTCGGAGGGGAACACCATCATCCTGGTGACCCACGAGGACAACGTCGCGGCACACGCCCACCGCGAGATCCGGCTCTTCGACGGGCTGATCGCGAGCGACACCCTGCAGTCCGAGGCGGCATGAGCCGGATTCACTCCTCCGTCGAGGCGCTGCGGATCGCTCTTGCAGCACTGCGCGCCAACAAGGCGCGGGGAGTCCTGACGACCCTTGGCATCATCATCGGCATTGTCGCCGTGGTGACGACCATGACCGCGGCCAACGGTCTCGCCAACAGCTTCCGAGAGAGCGTGTCGGTTCTCGGGACCGATGTGCTCTACGTGTCCCGGACCCCGTGGATCATCCAGGGCCGGTTCTTCCAGTTCCGTAACCGTCCCAATCTCAAGCTCAAGGACAGCGACAAGCTGGCGCGCCAGCTGGGATCCGAGGCAGCGGTCAACCCGACTGATGACGCGCGGCGACCTGTGAAATACATGTCGGAGGTCATCGACAACGCGACCGTTATCGGAACAACCGACAAGCACATGCTGGTCTCGAGCGCGGTGCCGGAGTACGGTCGGTTCCTCAACGCCCACGATGTGGCTTTCAAAAGGCATGTCTGCGTGATCGGGACGACGATGCACGAGCAGCTCTTTGGCGATGTCGATCCGATCAACAAGAAGATCAAGGTAGGCCGGGCGGAGTTTCGGGTGATCGGCGTGATGGAGAAGCAGGGCAGCGCGGGTACCTTTGGAGGGCCCGATTTCGACAGCCAGATCTTCATCCCCGTGACGACCTTTGTCAGGGAGTTCGGCGGGCGTTTTCGAAGCTTTGATTTTGCGGTCAAGGCGCCCCCGGGAACCTCGGTCGAGGACTTCGAGTACCAGGTGGTTGGGGAGATGCGGAAAATCCGCCGTCTCCACCCAAGTGAAGACGACGATTTCGCCATCAACAAGATGGATTCGCTGCTCGACGCATTCAACAACGTGATGGGCGTGGTGCTGATGGTTGGTTTGGCTGTGACCGGGATCTCGCTCTTTGTCGGCGGCGTCGGCGTAATGAACATCATGTTCGTTTCGGTCACCGAGCGAACCCACGAGATCGGCATCCGCAAGGCGATCGGCGCCAAACGGCGAGCCATCCTGCAACAGTTCCTGCTGGAATCTTCGATGATCTGCCTGCTTGGCGGAGCCATCGGCGTTGCTCTTTCCTTTGGCGTGGCGGCGGCCATCGACAAGTTCGTTCTGCCGGCCAGCGTGTCGTTGCCGATCGTGGTCATTGCCTTGACCGTGTCGGTTGCGGTGGGAATTATCTCGGGCTTTATCCCGGCCTGGCGGGCATCACGGCTCAACCCCATCGACGCCCTGCACTACGAGTAACGGAGGGATTGCGTAATGACCGTGGTCGAGTCCTTCAAAATGGCCGTCTCGGCGATCGGAGCCCACAAGCTGCGGTCGATCCTCACGCTGGTCGGCGTCATCGCCGGTGTCGCGGCGATTATCTCGGTAATGACCGGGGTCTCGGTGGTGCAGAGTCAGATGGAGGCCGAGTTGAGCGTGCTCGGGAACCGTACCTTCCAGGTCATGAAGTTCCCGATGGGGAATTTCAACAACAACCGGAACATCAACTTCCGCGAGATCCAACGTTGGCCGCCCCTGACCATGGAGCACGTCAAGACGATCCGTGAGCGGGTCGATTCGGTGGATCTTGTCGGCGCCGAGCTGTGGCACTACCAGACGCGGGTCAGCTTTCGGGGCGAGTCCACCGAACCCAACCTCATGGTGTGTGGTGGCACCCCGGAGTACCCCGAAAACAACACCCATTATGTCGAATTGGGCCGCAATCTCACCGAAGAGGACGTGGAAATTGGACGACGGGTGGCGGTCCTCGGCTACGGCATCGCGAGAGAGCTGTTCCCGTTCACCGACCCCGTCGGACAGACTGTCAAGGTCGACGGACACAAGTTCACGGTGCAGGGCGTCTTTGCCGAGAAAAAGTCGGCGATGGGGGGGCAGTTCGACCAGTACGTCCTGATTCCGATCTCCGCCTGGACCGATATGTATGGCGAGCGCGACGAGGGCGGTAGGCCGCGATCGATCTTCATCACCGTGCGATCGAAATATGGTGTGCCGCTCGAGGAGGCCCTCGAGGAGACGCGTGCAGTGCTGAGAGCGGCTCGCGGCTTGAGCCCGCGCGACGGCGACACCTTTCACTGGTTCACCTCTGACTCGCAGATCCGCGCCTTCAACGACGCGACGGCCGGGGTCAAGACCGCGGCGTTTGTTCTCGGTATCGTGGCCCTGTTGGTCGCCGGCATCGGCATCATGAACATCATGCTGGTCTCGGTCACCGAACGGACCAAGGAGATTGGGATTCGCAAGGCGCTGGGCGCCAAGCGGCCGGCCATCCTGCTTCAGTTTCTGATGGAGGCCGTCGTCCTGTGCAACATCGGTGGCGTCATCGGTGTGCTGATCGGTTTCGGCATCGGTAACGTCGTGACCCTGTTCACCGACTTTGCGATCCATGTGCCGGCCGATTGGGCGGTTCGCGGCGTGATCTTCTGCTCGGTGGTCGGTCTGATTTTTGGGATGTGGCCCGCAATCCGCGCCTCGCGGATGGCGCCCATCGATGCGCTCCGCTATGAGTAGGCCGAGAGCTCACCAACTGCGGTAGACTCCTGGTGAGGAGTGCAGACGAGATCGTGACCTTGATCGATTGTTTCAAAATGGCGGTGTCGGCGATTGGAGCGCACAAGCTGCGCTCTATTCTCACATTGGTCGGCGTCATCGCCGGTGTCGCCGCGATCATCTCGGTGATGACCGGGGTCTCTGTGGTGCAAAGCCAGATGGAGGCCGAACTGAGCGTGTTGTCGAACCGTACGTTTCAGGTCTCGAAGTTACCGATGGGTGGCTTCAATAACGATCGGAACATCAACTTCCGTGAGATGGCGCGCTGGCCACCATTGACCATGGAGCATGTCAAGGCGATCCGCGAGCGTGTCGATTCGGTGGATCTTGTCGGGGGCGAGTTGTGGCATTACAACACGCGAGTCACCTTCCGAGGTGAGTCCACCGAATCCAATCTCATGGTGTGTGGGGGTACGCCGGAGTACCCGGAGAACAACACCCACTACGTGGAGTTGGGTCGGAACCTGACCGAAGAGGACGTAGAAACTGAACGGCGGGTGGCGATCCTCGGCCACGGCATTGCCGGAGAACTCTTTCCCTTCACCAACCCCGTTGGACAGACGGTCAAGGTGGATGGTCACAAGTTTGCGGTGCAGGGTGTGTTTGCGGAAAAGAAGTCGGTGACGGGCGGACAGTTCGACCAATATGTCCTGATTCCGATCTCCGTGTGGACGAATCTTTATGGCGATCGCGATGAAGGCGGAAGGCCGCGCTCGATCTACATCACCGTACGATCGAGGTACGGTGTGCCGCTCGAAGAGGCCCTCGAGGAAACGCGTTCCGTGTTGAGGGTGGCCCGAGGGCTGAGCCCGCGCGACATCGACACTTTTCACTGGTTTTCCTCGGACTCACAGATTCGCGCCTTCAACGACGCGACGGCTGGAGTCAAGACGGCAGCCTTCGTGCTCGGTATCGTGGCCCTGGTGGTGGCCGGTATCGGCATCATGAACATCATGTTGGTCTCGGTCACCGAGCGCACCAAAGAGATAGGGATCCGTAAGGCTCTGGGCGCCAAACGGCACGCCATCCTCCTTCAATTCCTGATAGAGGCCATCGTGCTGTGCAACATCGGTGGTGTACTCGGTGTCGCGCTTGGTTTCGGTCTCGGCAACGTGGTCACCCTCTTCACCGACTTTGCCGTCCACGTGCCGATGGAGTGGGCGGTGCGTGGGGTGATCTTCTGTTCGGTGGTCGGTCTGGTATTCGGTATGTGGCCCGCGATCCGAGCAGCCCGCCTCGCACCAATCGACGCCCTCCGGTACGAGTGAGGGCGGCAAATCCACCAAACCCTGTCAGCTAGCGGCACGCATTCCAAATCTCAATCGGACGAAGATCGGGCGCCAGAACTTTTCTGTGTTTTGCACCAATTCGTGGGGATTTCGGGTGCCAGCCGCCGTATGCCTCAGGGCCAAGCTTGGGGTTCGGGAAGGACATTGTTTCAGGCTTTGCCGTGCCCTCCCGAAATCCCAACGAATTGCTTGAAAAAGATTTCACAATCAGCGGGGATTTAGTATGATATCGGCGTTTGTTGGGGGAGTTCCGTTCTTGCGATAGCGTCCTGAAATCAAACGCTAATCTCAAGAATATCGTGACGAAACAGAGGCTCGAAAAAGGAGGAGAAGGTGGAACCTGTACATTTCATTTATCTGACACCGGCGGTGGCAATCGTTGCCCTGATCTATGCCTATATGCGCGCGGCGTGGGTCAAGAAACAGGACGCGGGCAACGAACGCATGAAGACGATCGGAAAGTGGATCGCGGACGGCGCGATGGCCTTCCTGTCGGCCGAGTACAGGGTGCTGGCGATCTTCGTAGTTGCAGTTGCCATCCTCCTTGGCGTCACGAATTCGATGGTGGGCGCGGAACAGAACACCAACGGCCTGATCGCGTTGTCTTTTGTTCTGGGTGCGATTTGCTCGGGTTTGGCGGGCTATTTCGGAATGAAGACCGCGACCCAGGCCAACATCCGCACAGCCTCGGCTGCGCGAAAGGGTCTGAACGAAGCCCTCCAGGTCGCCTTCAAGGGCGGATCGGTGATGGGGCTGTCGGTTGTCGGACTGGCGCTCCTCGGATTTGGCAGTCTGTTCTTCGTCTACACGAGGATGTACCCAGAGGCCCTGACCGACACCGGCGCCATGATGTTGGTGCTCAACATTCTCTCCGGCTTCTCGCTCGGCGCTTCGTCGATCGCGCTCTTTGCGCGCGTCGGCGGCGGTATCTACACAAAGGCTGCCGATGTTGGTGCCGACCTCGTCGGCAAGGTCGAGGCGGGCATCCCCGAGGATCACCCGCTCAATCCCGCCACCATCGCGGACAATGTCGGCGACAACGTCGGTGACGTGGCCGGCATGGGCGCTGACCTCTTCGAGTCGTATATCGGCGCAATCATCGCATCGATGATCCTTGGCGCGGCATGGTTTGCCGGGCTCGAGGCCGCGCAGGCCGGGAGCGGCATGAATGGCGTGTACCTTCCGCTCTCAATCGCGGTTGTCGGCATCGTTGCCTCTATCATCGGTTTCTTCTTTGTGCGTACGAAGGAGGGTGGCAACCCGCAGACCGGGCTCAACATGGGGACCTTTGGCGCCGGCGCGCTGATGGTGGTCGGCACCCTCTTTGTTATCAGATGGCTGGTGCCGGCGGGTGGCGTGACCGTCAACGACATCATTACTGGTGAGCCGGCGACCTACACCTGGGTCGGCCTTTCGATCGCGGTCATCGCCGGCCTTGCGGCGGGCATCGCGGTTGGTCTGTTGACCGAGTTCTACACGGCGACCGAAAAGAAACCTGTGGAATCCATCATCGAGGCATCCAAAACCGGGCCTGCGACGACGATTATCCAGGGCATTGCGGTCGGCATGAACTCGACGACCTTTCCGGTTCTGGTGATCAGCGTGGCCATCATCGTTGCCTACAGGTTTGCCGGTCTCTACGGAATCGCCCTGGCGGCGCTCGGTATGTTGTCGACGACCGCCATTCAGCTCGCAACCGATGCCTATGGTCCCGTCGCCGACAACGCCGGCGGAATCGCCGAAATGGCGCAACTGGGCCGTGACATCCGCGCCCGCACCGACAAGCTCGATGCGGTCGGCAACACCACAGCAGCGATCGGCAAGGGCTTTGCCATCGGTTCGGCCGCGCTCACAGCGTTGGCCCTGACCGCAGCGTTCCTGACCAAGATGCAGGGACAGGTCAATATCGACGCGGCCAACCCCTACGTGCTGGTCGGTCTCCTGATTGGCTGCATGCTGCCCTTCCGCTTCTCGGCCATGGCCATGGTCGCGGTGGGCCAGGCGGCGCAGGACATGATCCAGGAGGTTCGTCGGCAGTTCCGTGACATCCCAGAGCTGCGCCCGGCCCTCGAGGCTGCGCAAAAGGCCGAGTCGGAGGAGCGCGAGCCTAACGCCGAGGAGGCTGCGATCATCGCCGCGGCCGATGGCAAGGCTGAGTACACCCAGTGTGTGGAGATCTCCACCAAGGCCGCGATCAGAAAGATGATCGCTCCCGGTCTGATGGCGGTGACCGTTCCCGTGCTGGTCGGTATCTACTCGGTCGACATGCTCGGCGGTCTGCTGATCGGAGTGACGATTTCGGGCGTCTGCCTGGCGATCTTCCAGGCCAACGCGGGCGGCGCCTGGGACAACTCGAAGAAGCAGGTCAAGGATGAAGGCCACGCCAAGTGGGGCGACGACTTTGATGAGATGCACAAGGCGACGGTCACCGGTGACACCGTCGGTGATCCCTTCAAGGACACGTCGGGCCCGTCGCTCAACATTCTGATCAAGCTGATTTCGGTCGTCGCGATGATCATCGCGCCGATCCTCTACGCGATTCACTTCGGTTGATCCGAATTCAATCCAATCTCACGCCGGGCCTGCGGGCCCGGCTTTTTTGTCGGTCCGCGCGGAGGCGCGGACCGACAATCACGGCGTAGCTCCGAGCGAAGCCGGATCCCGTGCCCGTTCCCGTCCTCGTTCCCGACGGCCCACCCACTGCGGTCTTCGATCGCATCTGTGCACCGGGAAGGCGCTTTTAGTTTCGACGCGCTCTTCTCTGAACGTCTTCCGAGGAGTGCCACCGCTGACGATGTTTGGCCGCTTTGCGAAAACCACATCGTAAGAGCTGCTGCCAAAATCGTCACCAGTGGCACGTACTGTCGCGCGCCCTTTCCGCTGATTTGGCATGCCGCCGGCGCGTTGGCAAAATAGCGCGCAAAAAAACGTGCCGTCTCTAACGATTTTCGGGTGACGAGCGTCGCCAACCGGAAGGGCTCCGTGCCCCAAATATCGTTAGAGGGGGCACTCTTCGGAAGCGCTTTCTGAGAAGCGCGCCCCGAATTGGGAAGCGCCCATTGGTGGACGATTGGCCGTCATCCCTTCAAGCCCGTAGAATCATGTACCGTATTGCCGGATGGAGGTCGCTGATGCATCGTTTTCTGCTGCTCGCCATGCTGGTCATTGTTGGATGCGGAGGTGCTCCGGCACCACCACCGGTTGAAGTGGCCCCAGAGATCGAAACCGGCATCGCCCGTTTCGGCCAGAGTGAGATCTACTACGAGATCGCGGGCTCCGGTGAGCCGACGATTGTCCTTCTCCACGGAGGGATGCTCGACCGGCGGATGTGGGATGAACAGTTCGAGCTTCTTGCGAAGACGCACCGGGTTTTACGTTACGACGCCGATGCCCATGGCAACTCGACCCTGCCTCCCGACGTCTATTGGGACTCTTTGAATCTCCGCGAGCTTCTGAACACCCTCGAAATCGACCGCGCCATTCTGGTGGGCCTTTCCCTCGGTGGAAAGACCGCGATCGACCTCGCCCTCGAGGACCCCGAGCGGGTCGAGGCGATTGTCGCGGTGTCCGCAGGCCTCAGCGGCTATCGCTTCACATCAGATTTCTACCTCGAGTACCGGGACGTCATGATCCAGGCCTGGCGGGCGGGTGAGTTCGACGCCGTGGTGGAGGCCTTTCAACGGCCGTGGACCGATGGGCCGCATCGCGCACCCGAGGACGTCGATCCCGGGGTCCGGGAGAAGGTGCGCATGATGGCGCGCAACGGCCTCGAGCACGCGATGGAGGGTCGCCCGATCGATCCGCCGGCCACCGAGAGACTCGGAGAACTCACACTACCGATGCTGATGGTCGTCGGCGAGCTCGACATGCCTGGCATCCTCGATATCGCAGACAAAGTTGTGGCTGCCAACCCGAATGCGGAGCTGGTTGTCGTCCCCAATGTTGCGCACATGGTGAACATGGAAGCGCCCGAGCGCTTCAACGAGCTGCTGTTGGAATACCTGTCGCGTTTTTGACGATCTCGCTCACAGCGACAGCTATGGAACCGCAAAGACGCGAAGAGCGCAAAGAAGGTCTTTTATGTATCTTCGCGCTCTTGGCGTCTTCGCGGTAACAATGCTGGTGAATTGAGTCTGAACTCTGCTTCGACTGCAGATCGCACAAACCAGCTTCCATGAATCTGCGTTCATCTGCGTGATCTGCGGCTCCTCCGCCAGGTGATCTCATACTCGGTCGCGTAAACGCACAGTCGGGCACGGGCACGCGCGCGGAGACGGAACCAGGCACGGGGTCCGGCTTTGCGCTACGCCGGGATTGTTTTACCGCGCCGAGGGCGCGGTAAAACAAAAAGCGCCCCGCGGTGACCCGCGGGGCTGAGATGCAATAAGACCGTATTGCGATGTAGTTCAGCTATTTTGACTCTGGTAGAAGCCCATGAGGATCTTCGCGACCTCGGGCCGGGCGAATTCTGTGGGCAGATCTTCGCCGGCGGAGAGCATCGCGCGCACCTTAGTGCCCGAGAGAAAGACGAAGTCTTCCTTCTGGTGACCTTCGGGGGCGTCGCGCATCATGATGACCTTGCCGAGCTTGGTCGAGTAGGCAGTGTGGTCGGCCTCGAAGATCTTGAGCTCGAGGGCGCCCTCGGGGACCTCGTCGTGGAAAATCGTCTGAGCGTCGAAGGGACCGTAGTAGTCACCGACACCGGCGTGGTCGCGGCCGACGATGAGATGGGTGGCACCCATGTTCTGACGGAAGACCGCGTGCAGGACGGCCTCGCGCGGACCTGCGTAGAGCATGTCGAAGCCGTAGCCGGTAATCTCGACGCTGTTGGGCGGGAAGTAGAGCTCGGCCATCTTGCGGATGGCGGCGTCGCGGACGTCGGCCGGGATGTCGCCGGGTTTGAGCTTGCCGAGCAGCATGTGGATCACGGCGCCGTCGGCGCTCTCGCGCTCCATGGCCATGCGCACGAGCTCTTCGTGGGCACGGTGCATGGGGTTGCGGGTCTGGAAGGCCACTACCTTGGACCAGCCGTTCTTCTCGATGAGCTCACGGATCTGCGTGGCGGTGCGGAAGGTCTCGGGGAACTCGGTCTCGAAGTACGAAAAGTTGAGCACCTCGATGGGGCCGGAGATGAAGGTCTTGCCGACGCTGTTGAAGGCCTTGACGCCGGGGTGCTCCATGTCGTGGGTGCGATAGACCTTGTCGGTCATGAAGGCCATTTGCTCGTCGGTGGCGGTCTCCACCGCCTCGACGGTCTGGATGGCGAGCACCGGGTTGCCGTCCACGTTGGGATCCTTGAGCGCGATCCGCATGCCCGCCTCGATGCCGGATGCGTTTTCGACGGCGTTGACGATCGGAACCGGGAAGAAGAGACCACCGGTGGTCGTCATTTGTTCGGCCACGGCCATGGAGTCCGCGAGATTCATAAACCCGGTCAGCGGATTGAAGTAGCCGGAGCCCATCATCACCGCATTCGCGGCCGCCTGCGAACAGACGACGATGGGTTTCAGGCCCGCCGCCTCGGATTCAAGGGCTGCACGCTTGGCGTCATCCGCCACGTACAGGGGGTTCAGGGTGTCGGAGCCATGTGGTTTGATCATTCTGTTGTCTCCCTCTATTTTTTTGCCTCGAGCGAGGCGATCTTTTGTATTCAATCGGTCGTCAGTCGTTCATGGGCCATCGCCAGTGTGCGATAGAGAATATGGGCGAACTTCGAGTAGGGGAGGGTCAGGAAAAGGGTCAGCACCACTCCGAGGTGAATGATGTAGACTCCGAAACCGACCATCGGAGTGATGCCCGGTAGAAAACGGAAGATCTCGGTGAAGACGCCGGTGCCGATGACGGCCAGCACGATCCACAGGAAGAAGCGGTCGAACGGGGTGGTGCTGCCGACGAGCTTGTCGCCGGTCTTCCGGCGGTTGACCCACAGCAGCAGGCCGCCGACCACCAGAGCGACGGCCGAGGCGTTTCCGAGTAATTTTACCCAGTGCGTGATTTCGACTGGGTATCCCGGCTTTTCGAATGGGAAGATCTTGAAGAACCACGAGAAGAAGATCGTTTCTCCGTACAGATAGACCACCGCCCAACCGGACGTTATTGCCGCACCCACAAACCCCCACATGACCAGGAAGTGCCCCCATTTACGTTTGGGCACGCCGTGATCGCAGCCAGAGAACTTGCTGTGCAAGGCGATGCTGACGAACACGCCAGTCAACGCACCGATCAGTGTTCCGGTCCGTTTCTGTCTCGTACCAATCATCTTCCAGAACTTCGATCCTTGGACAAACAGCGCCAGACCGACCCAGCCCGTGGCTGCAAAATAGACGATGTAGATCAACGAGTGGGGCACATACGAGTCGTAGAAGAACTGCCCCAGCAGAGCCGACGGCTCCATATTGGAGTGTCCATCAATCACTCCGAGGCCGGTCGTGACGAAGAGCACCACGAACCAGAAGACGATCGGTGTGATGACGAGCAGCGGCCAGGTCTTTTTGACGTTGCCTACCATCGAGCCGAGAAAGCCGGGGAAGGCCATTTTTTCCACCGCCATGGCGCGAACCGTCGCCATGATGTCGCCGGGGTTCACCTCGCGCGGGCAGCGCACCGAGCAGTCGTTGCACTGGTGGCACAGCCACGGACCCGGATCGGCGATGATCTGGTCCTCCAGACCCCACTGGGCCATCAAGACCTGACGGCGCGGAAATGGGGCGTTGGCAGGCGCGAGCTCGCAGACGCTCGAGCACGTGGCGCACTGGTAGCACCTGGCTGCTTTTTCTCCGCCGCGCTTGAAGAAGGTGTCGCGGAATTCGGATGAGGACTGGACGAGCGGGATCGAGGCCATGAGCTTCCTCCTAGAAACCCTTCAGCGGGTTGGGACCCATCTCATCGAGCTCTTCGGAGAACTCGTCGAGGATTGTCGGAATGCGTCCGAATTCGTCGTGCGACAGCTCGACGAGCTTGACCCGCTCGGGCTCGAGGGCGAGCCGTTCGAGCGTCTCGCCGACGTTGTCGAGCCGGGTGTTGGCGAGCTCGGAACCGCGGACGTAGTGGCACTGGTAGTCGTCACCAAACTTGCATCCGATGAGGATCACGCCGTCAACGCCTCGCGAAAGCGCTTCTGCGAGCCAGACGATGTTCATGGAGCCGAGGCAACGAACCGGAATGATTCGCGTCCACGGGTTCCAGGTGGCGCCATTGGCGGCCGCCGCGTCGAGCGCGGGCAACGCGTCGTTCTCGCACATCAGGGCGATGATCCGCGGTTTTTCCTCGTAGTCCTCGGGCACCTCGAAGGCCTTGATCATCTCGGCGACCTGGTGAACTGAATAGTCGGGGAAGGAAATGATGCGCTCCGGGCAGGCGCCCATGCAGATGCCGCAGCGGCGGCATCTGAGGGTGAAGAGCTCCGGCGTCCCTTTCTCGTCCTCGTTGAGGGTGCCGAACGGACACTCCTCGGTGCAGCGCTTGCACTGGGTGCAGCGTTGGAGGAAGAAGTCGGGATAGCCGGTGTCACCGGCTCGCGGGTGCACTGCTTCGCCCCGTTTGGCCATCTCGATGCACTGGACCGCCTTGAGGGCGGCACCGCAACCGTCTTCACCGGCCTGCGCCGACTCCATCGGCGCGTGCACCGTGCCGGCGGCATAGACGCCGGTGCGTCGCGTCTCGTAGGGGAAGCAGATGAAGTGCGAGTCCGGGAAGCCGTACTTGAGGGCCGGCAGATCCGGGCCCTGGCGGTAGTCGAGGTGGAGGATCTCGGTGCCTTCGTGGTCTACGAGCTCTTCGGCCCGCGCGGCCGAGGTCTCGCGGACCTGCGAGCTCTCAGAGTGCTCCGCCTGGTGGCGCGAGTCGTGCAGCTCGCGAATCAGTTCGCCATCGGCGGCGTTCGGGACCATGCCGACCGCCAGCACCAGGAGATCCGACTCGATGGCGACATTGTCGCCGAGCAGGCTGTCCGACAGCTGAATGGAGACCTTACCATTTGTCTGCACGCCGTTGACCTCGCCGCGGCTGATCATCACCCCGGTCGTCTCTTGCGTGGCGAGGTAGAAGTGCTCCATCAGGCCGGCGGCGCGGATGTCTTTGTGGACAATCGCGCTTTCGATCGCTGAGTCGAGAGCTTTGAGTTCGGCCACTTGGCGTAGCGTGTTGACGCAGCATTCGGACGAGCAGTAGTTCAGGTGCTCGGGATCCCTCGAACCCGCGCACTGGATGAAGGTCACCCGCTTGGGGGTCCTGCCATCGGACGGGCATGAGACCGCGCCGTCCACCAGCATCTTCTCGAACTCGTGCGACGTCACCACGTCGGGCGACGAACCGTAGCCGAGGTGAGTGAGCTTGGAGGCATCGTACGGGCGTGCGCCCGTGGCCTGAACGATCGCGCCGACAGTCATTTCGAGACCCGACGAGCCGTTCAGCTCGACCTTGAACTGCCCCGGTTGGCCGCCGATCTTGACGATATTGGTGGACCTCAGCACCTTGATCAGGTCGTTGGCTTTGACCTCTTCGATAAGGCCTGGAATCGGGTTGGCTTGGGGCCTGTCGTAGGGCGGTTCTTCTGGTGGGATCGACTTCTGGAGTGCGAGCAGTCCGCCGAGATCCTCGTCGGTCTCGACGAGAACCACTGGATGAGCGAGGCCAGCTGCCGCGAGAGCCGCCTCGAGGCCGGCGCGGCCACTGCCGACCACGAGCACCGTATCGTTGATCTCCTCTTGCAGGGACTCGAAGGGCTTCACCCCATCGAGGCGGGCGAGACCCATCTGCACCATGTCCTTGGCGCAGAGCGTCTTGTCTTCATCATCCTCGGCCTCTTTGAGCGGCCACGCGCAATGCTCGCGAACCGCGCTACGGAACATCACCAGCCCGTCCCTGGTCAACGAGGCGAACTCCTCGCTTTTTGCACGCTCCGAGCAGGCGGCGACGAGAATGCCGTCGAGCTCGTTTTCTGACACCGAAACCGTGATTGCCTCGAGCCCCTCCGGGGCACACAGGCATTCGTGAGTGAGGGTGGTCGCACAACCGTGATCGTCGGCGGCCTCGATGACCGCGTCGACGTCGATGGCATCACCGATGCCGCAGCCGGTACACAGAAAAACGCCGAGCTTGTCCATTACGCCCTCCTTCCTGCTGCGATCAGCGCCCGGGCGGCGGCGCCCGTCGCGTCTCGGACCGAGGACGCGACGTCCTCGGGCCGCCGTGCCACACCAGCGACCGCCACGTTGGATCCGAGGTCGTCGAGAATGAACCCGTCGTCATCCTTGCGTGAGAAAACGGCCAGATCCAGGTCGCCGGCAGCAGGCGCCATGCCCGTCGCGAGGACCACCAGGTCGACCTCCGTCTCGATCAGCGCGTCGTTGGCGACGTCCTCGACGTGCAGCTTGAGCGAGCCGTTGGCCTGCTCGATTCGTCCGACCTTGCCCTTGACGAGGTTGACACCCTCGAGCTCAGAGACCTTGAGGAGCACATCCTCATTCCGTCCCGGTGTGCGGCGGTCGATGTAGTACATGGTGACCTCAGCTTCGGGCAGCTGGTCTTTGACGTAGGTGGCCTGTTTGAGGCTTGCCAGGCAGCAGATGCCCGAGCAGTAGGGGAGGTGGTTGACGTCGCGGGATCCGGCGCACTGGACAAAGGCGACCTTTGCCGGCGGCTCACCGTTCGATGGACGGAGGATCTTGCCGGCAGTCGGTCCGGCAGGCGCAGCAAGTCGCTCCATCTGGACGTTGGCGATGACGTCATCGAAGGCGCCGCCAAGGTCGTCGAGCTTGTCGATCGGGTACGGATTCCAGCCGGTCGCAACGATCACGGCGCCGACCTGGAGGTCTTCCGTGATGGGCTGGGCGTCGAGATCCACAGCGCCGTAGGTGCAGGCGTCTGCGATCTTCTTTGCCTCGTCGTCGGCGACCGCGTCGCGGTCGAAGACGTAACGTTTGGGCCAGGCGTTGAGGTGTGGTAACCGGATGGCCTTGACC
>Ga0316198_10000177_pt1 | contig 29823 bp, 30 predicted proteins | sample OudBieAanoxic_MG_FD_204935 | JGI IMG/M metagenome (GOLD analysis project Ga0316198, IMG submission 204935) | Coastal sediment microbial communities from Oude Bieten Haven, Netherlands - site A anoxic | ecosystem: Environmental > Aquatic > Marine > Coastal > Sediment | place: Netherlands... | reverse complement strand
GGGAGGGAATCCGAAAATTAAGGGATATTGCCTTAAAAACCCAATTGACAGAAGCACTAAAATGGGGCTCAGCTGTGTACACCATAGATAATAAAAACGTATTGGGAATAATGGCTTTTAAAAATCATTTTGGCATTTGGTTTTTTAACGGAGTTTTCCTCAGTGATCCCAAGGGAGTTCTGAAAAATGCACAGGAAGGCAACACAAAATCCATGAGGCACTGGAAATTTAAGTCGGTAAGTGATATTGATGAAGCAGGTGTTCTTGAATATATAAAGGAGGCTATCGCCAATCAAAAGAAAGGACTGAAAATAAAACCATCGCGAAAGACAGAAATAATCATCCCAAAAATGTTATTGGACGCTTTACAAGAAAACAACAAACTAAATGAGCAATTTTATGCTCTCACTCCTTATAAACAACGAGATTATTGCGAGTACATCGCAGAGGCAAAACAACAAAAGACAAAGGAATCACGACTTGGGAAGATTATTCCAATGATTTCTAAAGGTCTGGGGTTAAATGATAAATACCGATAAACCAGAAGCTTGTTATATATTCTTAAGTCTTAAATTTCTGATAAGGCCAATTTTTATTTTTTAGGCAATTTCCATCCATTATGATAAGATGCCATCATAATCTCATTAGACTTTTTATCAGTAAAGCTGTTGTTATCTGCATCCCAATATATTCTATTCCCGGATTTATAAGCCACATTTCCCATGTGGGATACCATGGCTGCATCATAACCTACTTTAATAGGGGCATTAAGGTTCTTTGAATTCCTGCTTTTAACGGCTTCAATAAAATTCTTAGTGTGCAGATCCAAACCACTTCCCTGATTCTGTTGCAAAGGCAATGCTTCCATGCGTGGGATGCCCTCTTTGCCCCAGCCTTGAAATTCCTTTTCAGGAATTACTTCCCAGCCATTTCTATCCAACACCAATGTACCATTATTCCCAATAAAGGCTATCCCGTGATTTCTTCCGTAATTACCTCCATCAATGCCAGTTGCATGCTCCCATAATATGGAAAAATCATCATATTCAAAAACAGCCTGTAATGAGTCTGGCGTTTCTGAAGCATCATTAGGGTAAGCGAACTTACCTCCAAGGGCCATTACAGATTTTGGCGTTCCGGCTTTCATTCCGTACAAAGCATAATCTATCAGATGAACGCCCCAATCTGTCATAAGACCGCCCGCATAATCCCAAAACCACCTGAAATTAAAATGAAACCTGTTTGGATTAAACAAGCGTTCTTGTGCAGGCCCTAACCACATTTTGTAATCAACCCCGGCAGGAGCACTTGTGTCTGCTTGTATAGGAACTGGTTTCATCCAGCCTTGATATGCCCAGGCTTTTGCCAGTCTTATTTCACCTAGTTTTCCAGAATGCACAAAATTAATCGCATCTACAAAATGAGGTTGACTCCGTTGCCATTGACCAATCTGAACAATCCTTTTACTGTTCTGAACAGTATCCAGCATAATGTCACATTCCTGCATTGAATTCGCAATTGGTTTTTCACAATACACATCTTTTCCAGCACTTAAAGCATCTGTCAATTGCAGGCAATGCCAGTGATCTGGCGTCCCAATAACCACAAAATCGATAGCTTTATTTTCCAACATTTTTCGATAATCCTTATACCATTGTGGTTTTTTAATACCGGCTTTTTCGAGTTCGGAAGTACGTCGGGAAAGTACATTTTCATCTACATCACAAAGTGCAATTACGTTAACCTCACTAATTTTCAGAAGCGAGAGCAGGTTGCTAAAACCCATGCCATTGCAACCTATTAATCCCAGATTAATCTGGTCATTGGCACCAACTTTTTTTCGCATTGACGCAAGAAGTTCAACAGGAAATAGAAAAGAGCCAGCTGATCCTAAAAGATATAATGAACTTTTCTTAATAAACCTTCTTCTGTCCGTGTCCATACTATTGTGTTTTTGAAAAGTTTAATATAAAGAATTTCAGTCAAATATTAGATCAAAAAAAACACCGGTATTGGCCGGTGTTTTTAAATATTAAGCTTTTAATATTATTTCTCTTTAGGAACTGCATTTAGTTTGGTGCTCATTTCCATAGAAATGGCGGTTCTGTCAAATTTAAGCCTTCCGGCCATGGTCTCTATAATACAGGAAAAATCCTTATCATTCAAATCCACAACTTTTCCATGCAAGCCACTTTTAGTGACTATTTTATCACCTTTCTTTAATGCTTGCGAAAATTTCTTTTCATCTTTTTGACGTTTCATCTGCGGACGTATCATAAAAAAATATGCCACAGCGAAGATGAGTATCATTGGTAGAAATTGTCCTATATCACCCATAATATTTTGTTGAGTTTTGTACTACTTATTTAACAGGACCTACTGCTGCTGAAGGTGCTCCATCTTTGGGGTTAACAAATGCTTTAATTCTTAGAACTTCTTTTCCTTTTTCCGTATTCGCAGTTACGGTAATGGTCTTAGTAACCTGATTTTGGCCAGAACCATTAAACTTAACAAGAAGTTCAGCTGTTTCACCCGGTGCAATTGGATCTTTAGGTGGATTAGGAACTGTACACCCGCAACTACTGGTTGCATTTGTAATAATTAAGGGCGCATTACCTGTGTTTGTAAAATTAAAGATAGTCTCCTGTGGAGTACCTTGGGTGATGGTTCCGAAATCGTGTTCCGTTTTTTCAAAATTCATTACAGGCAGATTTTTGGCCTGTACGTCTCTTTCTGCTGCCACTTCAACATTTTCAGTATTTACTTTACTCGAAGCATTCTCCTTGCAAGAGCTAAGCACTAATACTGCGGTTAAACCGAGGGCAATAAATAATCTTTTCATTTTAATTCAAGTTTAAGATTTGCATGCAAAATTAATAAATATTTGTTTATAATAAGCCTCTACCTGTTTTTTTCAATTTTCCATTAATCCTATATTCTTTTACCAATTTATCCAATATGCCATTAATAAAGATACTGCTCTTAGGTGTAGAATACTCTTTAGCAATTTCTAAATACTCATTAATGGTGACTCGCTCGGGTATGGAAGAAAAACCGGTTAGCTCGCAAATGGCCATCTTTAAAAGTATCGCATCTATATCGGCTATTCTATCCTTATCCCAGTTAGGTGTCTTTATTTGAATTTCTTCTTCGAATTTTTTATTGTTTAAGAGCGTTTTTGTTAATAATTGATCAGCAAAGACCATATCATCTGTGTCTTTTAAAAGCTTCGGTAAAAAAAAGGATTGACTATATTCTTCATTTACCTTCCTCAATTGTTTGAGTACAAAAGTATTTACCAGGGGGATGTCGTCTACCCATGTTAATTTATCATCCTCAAAATATTCGTAAATCCTTTCATTTGGAGCTATAACCTCCTTAAAGAGACTTGCAATAAGATTTTTGTCCTCTTCATAGCTATGCGCACCATTAAGCATATATTGCTCAAAGAGTTCACTCTTTTTTATTTCATTAAACACTATTTTTACATAATCCTGGTGCAGATCCCAATTATTCAATTTCTTTTTATCCAATTCATTTTGCAACAGGGAATTAGTAACCATTTGCTTAAGTACTGCATTATTTAGAAACTTTTCCTTGTTCGGATATTTTTCGCCATTTTCATTCAAATATTTCTTAGACGATAACCTGATGAAATTTTCCTCCATTTTATGGAGTTCCATTAAAAGACTCAAAACAAGTAGATAGAGGGTATAAGTATTTTCAATGCTTACTCGGAGAAATTTTTTCTGTTTTTCTAATGATTCATCATGAGATAAGGTTAAGGCATAAATGCATTGCATCACTTTTACCCTGATTTGCCTTCGTGTAAGCATTTTAAAGAACCTTGTGTTAAATTAGAAATACAAAACGCCGCAAAAATACTAATCTATTTTAAATCCAAACCTAATTATCGTTTTATCTTATAAGTTTTATAACATTTGTTTTGGGACCAATCAGCTATATTTGTCCATTGATTAATCCCTATTTGCATTACCAGCCATTTTAATGAAAGAACTCAGGCACTTAGACAAATACTTCAAAAAATATTGGTTAAAATTACTCATCGGTATTATTATCACCATTATTGCGCGGATATTTCAATTGGTAATGCCTTCCTATGTAAAAAAATCTATTGAAGTTGTTGAAAATTATGCGGCTTCACAAGTTACAGAGCCCCAGGCAAGAGATTTACTTTTAGAATATATCCTTATCATTGTTGGGGCGGCTTTACTCTCCGGGTTCTTCACCTTCTTAATGCGACAGACCATTATAAATGTATCTAGATACATTGAATACGATTTAAAAAACGAAGTTTTTGATCATTATCAACTTTTAAGTCTAAATTTTTATAAAAAGAACCGCACTGGTGACCTAATGAACAGGATAAGTGAGGATGTTGGACAGGTTAGACTATATACCGGCCCCGCAATAATGTATGGAATTCAAACACTCACCTTATTCGTTTGTCTTATACCTTTAATGTTTATTAAGGCTCCAACTATTGCTTTTTATTCCTTATTACCCTTGCCCATACTTTCTGTTTTGATATATCAGATAAGTAAAATTATTCATAAGCGTAGTACTAAAGTCCAGGAATACCTGTCCACTTTGTCAACCTTTGCCCAGGAATCCTTTTCTGGAGTATCAGTAATAAAAGCATATAGCCTGGAGCCTCAGATAAACAATGAAGTAATCGTTTTGGCAAATGAAGGAAAAGAGAAAAGTATGGATCTGGCCAAAGTAAACGCCTGGTTTTTTCCGTTGATGATCCTGCTAATTGGCATCAGCAACATTTTTGTTATTTATGTGGGAGGTAAGCAATATATTAATGGTGAAATTTCATCTATTGGTACCATTGCAGAGTTTATACTTTATGTAAACATGCTTACCTGGCCGGTAGCTGTTGTAGGGTGGTTAACATCTATTGTTCAGCGCGCCGAAGCTTCTCAGAAGAGGATAAATGAGTTTTTAAAAGAACAACCTGAAATAAGTAATGAGGTTTTAGAAGACACTCCCATAAAAGGCAGCATAGAATTCAAGAATGTCACATTTACCTACGAAGACACTAACATCACCGCACTTAACGATATATCGTTTACCATAAATGAAGGAGAAACAGTAGCTATTATTGGAAAAACCGGATCTGGAAAATCCACTATTCTGGATCTGATTGCCAGACTATATGACACCTCTTCAGGTGAGATTTCAATTGATAATGTCCCGGTTCAAAGACTAAATTTACATAGCCTGAGAGAATCTATAGGGGCCGTTCCGCAAGATGCATTTCTGTTTTCTGATACCATAAAAAATAACATTAGGTTCGGGAAAGAGGACGCCACGGATAACGAAATTTTGAAAGTAGCCCAAAAGGCTGCTGTACATGAAAACATCATGGGCTTTTCTAAGAAGTACGATACAATTCTTGGCGAAAGGGGAATAACCCTTAGTGGAGGTCAAAAACAGCGTGTATCTATAGCCAGGGCTCTGCTAAAAGATCCGAGGATATATCTGTTCGATGATTGCCTTTCTGCTGTGGACACAGAGACTGAAGAAGAAATATTACAGAACCTTAAACAAGCTTCACATCTAAGGACGACCCTTATAGTAAGTCATCGTGTTTCATCCGCCAAAAATGCGGATAAGATTATAGTCCTGGAAGACGGAAAGGTACTCCAGGAGGGCACTCACAATGAATTAATAGAAATAGACGGCTATTACAAGGAGCTATATATCAATCAACTATCAGCGAAAGAAATCTAGAAAAATGTTGCTGGATACGCTTTTTTTTTCCATTTTTGAATATATTTTAGGCATAAATACTAACTATATATTTAACAAATGAGCGATAAAGATTTAATGGATCAGGAAGAAATATTCTCAAAAGTTTTAAGAGCTGGGAGAAGGACCTATTTTTTTGATGTTAGGAGTACAAAGGCGGGAGATTATTATCTGACCATTACAGAGAGTAAAAAATTTACGCATGATGATGGCTCTTTCCATTATAAGAAACACAAAATATATCTCTATAAAGAAGATTTTCAATCATTTAGAGAAATCATGGAAGAAATGATGGACTATATAATTGATGAGAAAGGAACTGAAGTAATCTCAGAAAGACATCAAAAAGATTTCAAAAAGGAAGAGCCCAGTCAGAACGGAGAGGTTTCTTCTAAAGATAATTTCACAGATTTAGATTTTGACGATATCTAAACTCTAATTGCAAAAACGTATAAACGATCTTTGTATTCAAAGGTCGTTTTTTGTTTCTATTCCTAAACCTATTTAATATCTGCATGGCTCATGAAAATAACAATAACAACATTACTTCTTTTCTTCTTCCTATTAGGCTTCGCACAGGATTCGATTGATCTTGACTATTATTTGCCACAGAATATCACTTATGATGATAACATTCCTAAACCGGCTGATATTATTGGTCATGAAGTTGGTGAATGGCATGTTACCCACGATAAGTTAATGTTTTATATGCAAACATTAGCCGAGAAAAGTAATCGCATTAGTATTGAAAATCGCGGTTCCAGTTTTGAAGGCAGACCTATTTTATTGCTTACTATCACTTCCCCTAAAAACCATAATAATCTGGAACAGATAAGGGCACAACATATTGCACTTACCGATAACGGAAATACTGCAGTTCCCATAGAAAACATGCCTATAATAGTATATCAGGGTTTCTCTATTCACGGAAATGAAGCAAGTGGGGCAAATGCAGGATTAGCTTACGCTTACTACCTGGCAGCGGCACAAGGTCCTGAAATTGATGAATTACTGGATAACTTGGTCATTCTTATGGATCCCTCATATAATCCGGATGGGCTTCAGCGTTTTGCATATTGGGCTAATACAAATAGAAGTATCAACCTAAATTCGGATAATAATGAAAGGGAGTATCACGAAGTTTGGCCTGGTGGCCGGACTAATCATTATTGGTTTGACATGAATCGGGATTGGCTTCCGGTACAGTTACCCGAAAGCCGTGCCAGAATAGAAACATTCCATAAATGGTTGCCAAATATTCTAACAGACCATCATGAAATGGTCACCAATTCTACCTTCTTTTTTCAACCCGGCGTACCAACAAGAGTTCATCCTTTAACACCTGCCATGAACCAGGAGCTAACAGCACAAATTGGAAGCTACCATGCCAAAGCATTGAACAAAATAGGTTCTCTTTATTATTCGGAGGAAAGATATGATGACTATTATTATGGCAAGGGATCTACTTTTCCCGATGTCAGCGGTGGTATTGGAATATTGTTTGAACAGGCCAGTTCGAGGGGACATATACAAGAAACTGAAAACGGCATCCTTACTTTTCCATTTGCAATCAGAAATCAGTTCACAACCGCATTATCCACCATTGAAGCAGCCAAAAATATGCGTGTAAAGATACTTTCCTATCAGCAGGAGTTTTATCGGAACATGAGAACCGAAGCTTCAAAAAGCAAGACAAAGGCCATTGTTTTTGGGGATAGCAAAGATGCAGCCAAAGCCTGGCATCTGGCAGAAATACTCAAAAGACAAAAAATAAACTTCCATGAACTTTCGGCCGATGTTACTCTTCATAGTAAATCATATAAAAAAGGGCATAGCTATGTGGTTCCAATGAATCAGAAAAACCATAGGTTAATTAAATCTATGTTTGAGAAGCGAACTACATTCACAGATAGTTTGTTTTATGATATTTCGGCATGGACATTTCCTCTTGCATTTAATGTTGATTATGCAGAAATAGAATCTCTGACCAATGCAGGACCACAAATAACCGACTTTAAACCCTTAACCGGGAGTGTAAGTCAGCAAAGTGGTTATGCGTATTTATTTGAATGGCATGAATATTATACACCCAGAGCACTAAACCAAATTTTGTCTAAAGGACTCAGGGCCAAAGTAGCAAAGTCGCCGTTTACCCTGGAAAATAAAACCTATGATTATGGAACAATAATGATTCCAGTGCAAAATCAAGTATTAAACAGCAATGATTTGCATATATTTCTAAAAGAAGTAGCTGAAGACAGTAAGATCCTAATAACGGGTGTGAATACAGGTTTATCACAGGGAATTGACCTGGGTAGTAACGATTTTGATCCTGTTAAAAAACAAAAAGTTGCTTTAGTGGTAGGTAGCGGAATACGACCTTATGATGCTGGAGAAATTTGGCATTTATTTGACACTCGCTATAATATGAAGATTACCAAAATTGATAAAGAGTATCTAAATTCTGTTGATTTAAGTTCTTACACAGATATTATAATACCCAGGTCATCAGGTAAAATTTCAAATGATAAAACTGTGGCTAAAAAGTTAAATGATTGGGTGAAAGCCGGTGGAACGCTTATTGGTTATGGAAATATGGCAAATTGGTTTAGTAAACATGAGCTCATGAGCTTAAAATTTAGAAAGGATACCCTTGAAGCCAGGGATATATCATTTGAACAGAAGTCTGATTTCATTGGGGCGCAGGTTACAGGCGGTGCAATATTCGAGGCTGAACAGGATCGCTCTCACCCTATTAATTTTGGATACAAAAACGATAAAGTATCCCTGTTTAGAAATACAAACGTTTATATTGAACCAGATAAGGATAGCTATAACAATCCTATCCAGTATACCAGTCAACCTCTCCAAAGCGGCTATATTTCAAAAGAAAATTTGGAATTGATTAAAGGCAGTGTTCCATTTAAAGTACAAAAACTTGGCAAGGGCCGCGTTGTTTTATTTACAGATAACACTAACTTCAGGGCCTTTTGGTATGGAACCAATAAATTTCTAATGAACGCTATTTTCTTTGGAAAAATAATGTAAAAAGCTCAATTTTATAATTTCCGAACTTTTGATCTAAGTTATGTCTAGCAGTTAATAGGTGATGAACTTGGAGTTGATGAAGTTTCGTTTTTTTAGCTTATAACTATTAACTTTAATCCTGTTTAAAAGAAAACTTCAAAAGATGGCAAGCACACCAAGTAATATGATGCCTTTGGGCACAATTGCCCCTGATTTTAATTTACCAGATACCATAACAGACAAAATTGTCAGCCTTGACAAATTGAAAGGTAAAAAAGGTAGTCTGATCTTGTTTATCTGTAATCATTGCCCATTTGTTAAACATGTAAATTCCACAATAACACATTTGGCAAGCAAATACCAATCTAAGGGCATAGCTTTTATAGCAATCTCTAGTAATGATATAGTTAATTATCCTCAGGATTCCCCCGAACTCATGAAACAAACCGCATTACAAGAAGGATATAGTTTTCCGTACTTATTTGATGAATCACAGGAAGTGGCCAGGGCATACGAGGCCGCGTGCACTCCGGATTTTTATCTTTTTGACAATGATCTAAGACTTGTTTACAGAGGACAATTAGACGATTCCAGACCAGGAAACGGGATACTCTCAACCGGATTGGATCTAAGAAATGCGCTGGAGGCATTGTTAAGCAATAAACCAATAAATCCGATTCAAAAACCTAGTATAGGTTGTAACATAAAATGGATATAAAATTTGAAACCGTAACTAATGATACCTGCGAGCTCTATTGTAAAATAGGTATAAAAGCATACAAAGAGCACTATCTGCACCTATGGAAAAATAATGATCCTACCCCTTACATTGAAGAAAGTTTTACCATAGATGTCGTAAGACATGAATTGAAAGATAATTTATTATCTCATTGGCTAATTTATAAAGGAGATACCGCGGTTGGTATTCTTAAACTTATTAAAGATGCTCCGATAGGACCCTTTAATTTAAAGGAATCTATCTTGCTTGAAAAAATATACATCCTAAATAAATTCTCCGGTAAAGGAATAGGGAGCCTTACACTAAGCTGGGTTGAAATATACTGTCTGAACTCTAACAAACAAGTGCTATGGCTGGAAGCTATGCAAAAAGGACTAGCATTGAATTTCTATCTTAAAAACGGATATCATATCCTAAAAGCAAAGCAATTGAAATTTGATCTGGTTTTGGATAAACAAAAGCCGATGTACGTGCTTTGGAAAAAAATAAGAAGACCTTAGCCCTTTAGTTGTTATTCATTTACCCTGTCATGTCAAATCCAACCCTCTCTTCGTAAAAGTTGTTTAATATGGTTGTAATGATGGTGGCCATGCCAGACATATCGCCCAATATTTTCCTCTAGCGTAGTTGATTCTCTACCCTCAGGATGGATAAAACTGCGTTTTAAGTCTGAAGAAGAAAGCCCTTTAAGTAAATACACCAATTTGGCATGTACTGCTCTGAGGTGACTAATCGATAATTCAATAGGGGCCGTCCTTGTATCAAAAAGTTCTGCCCATTCCTTTTCAAGATAAGGTTTTATGACGGGAGTTTCTTCTGTTAATGCCCACTTAAAACGAATATAACTATGATGGTGGCTATCTGCAACATGATGAATAACCTGGCGAACAGTCCACCCGCCAGGTCTATATGGAGTCTCTAATTGAGCAGTTGACAATTCCTTTACCAGCAACTCCAACTTATTCGGGTAGTGTTCTAAAAAAGCAATCCATTCTAAAATTTGATTTTCCGAAATTTTAGAGGGTGCTTCAAATTTTCCAATGGGATATCGCAAATCTTCTGGTTTCGTATTTTTCATATATCAAAAATAATAATTTTGATTTCCTTAAGCCAAACCAAAACCATTGTGGTACTTTTTATTTTAAGTAGTCCGGGCTGTTTAATTCATTAAACTTTAATAGATATTTAACCTGGAATTGACAAAAATCATTTCATTAACAATTAATTTTATAGACTTTTAAACTTCAACTTAAAAAAAATAAATATGGCAACAATTCGATTGGGCGACATTGCCCCAGATTTTACCGCTGACAGTTCTGTAGGAACTATTAATCTTTATAATTATTTAGGTGACGGATGGGGTATTCTTTTTTCGCATCCAGCTGATTTCACTCCTGTTTGTACTACTGAACTTGGAACAGCTTCCAAATTTAAAGCAGAATTTGACAAACGCAATGTAAAGATGTTAGCCCTTAGTGTCGATGGTAAAGATTCACACAATGAATGGATAAAGGATATTAATGAGACACAAAATACAACGGTTAATTTTCCTATTATTGCGGATGAGGACAAGAAGGTTTCTTCTTTATACGATATGATACATCCTAATGCCGATAATAATCTTACGGTGCGTTCGGTGTACATAATAGCTCCCGACAAGACGGTTAAACTTATTATTACCTATCCTGCTTCTACCGGTCGTAATTTTCACGAACTATTAAGAGTTATTGATTCTCTGCAACTAACTGCTTATCACAAAGTAGCGACTCCGGCCAACTGGAAGCATGGGGAGGATGTAGTGGTAAGTCCATCTATTCCTACTGATGAAGCACGCGATATGTTTACCAAAGGAGTAGAAGAAATTAAACCTTATCTCCGAATGACTCCGGACCCAACGGCGTAAAAGAACTTTAGTATAAAAAAAAACCTTCTCTAATCAGAAGGTTTTTTTTATCTCTTATATGACACTAAAATTTATTGATGTCAACAATAAGATTTTTGTGATTGAATCTTAAGAGACTACTAAATAATTTGGTTAATAAAATTTAATATTTAAGTAAGCTTAAGCTTGATTTTCTGTCCAACCTTATTTAATTTTACCCTTGTATTGAAGAGTCGAATATTCCCCCCTGTTGTAAACTAGTTCAAGAATTACTTTTTTTTAAAGGGTTACCAGGTAGGGTTTACAGCTGCAAAGGTGTTATATAAATAAGAAAGTACCCCCACAAAATAACCTATAACCTAATTAATTGCTATGTCTGTTTTTTTTGTAATCGTATTCTTTTTATTGGCTATCAATTTAGTTCTCCTTGTTTTTAGTGCAAACAGGGCCAAATAAAAAACTTCTTCCAAATTATTGAAAGAAGTTTTACGGTAGTTAATGGATAAGGGTCTCCCTTATATTATTTTTTATTGATATATGGCCTTTTATTTAACCTCCATAAGTTCAACATCAAAAACTAATGTGGCATTCGGTGGTATTACGCCACCGGCGCCAGCACTCCCATAACCAAGTTCAGGAGGAATTACAAAACGAGCCTTATCTCCCACTTCTAATAAACTAATACCTTCATCCCATCCCGGGATTACCTGTCCTATCCCTAATTGAAAGTCTATAGGCTGATTGCGTTGATATGACGAATCAAATACTTGTCCGTTAGTCAATGAGCCTTCATAATGAACAGAGACCGTATTTCCTTTTGTTGCTTTATTACCATCTCCCTTTTTAAGAATTTTGTAACGAAGTCCACTGTTTGTTTTATCAAATCCTGAAGCAAGTTTTTCTAATTCTGCCTCTGCTTTATCCTTTTCTTCCTTAAGTCTAATTTCGCGTGAACTTTCAAAGGTTGTAAAAGCTTCAACCGCATTCCAGGATTCTGCATCATTTCCAACACGTATGATCTCAAGGCTATTAATTGAATCGCCCTGAGCTATTTCATCAACAATATTCTGTCCTTCTATAACATTTCCGAAAACCGTATGCTTATTATCCAACCATGGGGTAGCCACATGTGTAATGAAAAACTGACTTCCATTAGTGCCAGGGCCTGCATTAGCCATAGACAGTACGCCAGGTTCTGTATGTTTTAGGTCCGGGTGAAATTCGTCATCAAATTTATATCCAGGATCTCCTGTTCCGGTTCCCTGAGGACAACCGCCTTGAATCATAAAATCTGGGATTACCCTATGAAAACTAAGTCCGTCGTAATACGGTGTGTTTTTTGGTTTGGCACTATTTTCCAAATTTCCTTCAGCCAGTGCTACAAAATTACCTACGGTGCCAGGGGTCTTGTCATAGGTTAATTTTACTGTTATTTCTCCTTTTGAAGTATTGAATTTTGCATAAATTCCGTCTTGCATATCTTATTTTTTTAATAAGCTGCAAAGGTAATAAATTTATATTGACAGGTATTTATTTTATCCTGCTTCTAAGCTGTATTTGGTAGTTATTTTCAAATAATGAACGGAGGGGGCGGTATTATTTGCCGCCTTCCATATTTGTTGCACTTGTACCATATTTATCAAATAGATATACCAAACTGGCCATTGTGGCAGCACCAAGTTCCAGTTCACGTTTGTTAACATGCTCAAATGTATCAATCTCAGCATGGTGATGGTCGAAATACCTTTGCGAATCGGGACGCAATCCCGCAAGTACAATTTGGTCATTTTTTAAAGGACCAATATCAGCACCGCTTCCTCCTTTCTCAAACGAATGAACCAGATATGGCTCAAAAAGAGGTTTCCATCTTAAAATTTTAGTAAAATCAGTTTCCTGGCAGTCAAAAGAAAAACCTCTGGGCGTAAAACCGCCTGAATCACTTTCTAATGCAAATACATGTTTCTCTTTTTTGTTTAATGCATTCTCCGCATAGGTAGTTGCTCCTCTTAAGCCGTTTTCTTCATTCATAAAAAGCACCACACGAATTGTTCGCTTAGGGACATATCCCGTTATTCTAATTAACCGAAGAACTTCCATACTCTGTACGCAGCCAGCACCGTCATCATGGGAACCATCACCAAGATCCCAGGAGTCAAGATGGCCACCAACTACTATTATTTCTTCAGGATATGTACTACCCTTTATTTCTCCGATAACATTGTAAGACTGAACATCCTGAAGTTGCCTGCAATTTTGTTTAAAATAAAACTTTATCTCCGGATTGAGTTTCAACGTAGTGCTTAACAATTCAGCACCATTAGTGCTTATTGCAGCGGCAGGAATCCGGTTATTTAAAGGAGTTTCCTCATAACTCATCGATCCGGTATGCGGATAATCATCCAAACGAAGGCTCATAGAACGAACAATAACACCCACTGCTCCATATTTTGAAGCTTCTTTAGCCCCGGAATACCTTTGTTCCACACTTGCAGAATAAGACTCAAATGTTTTAATCAGCGTTGGATCCATAGGTTTATTGTAAAAGACAATTTTACCTTCAATTTTACTCCGGCCAAGCTTTTCCAATTCTTCAATTCCATTTACTTCTATTACATTGGCCTTGATACCACCGGAAGGGGTAGAAATAGATCCGCCTAATGCACAAATAGGTACGTTATTCGTAATTCCAGGTTTACTTTCAATATAGGCAAATTCAGGTACTCCCCTAACCCATTTAGGAACCATTACGGGTTGTAACCATACCCGATCCAGTCCGAGGGAATCCAATTTCTGTTTGGTATACTCAACGGCCTGTTCGGCCTGTACTGAACCTGTAAGTCTGCCTCCAATCTGATTGGATAAATAATTCAACCAATCATAAGCCTTTCCTTGAGACAGGGATGTATTATAAAATGTTTTTAGCTGTTCGGTGTCATCCGTTTGTGACCAGATAGGTCCAACCATTAACAGAAGCAGCAGGCCTAAATTTTTCATTTTTCTTTTTCTAATTGGGATTTATAGATTTCAATATTAGCTTTTATTTTATCATCAAGCTCTGGTTCCCTAATATCTTTGTGTTTTTTTAACGATTCCAACAAAATAGTAGCAACAATTAATCTTGAAGCACTCTTATTATCGGCGGGAATCACAAACCAAGGGGCATTGGTTTTAGAAGTTCTGTTAATTGCTTCCTCGTAACATTGCTGATAATCATCCCAAAGATTCCGCTCTTTTAGATCACCAGGTGAGAATTTCCAATTTTTTTCCTGCAGACGTAATCTCCGCAATAATCGCTGTCTTTGTTCTTCTTTAGAAATGTTTAAAAAGAATTTGAAAACAAGGGTTCCATTTTCTGAAATATGGCGTTCAAAATCATTAATCTGCTTATACCTTTTGTCCCAGAATGATTTATCAATATCTGCCACCGAATTAATATTTGGAATATTCTCATTTAAAATATACTCCGGATGGACCTTAGTTACCAATACATTTTCATAATGGGTTCTGTTAAATACTCCAAATTTCCCTTTAGGTGGGAGCGCAACATAATGTCTCCAGATATAATCATGATCCAGCTCAAGTTCCGTAGGCACTTTAAAACTATGTACAACCACTCCTCTAACATTGCAATCTTTGAACACTTCACGAATAAGGCTATCCTTTCCCGAAGTATCCATCCCCTGAAAACAAATCAGGACAGCGTATTTTCCATGTGCATATAACGTATTTTGAAAATCACCTAAATCTTCACGCAATTTTTCCAGTTTTTTTTTGAGTTCCTTGTCTGTGCTTTCAAGGTTTTCCGAAGTATTAAGATCCGCTAATTTTAATTCAGAAACTATTTTATAAGAGGCTATATCGATTTTCTTCATGAGTTGAATATATAATATTTTGTTGTCCTAATAATGGCCCAAATTTAAAAATAACCTTTTATCCTTAATAATGTGCCATTCGACCTTTAATAGGGAAAGATCAGACAATTAAACGAATAAATAAGGCGACAGGGGCGATGCACTTTATCTTTATCCTGCCTAAATTTTACATAATCAATACTTTAAGCTATGAAGGTCTTCTGTACCATTCTAATGTTCTTTGTGCTTTTCTCTATGTCTTCTTTTGATATGAGTAAGGCATGTGATTATGCGGGATCGAATATTGGGTATATCAAATCCCAGACAGAACGCGCTCTTGCTGCGGAAGATATTAATACTTCTCGCTTCTTTGCCTATAAAGCTCTTAATGCCATTGAAAAATCGAAGGAACAAATTGAAGCCTGCGGTTGTGATTATGCAAAAGAGAGTATTTATGAAGGTCTTGATAATCTAAAGAAAGCCACCAGGGTTTCCTCCTTAAACGGCGCTAAAATACTTCTAACCAGGGCGTTGGATAACTCTTCGGGCAGCCTTGAGGCCATAAGAGATCATGAAGAACATCAGGGAAGTTTATATGCCAATGATATGTTGGCAATGAATACCAAAACAGCAGATAAAGAAAAATTAAGCATGATAATGCCCGTTGGCAAAGAACTGGAACGAAAAATTGATCAGTCGCTCGTAAATTATCAAAATTCTCTGGACGAAGTAGTTAATAGTGTAGAATGCAAAGAGGCCTACGAGTTTGCAAGTAGAATTTACGAGCACTGTGAACAGGAACTTCTTAAGCCGGGACTTACCGAAGCCAAAAAATATTACAATTTAAGGACAAAACAAATTACGGCACTCGCACTTGATAAATTAAAGGAATGCAATAATTAGTATACAAGGATTTTCCGAGACCACTTTATTTAATTTACCTAATTATAGATTGGCTATTTACTCGCAAACAGTGTTACGTCTTCTTCGGTAATTTCTGCACCACCTAATATAATCAAGCGCTCGATCACATTTCTTAATTCGCGAATATTACCGGTCCAGTCATAACTTTTTAAAAGTTCAAGAGCTTTTTTGGTAAACTTTTTATCAACTACCCCTTGCTCAGATGCAATTTTGTGGGCAAAATGATCTATTAGGAGTGGAATATCTTCCCTTCTGTCATTTAGTGATGGTACATTTATGAGTATAACAGCCAAACGATGATATAGATCTTCCCTAAATTTTCCCTCGGCAATTTCGTGCTGAAGATCCTTATTGGTGGCAGCAATTACACGCACATCAACTTTAATATCCTTATCGGTGCCAACCCTTGAGATTTTACTCTCTTGTAAAGCTCTAAGTACTTTGGCCTGAGCTGAAAGACTCATATCTCCTATCTCATCCAAAAATATAGTGCCTTTGTTTGCAGCCTCAAATTTACCGGCTCTATCTCTTACCGCCGAAGTAAAGGCCCCTTTTACGTGACCAAATAATTCGCTTTCAATCAATTCTGAAGGGATTGCCGCGCAATTTACTTCAATAAATGGTGCTCCGCTGCGATTACTTTTTTCATGTAGCCAATGGGCAACAAGTTCCTTTCCAGTGCCATTTGATCCAGTTATTAAAACTCTTGCATCTGTTGGCGCCACTTTATCAATCATATCCTTGATAACAGTAATCTCCGTACTTTGCCCAATCATTTCATAACCTTTACTAACTTTCTTCTTTAAGGTTTTGTTTTCCCGAACAAGTTCCTTTTTATCTAAAGCATTCCGAACTGTTGTTAGAAGTCTGTTTAAGTCGGGTGGTTTTGAGATGTAGTCAAAAGCCCCTAACCTCATTGTATTTACGGCAGTATCCAAATCCCCATGTCCTGAAATCATTACAAAAGGTATTTCCGGTCTAATTTTTTTAGCTGCCTGTAAGACTTCAACACCATCCATTTTGGGCATTTTTATATCACAAAGGGCAAGGTCATAGTCCTTTTTTTTAATCATCTCCAGACCAATTGAACCATCTTCTGCCTCATCCACTTCATACATTTCGCTTTCTTCAGATAAAATCTTTACTAAAACCCTTCGGATAGCCGCTTCATCTTCTATTACCAGTATTTTTGACATGCTTTTATTATTAAAAAATTGATATTTTAAATCCCGCTTTCCAGTAAAGACCTCCAGCTTTTTTATCATTTAAGGTATATACTTTTTCCCTCTTACTATTTCTGAGCAAACCCTGCTGGTTTAATGTAACTCCCCCGATTGCATAAAAAGACATACGTTTATTAATATTATATTGGTAACCTAAAGCTCCAACAATGGCCGAAAGTGAAACAGAGGATCCCAATTCACCATCCGGTAAAAGAATGTCGTTTTGCACATTTACAAAGTAACCGTCCAAAAATAGTGCCATTTGTATGGTGTGCTTATCTTTTAAGTGATATCTGAAATCCGTTCTTGGAATTCCCAGGGAGTATGACCAGGACCTGTGAAACCTTTTGTGATAGTTAACCAGTGGCAGCGGAAAAGGCAGACCGGTAGTACTATTATAGGTCAGGCCTAATATTAATCTAAAGGGTTTCTCAACATCCTTTTTCTCCTTCCACATAGTTGCAGTAAGGTTTAATAAGAAGTCATGTCCCTGAAGACCATTTACCAAATTGGAGGCTATTCTTGGAGTTACAATACCCACAAATCGCCAGTCTTCGTTAAATTTAAAAATATAGCCCACATTAAGATCAATGACATAAAGTGTATTTAATTCACTGGAATCAAATGGATATTCCTTGGTGTTTTCGAAATCAATTAGGTTAAACTCACCGCCAAGTACCAAATACTTATCGAGGCCAACTTTAATAGGCACATTTAGTAAAAATCGGTAACGTGTTGCATTGGCACCCGAATCTGCTTTCGGAAGCGAACTATATTCAACCCTTAAGATATCTGTACTTTGAGCAAAACAAATGCCACTTACTAAAAGTAAAAACCAGAATAATCCAATACGTTTTACCATCTTATTATTCTAGACTTGCTATAACAATTCATCAATTAGTTTTAAGTTTTTATTTTTTAAATAAGTGAACATCTCTTTGAGGAAACGGGATTTTGATATTATTTTCCTGGGATTTAGAATCAATTATATATCGGATTCTGCTTTTTATCTTCAACACTCTAAAACTGTGATTAATATAAAATTGATTGAAAATAAAAGACTGGAATCCCCTAAATCATCAAAAAGAACGAATGGTTCGGGTTCCAATAATATTTCTTTATCAGCTGCCAAACAAGATAGCAGGACAGTTGTCCCCAGTTGAACATCGCTTCCATAAGCTAATCCTACCTTAATTTTCTCTTTGGTAATAATATTATTTTGGGTATAGTTATAAATGGAGTCCCAAACATCTTCCCTAATGAATTTCTCTACCTGGTTGGGTTGCTGATTTTGAATGATTAATACTTGAGCCATTTGTATAGTTCTTTATAGGTAGGTTTTTTACCATACATTAAAATTCCTACCCGGTAGATTTTGGCTGCAAGCCATACAATACCAATAAAAGTTACAATTAGTAGTACAATGGATAATATTACCTGCCATAATGGAACTCCGCCTTCTCCAATCCCGCCGGGTAAACGCATTAGCATAACAATAGGTGAGGTTAACGGAAATAGCGAAAACCCAACAGCAATAGGACCATTGGGGTTGCTAAACACCGAAAAGAACCCAACATATATAGCCAACATTAAAGGCAGTATTATTGGAAAGATAAATTGCTGAGTATCCGTCTCGTTATCCACTGCTGCTCCTATAGCCGCATAAATAGAGCTGTAAATTAAATATCCAAGAATAAAATACACTAAAAACAATGAAATAAGCATAAACCAGGGTATCTGAAGAAATTCAATTGCATACAATTGCATAGAATTTGTCGCAGCCGGTAATGGTGAAATACTGCTCATAGGGTTCGAAGCTGTGACAGCTTGATCACTAAGTCCTGTCAAATCTATTCCAAAAATCAAAAATACACCAAGCAATAGCAGGGACGCAGATATAATCCAAATAACAAATTGTGTTATTCCAGCTAGGGAAGTACCAATAATTTTACCCAACATTAATTGAAATGGCTTAACGGAAGAGATTATTACTTCAATAATACGGCTCGTTTTCTCTTCAATAACACTGCGCATAACAAAACCACCATATATTATAATAAACATCATTATCAAATAACCAAATCCACCCCCTATAAAGGCTTTCATTTCATTTATTCCCTTTAAATTCTGTTCCCCGCTAAAAGTGGCTATGTTAATTTCAAATCTATCATTTATTGTAGTAAATTCTTCTGTAGAAACTCCTATATCTATAAGTTTCCTTTGTCTTAAGCGCTCCTCGAAAATATCTTCCAAAGGATCCAGAACAAAATTACTTGGAGCTTCTTTTGAATAAAAGAAAGCGTTTTGAGTTACCTCTTCAAGGTCATTGTAATTAGGAATATGTAAGAGCCCGGAAAAGCCAAGACTCAAAGTAGAATCCTTAGCTGCTTGCAACGATAAATCTTTAAGAAAGATATAGGAAATTCTATCAGTCGTATTGAAGTCAGTAGAGAAATAATCGCTTTCATTAAAGACCGCAATTATTCTCTTTTGACTATCGTTTACCTTGGTGAGATAAGCAATAAGTACGATCATGCCCACCATCAGAATTGGACTAAGAAAAGTCATGATTACAAATGATTTGTTTCGAACTTTGGCAAGATATTCACGCCTAATTATAAGTGATAATTTATTCATGGTCATTTTTGCGTTGTACTGTTTGAATAAAAATATCATTAACGGAAGGAATGGTCTCCACAAAACTATTAATTATCGACTCCGAAGATAGGAATGCTAAAAAAGATCTGGTGTCATCTGTGGGCAGCTGAACTGTAAAGTCTAACTGCTTTCTATTCATATCATAGTGAGAAGAGGAAATATCAAATTTATCGGCAATCAGTTTTAAAAAATTGTCTCCATTTTCCAATTCAAGCCCTACTCTAAACATGTTGTTTTTGTACTCTTTTTTTATATCTTCAAGCCTACCGTCCAAAATCTTTTCAGCATTGTGCAATAAGGTAATATATTCGCATAATTCTTCAACAGATTCCATTCTGTGAGTTGAAAAAATAATAGATGTCCCTTTTTCTCTTAGGTTTATAATCTCTTCCTTAATAATATTGGCATTTATTGGATCGAAACCACTAAAAGGTTCATCAAAAATAAGGAGTTTCGGCTCATGCAGAACTGTAACAATAAATTGAATTTTTTGAGCCATACCCTTTGAGAGTTCCTGAATTTTCCTATTCCACCAATCACCTATCTCCAGCTTATCAAACCAATACTTTAGTTTCTGATTTGCGTCAGATTTGCTCAATCCTTTTAGCCGGGCAAGATATAGTGCCTGCTCACCAACTTTCATGCTTTTATAAAGACCTCTCTCTTCAGGAAGATAACCAATAAGTGCAATATGATGAGGTTGCAATAATTCTCCATCAAAGATAACTTCACCGGAATCCGGAAAAGTAATTTGATTTATTATCCTAATTAAGGTCGTCTTACCAGCACCATTTGGTCCTAAGAGACCATAAATACTATTCTTTGGTATAGTCAGTGAAACATTATTCAATGCAATTTGGCTGCCAAATTTTTTAGTAACATTATTGGCAACAAGAATATTATCCATTCAGGCTATTTTTTACATTTTGATTGTATCTGTAAAGTGTTCAAAATGAGTTTTGAATTAAGTAAGATCAAATAGAACATATTACAATTACAGCCTAATCTTTAATATTAAGCTTAAAATTTAATATCTATCGCCATACCCTATTTATAGGATTCAAAGATATAGAAATGCATTAAAACGGTTTGGTAATTTATAGTATTTTGTTTTTGTCTAGCTGATGTGGCAATAAATGCCGGTATCTATCATTTTTATTATGCCATCTAACAGGAGGAAAAGTATAAATCTAAAAACTCTGATTAGATTAAAGATTATCAATATTATACCCTGTGAATTAATCGATTCAAAATGAACTTTAAATAAAAAAGAGCATTACTTTTTGTTGGACAAGCTTTTATAAAACAAAACCCACCCTTAAAAAGATTAAGGATGGGAAAAAAATTGCTATGAAAAAGAAAATTAATATTGGTTTCCCAATATTGCTTCAAATATACGTTTTTTATTTAAAAAGAAAACTTTAATTCGTTAAGAGAACATATCTTTTACTTTTTCAAAAAAGGATTTATCCGATTTTTCAGGCTTAGGCTCAAAGTTCTCACTATTCTGCATCTTCTGAAAAAATTCACGTTGTTCCTTATTTAGCTCTTTTGGTGTCCAGACGTTCACGTGCACTAAAAGGTCGCCAGTGCCATAACCATTTATGCTGGAAATACCTTTTCCCCTTAATCTTAGAATCTTACCCGATTGAATCCCGGATTCTAATTTAATGCGAACCTGACCACTTACGGTATCAATCTCCTTTGTAGTGCCTAAAACTGCATCAGAAATACTTACGTATAAATCGTAATGTAAATTATCACCTTCTCTTTTTAAGGTTCCATGTTCGATGGTCTCTATTGCAACCAGCAAATCCCCTGCTATTCCATCGCCAGGAGCTTCGTTACCTTTACCTGATACTTTTAACTGCATGCCCTGCTCTACACCAGGCGGTATTTTTATAGAAACGGTCTCTTCAACTATTTTTAAACCCTGAGCGTCAGCATCACTTGGTCTTTTATCTATTATTTGCCCACTTCCGCCACAACTGTTGCAAGTAGCCGCTGTTTGCATCCTACCCAGAATTGTATTGGTTATTTTTGTTACCTGCCCTGCACCATTACAAGTAGTGCATGTTTTATAGGTCACGCCGGGCGCCTGCTTCTTACGCTTTACTTTAACCTTTTTCTCTACACCATGCGCAATCTCCTCAAGGGTTAAACTAACACGAATTCTTAAATTACTGCCTTTCATCCTGCGTTGACCACCACTGAAACCGCCAAATCCTCCAAATCCTCCTCCAAATGCACTGCCAAATATATCCCCAAATTGGCTAAATATATCCTCCATGTTCATGCCGCCACCGCCAAAACCGCCACCTTCAAATGCCGCATGCCCGTATTGATCATATCTGGCCTTTTTATCAGGATCACTCAAAACTTCATAAGCCTCAGCTGCCTTTTTAAACATTTCTTCTGCCTCGGGATCTCCCGGGTTTTTATCCGGGTGAAATTCTATCGCCTTTTTACGATATGCCTTTTTAATCTCGCCAGCTGTAGCATTTTTGGAAATACCTAATATTTCGTAGAAATCCTGCTTCATAAGTCTTTTGTAAATTTAATTTCCAACGACCACTTTTGGATGTCGGATTATTTTATCTCCAAGTTTATACCCCTTCTCAACAACATCTATGATTTTACCTTTTAGCTTTTTGCTAGGAGCAGGAATCTGAGTAATTGCGTCGTGCTCTTCGGCGTCAAAAGTATCGCCTACTTTGGTTTTCATCTCCTGTAAACCTTTAGATTTAAGCGTTTCTTTAAATTTGTTGCTAATAAGATCCACACCTTTAAACAATTCTTTTTCAGTGGACTTTGAAATCTCCTTTAGAGCCCGATCAAAATCATCCATGATAGGCAACAAGGCTACTATAACTTCTTGTCCGGCAGTTTTAAAAAGGTCCATACGTTCTTTAGTAGTGCGCTTTTTATAATTTTCAAACTCCGCAAAAAGCCGTAAAAACTTATCTTTTTCTTTATCCAGATCTTCCTGTAATTGCTCTTCAGCTGATTTCACCTCTTCTGGTTGTCTATTTATATCTGATTCCAAATCCTGTATTTCCTGCTCTTCGGGAATCATTTCATTTATCTCTTCTGACTTATCTTTTTTATTCATTTGATATAGCTTTGTGTAAACCTCAAATTAAGATGGCAAAAGTACTGCCAATTCTTGAAAAATGTCAAAATGTCACAAAAAAAACACCCTAATTGAAGGATGTTCAAAAGATAACTACTTATATCTTTGTTAAAATCTATACATATTCTTTGGCCAATACATCATCCGGATTATCCTCATTAACTTCCTTTAAGTATATATTTTCAAGTGCTCTACAAATATTATTGTACTTAAAATTAAAGCCTTTTTTCTCTATTTTTTTACTACTCACACGCTGACTAACAAATAATAGATAAGACATCTCACCTAGGATAAATTTCATTACAAATTGAGGTATATTGGGCAAAAATAAAGGTCTATTGAGAACCTTGGCAAGTTCTTTAACCATTTTTGTATTGGTAACAGGGTTTGGCGCAACGCCATTATAAACACCAGACAATCTATTTTCGATTACATATAAGAACATACGCGCAAGATCGTTAACATGGATCCAAGATTGCCATTGTCTGCCTGAACCAAATGAAGCTCCTATATATCTTCTTACTGCATTGGCCATATTTGGCAAGGCTCCCCCTTTTGATGAGAGAACGAGACCTACTCTTATTTTAGTAACAGAACATTTAAGCGACCTAAACTTATCGATTTCCTTTTCCCAAATCTCTGTTACATCCCCCAAAAAACTTGTATCAATTTCTGTTTCTTCTTCAGTATAAAAATTAGGTAAGGAATTTGGATAGATACCTATGGCAGATGCCGAAATAAAGGATATGCTTTCTTCCAGATCCAGATTTTTAAGAGCATTATAAAGCGTATTTACACTATCTACTCTGCTTGAGAGAATTTCGTTTTTATAAGATTTAGTCCATCTTTTCGCAATACTGGCCCCAGCCAAATTGATGATTGCTGTAACTCCTTCAAAACAGTTTAAATCTATCTTGTTTGCCTTTGGCTCCCAATAAAATCCACGGTAATTTGTTTCGTTTTTTATTTTTGACTTATCAGTAGTAAGATAATTTACTGAAATCCCCTTTTCAAAACATAAATCGGTTATTGCAGTCCCTATTAAACCAGTGGCTCCGGTGATCAAAACTTTCATCGTATAATTTTGGTTAAAGATATTGGTTTTTATATCTGTGGCAATCAGGTTTAATTTGGATTTAACAGTATCTTTTATGAATTATCCCCGGAATTAGTTTGCCCAGATACTTTAAGTGCTCTCAACATTTCCCTTTTACCAGGTGGGCCGGGTAGTCGTTCAACAACAAAACCAACGCTTTGCATTGCCCGTCTCACACTCCCTTTAGCCGAATAGGTTACCAAAACTCCATTTTCGGTGAGAGCATTGTACATCTTTTCAAAAATTATCTCTGTCCAAAGTTCTGGTTGTACCCTGGCCCCAAATGCATCGAAATAAATAAGGTTGTAAAGATTACGGTCAGAAATGTCCAGGAAGTCCTTTTTTTGCTTGCTAAATGAAAAATGAGGTGTAAGTCTTATTTTATTTTCCCAGGCACTTCTGTGCATTTCAGAAAAGGCATTACTAAAAGCTTCAGCTTTTAAAGTAGCGATGTAGTCTAATTGCAATATTTCCTCTATTGTAATGGGATATGCCTCAATGCCCGTATAATGAACCAGTCTGGAATTCTTTTCGGCCTCAATCAAAGTAATGAGTGCATTAAGACCTGTACCAAAACCAACCTCCAAAATACTAATGGCCTCATTGGTCAAATATGAAAAGCCTTTATCAATAAAAACGTGATATGCCTCATTTACAGCCCCATGTATGGAATGATATTGCTCGTTCCAATCCTGTACCTGGATGGTTTTAGAACCATCTCCGGTGGTAATTATCTTTCTTATCAACTTATTGCCCTATTAGTACTCCATCTGCCTCAAACCCAAAGGTTTTTTTAGGTTCTTTAATCTGCTTAATAACCTCTTGGGATTCACCAGCATCTTTGGCATAATGCTTTTGATCTTCAACACTCATGTTATCTATAAAAGCACTTCCATTTACAACAACTTCCCTGCCTTCTATATCCTTGGGAACAAAAAAGCCATAATCTTTAAATTTCACCATTACCTCCTCTCCATTTTTCAAATTTAGTTTCATCCAGCAACCTTTAGATTTACAAACGTCAGTAACTGTGGCCGAAAACTTTGTTTCCAGAGTATCTGCTTCCTTTAACGACTGGAATTGATCTAGCATATCTTCGCTGCCAATAGTACCTTTATAGTCAATTAATTTACCAAATGAAGCATAATCCCTTTCAATTTGGACATTTTGACTTTCCTCAGATGCATTTTGTTTATTCTTACAACTAACTATCAGTACTAAAAACACAAGTAAAATGTTAAAACTTTTCATTATCAATAATATTTATGACACATCTACAAAACTGGTGATTTTTCCTCGAAAAAAGAAGTCATGAACGGTGATAATTGTTTAATTTTATTCTTAGAAAAAGTGATTTCAATGGATACAGTAGCGAAAAACCTGATAATCGAGAAGGCTGAAACATCTAAGATTAGCAAGGTTAATTTTGATCATCTTCCTTTTGGCGCATATTTCACAGATCATATGTTCATCTGTGATTATAGGAATGGTGCATGGGAAACACCCAAAATAATCCCTTATCAACCATTGCAAATGGAACCTTCCTCCAGGGTATTTCACTATGGCCAGGCAGTTTTTGAAGGGATGAAAGCCTACAGGGATGATGAAGGTGGTGTTTGGTTATTCAGACCTGATGAAAACTACAGGCGCATAAATAAATCAAGTGTCCGACTTGCAATGCCTGAATTTCCTGAAGAGTATTTTTTTGATGGTCTTAAAAAGCTTTTACAAATAGATGAGAAGTGGATTAAACCAGGTGTGGGTAATTCTTTATATATCCGTCCTTTCGTAATAGCCTCCCAGGCAGGTATTATTGCTTCACCCTCTGAAGAATATAAATTTATAATTATATGCTCTCCTGCGCAATCCTACTACGGAGGTGATGTAAGAGTAAAGATTGCCGAAAAATATAGCAGGGCCGCAGATGGTGGATTTGGTTTTACAAAAGCTGCCGGTAACTATGCAGGCCAATTTTATCCAACCAACCTTGCTAAAGAAGAAGGGTTTCAGCAAGTGGTTTGGACAGATGCCAGCACACATGAGTACATTGAAGAGGCTGGAACAATGAATATTTTTATTCGATTAGATGACAAACTAATTACTTGCCCCACCGGAGATAGGATTTTAGATGGTATAACCAGAAAAAGTATCATTGATTTGGCAAAAGACAGGGGCATAGAAGTAGAGGTAAGACCTATAAAGGTGTCTGAGTTGGTTGAGGGTATAAAGAATCATTCTCTAAAAGAAATGTTCGGTAGCGGAACAGCTGCAGTCATTAATCCAATTTTGGGCTTTGGTTATAAAGAAGAACGCTATGAATTACCAAAAATTGAAAATTCGTATGCGTCAACCTTGAAGCAACAGCTTATGGATATCCAATATAACAAGACTGAAGATAAATTTGGATGGAGGTACAAAGTACTGTAATCCAATTAAACCAAAAAAAAGGGCACTAAATATTAGTGCCCTTTTTATTTATCAAGTTATTTATCAAGGATAGCCTGAATATTTGGTTTAAAATATTCTGGTCCTTTAAGAACTTTACCATCCTCCCGGTAAATGGGTTTCCCATCTTTTCCTAATTTACTCATATTACTGCGCTGTATTTCTTCAAAGACTTCCTCAATTTTATATTGCATACCGTGTTCCAGAATAGTTCCACAAAGAATATAAAGCATATCCCCTAATGCATCTGCCACCTCTGCCAGATCATTATTTTGGGCTGCCTCCAAATATTCCTTATTTTCCTCATCCATCAGATCAAATCGCAGCTTGTTCTTTGCAACACCCAGGTCTGCTTTCATTGAGTGGGCCACTCCAAGGCCAAAAGATTTATGAAAAAGTTCAACAGAGGCAATTTTCTTTTTCATGGTTTTTTTGTTTTAGTTTTGCGTAAAAATAATAAATATGTTTAGCACAGGACAAGTAGTATTTGCAATAATTTTTATTTTGTTATTCACAGTGATCCTGCTATTTTCTTACGGAAAAGACAAAAAACTTCATGCTAAATATTACCGGGGTGTAAAGTGGGTAGGAATTGTGTTTATAATATTCATAATAATCTTATTTGCAATGAAGTACATTCTCAAGAATTAACGTAATTATTGCCAACACCACAAAAATTAAATGATTTACAACAAATTTTGCTTTTTATTCGTATAATACAAGAAAAGAAGTAATTTTGCGTTAACCAATTATATCATTATTCTAAAATGACCACTTTTTTAACTATTTTTTTTGTTCTAATACTTGTTAATGCTGCACTTTTATTTTTTAGCATAACAAGTGCTCGCCAAAGAGTAAGCAAACTAAGGAAAAGTATTTCTGAGCAGTCTTTGACTAAAATTTATCCTCTGGATTTAAATCAAACCAAGTACAAAAAAGCCATTTAGTTTTTTACCTTTAGGGTATGAAACAATTTTTACTTGTTTTTATTGGAGGTGGGATTGGTAGCTTTCTTCGTTTTATTATTGGCAAAACTTTCAACGATTATTTTCAAAATTTTTACCTTGGTACATTCCTGGTTAATATTATTGGTTGCCTGATAATTGGTTTTCTTCTGGGCACATCTATGAAAGGTAATCTACTTTCAAAAGATCAAATCTTAATTCTCTCTACGGGATTTTGTGGAGGATTTACTACATTTTCTGCATTTACTTTAGAAAATCACGGGTTACTTCAATCCGGCGAATTGTTGCACTTTTCCTTTTATATTTTTAGCAGTATTGCAGTGGGTGTTCTCGCGATTGTTTTGGGGCTTTGGCTTTCCAGGCTAATATGAAAGCATCAACGATTTAAACATTTTTTTTATCCTTATAATAGAATTCTTAATACCTCACCGCTTTATAAAAAAAAGTCGGGCTTTTTTATTTTCCTACAAGTTTAGTTAAAGCTCTCTCACAAAATCATCAAATAAACAGTTTTTTTCTTTTTTAATAGTATACCCTCAAAATTTATAGGGTCTAATTCATATAATTATAATAATTATAATACCACCCCCTATTTTTTTAGGGTCTTAATTATTTTAATATATATTTGCCGGGATCAACAATAAAATTTACAAATGAAAAAAGTTGAAGCAATTATTAGAAAATCCAAATTTGATGATGTGAAAAACGCACTTCATGAAATTGAGGTAAATTTCTTTAGTTACTGGGATGTAACTGGAGTTGGTAATGAAAAGCAAGGACATGTCTATCGAGGTATTTCATACAGTACCACTGACATCCAAAGAAGGTATCTGGAAATAGTCGTGTCTGATGAATTTCTTGAAAGAACCGTAAACACGGTGCTGGAAGCCGCCTATACAGGAAATGTAGGTGATGGTAAGATATTTGTTTCCGATGTCCTCCAGGCTTATCGAATAAGAACCAAGGAAAATGGCCATTCCGGAATCAACTAAAAAGTCACTAACTAACACTTAAAAGAAATGGAAGCAGGATTATTTACAGCTAATAATGTTTGGATGATGGTATGTACCGCCCTTGTATTTTTTATGCATACCGGGTTCGCCTTTTTAGAAATTGGCCTCACCAGACAAAAAAACACAATTAATATACTTTTTAAAAACATCTTTATTATTACCGTAGGACTCCTATTGTACTATATAGGTGGCTTTAATTTAATGTATCCCGGATTTGAAGAAGGTTCGATGGGTATTTTTGAATTTGCCGGATTTGGTATTGACGCCCCTGAAAATGGGATGACAGCGGAATATGCCGATGGTGGCTATACCTACTGGACAGATTTTCTGTTCCAGGGAATGTTTGCAGCAACAGCAGCAACAATTGTTTCAGGAGCAGTTGCCGAACGTATTAAAATAGGTCCTTTTATGATTTTTACAATCATTTATGTAGGTCTTATATATCCAATAGCCGGTTCCTGGCAATGGGGCGGCGGATTCCTTTCCTCATTAGGAGGAGAAGAAGGAGGAGGCTTTTATGATTTTGCAGGATCAACTTTGGTACATTCAGTTGGTGGATGGGGAGCTTTAATAGCCATTTACCTTTTGGGAGCCAGAATTGGCAAATTTGGTAAGGACGGGAAGCCAAATGCCATCCCGGGACATAGTATTCCAATGGCTACAGCAGGTGTTTTAATACTTTGGTTGGGCTGGTTTGGGTTTAACGGTGGCTCTGTTTTATCTGCAGACCCGGCTGCTACATCACTTGTACTTGTGACTACCTGTTTAGCAGCAGCGGCTGGTGGTGTTGCATCCGCAGCATTATCTACAATTATGTATAAGAATATGGACCTAACTATGTTCCTCAACGGAATATTGGGCGGCCTGGTAGGTATTACAGCTGGTGCTGATCTCATGTCACCTACGGAGGCAGTAATTATAGGTCTTATAGCCGGTGTGATTATTGTACTTGGCGTAGCCTTAATTGATAGGATTAGATTAGATGACCCTGTCGGAGCAGTTACCGTACACCTTATATGCGGAATCTGGGGAACACTTGCTGTAGGCATATTTGGAGATTTAGCCGGCGGACAACAGTTAATATAT
>Ga0316198_10000176_pt1 | contig 29916 bp, 27 predicted proteins | sample OudBieAanoxic_MG_FD_204935 | JGI IMG/M metagenome (GOLD analysis project Ga0316198, IMG submission 204935) | Coastal sediment microbial communities from Oude Bieten Haven, Netherlands - site A anoxic | ecosystem: Environmental > Aquatic > Marine > Coastal > Sediment | place: Netherlands... | reverse complement strand
TAAAAATGAAATTTCGCCCGGTTTTTGTTTTTTTGTCGTATTTTCTTCGTTGCGTTGCATCGAGAAGCCGCTCAAATTCAAATTTATATTTCCCCTTATTGGCCATCTCCTCGATATAGTAAAAAAGGCGCATTCCTAAGGCATACGGGTTAAGCCCCACCCGGGGCATGGAAGTGACCCCGGCGTTGATTCGAGCAAAATCGACTTCGTGCCCCTTGATGCGATCATCTTGTAAAAAGAGGGTTTCATGCCAGAAGCTGGCCCATCCCTCATTCATGATTTTGGTTCGAATCTGAGGCTGGAAGAACAGGGATGTTTTACGCACCACCAGTAAAATCGGTATCATCCATCGATTTTTTTCTTTTTTTAAGAACGGCGAATGAGCTATTAGAAATTGAAGCAGATCCAGGTGATGCTCGGGTTGTTTTTGATGACTTTTTTTATAAAGAGCCTCAAATTCCGGATGTTCGCTTTCCACATCGGCAAAAAATACCTCTTCGCTTGTTTTCCCGTGATGGTGTAAACATTCGTTATATCTTTCCACTTCCTTCAAATACGCACCGATTCTTACTTTCTTTATTTGCTGTAAAAACACGTCAAAGTAAAAATCAATTCGTTTGGATTCAAGTTTTGGGGGTGGGAAGTTCAATCGTGACAACTCATGATGATAGCTAACCAAGTTATCTATACTGCGGGAAAACTCAATCACGTAATCGACCCATCTTCCTTTTTCAGCCCTTATTTTAGCGATTAATCGTTTGTCCGCGAGGGCTTGGCCGGTAAAATCATAATCCCAGGTATGCCGGAAAAACAGGTTGTTTTGAAAAAAATCGATGTGGGCCAGCACATGGTAAAAGATCATGACATTCAGCCAGTCGGGATTATTGTCATTGTAAAATGATATTGCCGGCCGGGTGTTGATCACGGTCTCGTAAGGATTGCCAGGGTAAAGTTCGTATTTTCCTTTTTCTTTTAATACTTCTACGTCATGAACCCAGTAATCATAGAGGGTGGGGATCATTACTTTCGGTGAAAGTTCTAACAAGTCCCGGTTGGTAACGATGTATTCCAACGTTTCGTCATTAAAACGCAACCCCGCCTGTAGAGCTCTTTGCTTGCACCCCTCCATGATTTTTTTGGTATGCTGATCGATGAGTTCCATTGCTTAAACCTGAAATTGATGGCTCCCGGCGTGCCCGCTTGCCGGTAGATTGTTGACGATTCAGGGAATACGGCGCACTGAAAAAAAATGGTGTGACGCTCGCCCCAGGTTGATCATTCGCCAATTGTTAATCGTCAATGGTCAATTGCTATCCTATTCTCCGATGAGCTTTTTTATTCCCTCGATTAACCGGGGTTCATCCGCGTCCTTCCCCATGACGTCAAGTCGGATTAATTTCGATCGTTTCTCCAGCAAATCGGAGGCTTTTAAGTATTTTTCCACTTCGGTTTCACTGCCTTTAGCTGTTGTGTGGGCGGTGATGGAGATTCCAACGCGGTTGGCATAGGCCAGCACCTTTTTTATTTCCGGAATGGTTTCCTTGCCCTCCGTGTCCCAATCATCACCGTCGGTACCGTGAAATACATAGATATTGAAATCCTGAACGAGATTTTCCTTTTCCACGATTTCATTGACCAGATGAAACGCCGAAGCGACCTTGGTACCGCCGGCGACTCTAGAGTTGTAATAGGTATAAAAGTCCTTGACTTCTTTCGCCTCGGTATCGTGCAGGATAAATCGGGATTCCACTTGCTTTTCATACTGATACAACAGCCAGCTATAGATCATAACATGCTGGGCCACCACCAGTTCGGTCGGTTTGCCGGCCATGGATCCCGAGTAATCCCTTAAGAAAAAGACCATGGCCTGGGATTCATAATCCTTTTCCTTGGAGAGGATGCGATATATCAGATCACCGGGTGAGATTAAAAATCGGGTCGGGTCGATATCGTCGATATCGGGAATATTTCCCAAGTTAATATTGGTCTTTACGACCTGTCGCAGCGTGGCTTTTTTATCGATAATCTGTCCAAAACCCCGGTGCCTGTCGGTCATATCATAGGTATAACGGGTGAGTGATCGCTTTTTTCCCTTGTCTTTGAGATTGGGAAGTTCAAATTTTTCGGACAGGATTTTCCCCAGGTCATAGGCGCTGGACTCCATCTCGTGCTGGCCGCCTTTACCCTCGCCCGGGCCTTCGCCACTTTCTCCATCCTGATCACGGACTGGTTGCTCGCCGATGACCTCGCCTTCTTGGCCGTCGCCGGTACCCCCGGATGGGTCGCCTTCATCTTCCGGTGAAAAGGAGGGGTCATGGATAAATTTTTCCTCAACCGTCGTGGGGACGACGACGACCCTGTCCTTTCCGCTTTTTCCCGGCTTGATCAAGCGCCCTACGCGTATTTTTCGCGGAAAGCCGTCTTTTTCTCTCTGCTTGTCTCTTTCTAAAAGCTCGTCGATGGACTTAAGGCAAGTAGTGTAGGAACTTTTGGGCTGCGGCATCGATTGAAGGACCATAAGGTCATGGAAGGCATAGGCATTATCCGGTTGCCAAGAGAAGGTGCCTTTTTCGTGGTTCTTGGAATCTTCCGGGAGACCATGGGATCCGGTATCGCTCATCTCGGAAAGTATCTTTTCCTTTTGCTCGGATGTAAGACCGCTTTTCTTAAGCCGTTGATAATATTTTTTAAATTCCGGATTCATCTGTTGGGTACCATTGGCTATGGATGATTTATTTCTTGCCACCGCGGGATTCACTCTGTCTTTTATATTAAATTGGCCGCATACCTTAGATAGGCAATCGGCACTCGGCAACCGGTTAATTCTGCTACTTTTCATCCTCCTGGGTACAGAAATACTCGATGGTTTTTTGCGCACAGGTTCTGCAGTATTTTAGTTTGTTCAGCATGGTATCGATCATGCGGTCGTAAAGTTTTTGGTTCTCTTCATTGGTACGGTTAGCCAACGCCCCAATGAGGCTGCCCGCACCGGCAATATCCGATTTAAGGCGAACATCGGTAACCGCCTTGACCAGCTCTAGATTGTCCATAAAATCGTAATTGGGATCCACGGAAATCTTTTGACCGTAAATTTTTCGTATCGACGTTCTGAATGAATCGCGCTGCTCCTTGGTTTTGAGTTCCAGTCGCTCTTCAACACTATTGATATAGCGCTCATCTACCTTCAACGCTTTGAGCTCACTGGACTGGGGATCCTTGTATTTCCACATTTTATCCGGACCAAGGTTCTCGGCATCAATGCCGATGATCATATTGACATAATTCATGACATCTTTTCGAATCGCAAAGGGTTCATCCATGTAGGCGTTAAACATCTCCGTCATGATCCGTTCCCGGTATAAGCCTTTGGCCGTTTTGAGGTCTTCCAAGTATTTGACCCGATCGTTGGCATCGTTGACATAATCGAGGATGATTCGATCTACCGATTTGAAAACATCATAGGCGAACATGCATTGGCCTTCGTTGGTCTCGGAGCTCTCGAGCAAGAGCTGGATTGACCGCCCCAGGTTTCGCTGCCCCAGACCCTTTTGGCCAAAACGATTGGTGATTTCCGGATCCTGATTGAGGGTGTCGATCACCTCGGCCAGTGCCTTGATGCTTTTTTCACCGGCCACTTCACCGGCGGCCAGCTTCATAGTTTCAATGGGGGTCAGCTTTTCTGAACGCGATAGACGGGACAGGACCATGGCCACTGAGACGGCGTAATTCAGATTGGGGTCCTGGTGCAGTTTTTCCTTGGTAAGGGTGGTTCGGGCTTCGCTGCCAAGAGCATAGTCGGTGAGTTCTTTCTGCAGCTTGTAATTGGTATTATGGGAAACATAGCAAATCCGGCACCGGTCGACAATGGGAGCCTCTTCCTTTTCGGCTAAAAATTTGTAAAACTCCGAATTGTTGCTGGTGGCGATGATCAGGGTGTCGATGGGCCATTTAAACCCGTCGATTTCAATGTTGCGGTTTTGGATAACACCCAGATAAACCTGGACCAGGTCTTTTTTATTTTTATAGATTTCATCGCTGAAATGAATGCCGCCACCGGCCACCCTGGCCAGCGCACCGCGCCGCAAATCAAACCGATAGGGATTGTTGGTATCTGTAATGTGAAGCAGCCGCTGGATCGATTCTTCTCCCAACAGGTCCACAGCCGAGGATGTAATTTTGTCTTTGGCCGGATATTTTCCCGTGATGGTGCCCAAGCTTTCCGTCATGGGCACCGGGACAATTTCAACCCAATTAAGCATATCGTCAATCTTTCCGTCGTTGAAGCTGCTGATATCGTTCCAAATATATCCGGTACAAGCCCCCAGGGGTCGATAGTTTTCATATAGTCTTTCAATGGCTTTGTCTTCAAAACCGATTGTTTTGGCCAGGTATTCCTTGTTCTTGTCCGGATCTTCAAACAGGTTCATGGCCAGGATCATGGGATCTTCATAGGTCTGGGATTCAATGGTGGTCAGCCGGCCATAAGTGCCAATCTGGTCCATGTTGTTGAATCTGAAGGTGTATTTTCTATTTTTTGCTTCGCTTAAAAACTTACGGTACTTATCGCATAAAAAATCTACAAAATATGTTTTTCCGTTACCCGGTTCACCCACAAGCACATAGGCCATCTCTTTGGATGATCCCCCTTCGGCGGCATCTTTAACAAAGGATACAAAACTATTCAGCTCATCATACATACCGATGATGTGCTTTTTTCCTGTCCTGAAAATGGAAAAATCGTAGGTGGTTCTACCGTTGACCACCACTTTTTCGATGGGATTCTCAAGAATCATCCGGGAAATACCCTCGAAGGCATTTTCAAAGCTTCGTTTTTCCTCTTTTATTGCGACCAGGTGATCTTTGAGGGTATTATTTATTTTAGTAGCCATATTTCCCCCTATTTAGGTGTCGTTCAGCCGGTTGTCTAAACTATTTTGTTCAAATTTTGGTGTCAGGCTCAAAATTTAATCCTCCCGTGACGGATGTTCCTATAAATATTAATGATATCCATTTGGGTGAATTTTTCGCTTTCGCCCGGCGACGGGATTTTCAGATTGAACTTGAATCCCGCTAACGTCGGGAACATCTTTCATAGGTATCGAAGCGTTCGTGGAGGCCAGGCAATCTCAGCAAGCTCTCGTAAAAAAAACTAACCTAAATCACGTACAACTGCCAACTAGATTTACATGAATACTCTCAGAATGTATGAATACTTTACAAGTAACATAATTTATCTTCAACCGCGAGGCTTTTTTTGGGCTTCATGCTATGCGTTTCTTGGTATTTTTCAAAATTTTGGCTTAATTTGACGATCATTTGAGTATAAAAACCCATTCAGTTGCTTGGCACATCATTCTTTGTCAACTAATTTGACGTTTTTTATCCAACAGAATGAAGACTGCGCTGCTTTTATCTTTGTAACTTGCTAAATAGTTTCCATCCATAAATGGTCTTTTTACCCAAAATCGGCGTCAATCGGCGGGATCGCTTGTGCGCTGTAGCACGGACTGCCGCCGCGTAATACCTTGATTTCCTTTTATTTTACAAAGATCCTCATATCTAAATTGGAATCGTCACTAGGTGTCCATCTAAAAAAATAATTAATGAATGGGCACTAAATATCAAGAATATTTTTCAAATTCGCAAAATTGGCATGCTATTTGTATCTAAAATAGTCAGACTCAAAAGAAATGGTTTTTAAAACGTCGTTCTTTTACATAACAAAATAAAATTTAAACGGCCCCTCGAATGCGCGTGCATCTTTTCAGCCGGTCATAACCAAACAAACGAATAATTCATCATTTATCGAAAGCGTTTTGCACCGGGGGTTAATAACGGCATTTTGGCACGCCGTTTAAAACAAACAACTAAGCGTGTGGCCTTCAGAAATATTTTAGCTGCGTCCCCGGAAAGGACAATCCAAAAGTTCTTGAAGTTGCTCCCGGAAAGAGTTGTCTTTAAGAGTTTCTGAAGTGAGGAGGTGAATCTCTCCACCAGAGATTCACGAGACCGATGATCGGGGGTGGTGCCCCGGTTGCAGACAATGCTTAGGCTTACTAAAAAAGTCAATCAATGATTATCTGGTGATCATCTGGTTGACTTTTTTATGTTTTTTACTGGGATGGTCGATATTCCGGCCGGTTTTTTTCAAATGTGACAAAAAATGAGGTGCCATTGGCCGAAGTAGCCAAGTCCGCTTGTTCTTTCACCTACCCTATATTCAAGGCCATAATAAAATCAAATGGGGACAAATTCATCGAAGTCAATTACGTTCCCACAAGTCAAACCAACGACCTGCAAGCCCCTCTAAAGCCCGCCGCCACCTACAGTGACATGATCTGGCTCCTACGGGTTTTGCTTATATCTTTGCAAGGAACTCATCCAGCTTATTGACCTGTGCTTTCAAGTCAAAACCTGGCATATCGAATCCGGCTCCGGTATACTTTGGGATTTCCATCCCTCTTCGTTCGATTGCTTTAAAAACTTCCTCCATGAAAACCCCGGGGCTATTGGTGGTGGGATAGTTCTTCAAATCTTCGTCCGATATCTTCGGGGGACCGCCCCACTTTTCACTCGCTCCTGAAACGGTCACTCCACAGGATGGGCTGCCGTCGAGTCCCACGATGACGATTTTGTAGTTCTCCTGGTCGTAGGCTTCCAGTTGGTCCAAAACAGATTCTAAAATTTGCTGGCAGTGTCTTCTGTAACCTGGGGTGTCATACTGCTCGCGTACATACCACCATCTGCGCGTTCCGGCATAGGAAGTCTCCGGGCAGGGGAACTGAACCAATCCAAAATGGTGCTTGTGCAGGATTTCAATCATTTCGAAAATTAAATCTGGGAAAAAGGCGAATCCATTCACTTTGGCATTTTGGTTGAGGATACAATGGGCTACGAATGCGACTTTTTGGGCTCTTTTATCATTTACCATGGTCATGGCTAAATACCCTCAGGAAACAATAAGTAGGTCCGGATTGTTAATGTGCTCTGCCAGACTGCTTGGGGAATGCCCGGTTTGCGTAGGCACAAGCGCTGGAGTTAAACGCCATCCCCGATATCTTCGCTGGGGATGACGTTTGTCCACGTCTATTTTGCAGGAGGGACCACTCCCGGAATATAGTAGTCCATCTTGGAAAGTAAATGCGCGTCGGATGGCATTTCGCCGGCCGGGCTGATCACCTTACCGGTTTTGGCATCCACAAGTTCGTAGTACTTAAAGGGATCCCATTTGCCATCAAGCATCTCCGACCTTCTTTTGGCAATCAAGTCGAGCTCCTCCTGGGTCATTTTTTTCTTGGCATCGGCACTTATGGAATCAATGCCTGATTTGCCGTTGTTCACAATATCGGCTACGGGAATCATACCGCTTTCATCTTTTAGAGGTTCTTCCATCCCAATAAAATATAGGTTCCTCGGGTTTTTCTCTCCTTTGACGAAGTCGGCAATCACTCGGTCCAGAATGACTTGCCAGTTCCACGCATAGGACGTGGCAACCGTTTTTTCGGTGGCCCAACCCAGGGCAACGATGTCGGCATCCTTCCCGATGAACCAGATGCCTTTCTGTTTGGCGACATCCACGGGGGCGGAAGAATCCGATCCCGGATTGGAGAGGACATCAACCTTGAACTCGGACACCAGCTTTTCGGCCACTTCCCTTTCCGTTGGCGGGTCATACCAGCCGCCGACATAACTGCCCAAGTAAACTTTTGCCTCCGGGTTCGTCGCTTTGACGCCCAAAGTGAATGCATTGACTTTTCTAACAACCTGAACGGCTGGAAATGCGCAAACCAGTCCGACGGAATTGGTATCGGTTATGGCGCCGGCGACCATCCCGGCAAGAAATTGGGCCTGGTATTGCCGGCCGAAGTAGCGGATCCAATTCCTGCCCTTTTTCTCGATATCACTGGCAATATTTCCCATAAAGTAAACATCTGGATATTGCTCGTAAATTTCTTCAATCGGCAAGGCCATGAACTCGGCGTTGGAAACGACGATATTGGCCTTTTTGTTTTTTATAAAGTCCTCTGCCACCGAAATCGTGGCGTCCGGCCCGACACCTTCCTGGTAAATGTAGGTGAGCCAGGGGTACTTTTTATCAAGCCACTGACAAGCGGCATGAAATGAACCGCACCATGATGCACCGGCAACGGGCGAGAAATGCTGCACGGCTAATACGACTTCCTTGGGTTTGTCGGCTGCCCGTACGTCCACAACCGTAAAATTCGCGACAAATACCGAAACCAAAACGCACAAAACTAATAATGTAAAATCTTTTTTTACCCTCATTTTTACCTCCTCCTGTTTTTTTATGCATTGTGAAAATACCAAGGTCTGAGTGCCGCCATACCCGTCAGCACTCGGACAACGATTAACGATCCGTCTTTTAATTTTCCCCCGCCTGTTCCTTCATTCCTGATCAAAATAGGGTTTACCCAAAGCTGCCGGCTTATCCGCACCGATGATGCGGCTGATTTTTTTTGAAGAAATAACTGTCAATACGACGATTGTAGCGATAAAGGGTATCATACGGTAAAAGTGGTAACTGAGATCGAGTCCCTGAAATTGCAGGGCATTTGGCGATATGGCCAGGTGCCACAGGAAACCGAACAAAAAGGATCCCAGCAACATGATTTCAGGTCGCCACATGGAAAAGAAAACAATGGCAAGGGCGATCCACCCGCGCCCCATGGTGGGATTGGGCGACCAGACAGGATTGTATACCAGTGTGAGATAGGCACCGGCCAGCCCCCCCATGACACCGCCGAAGACAACACAGCTGTATCGAATCCGGGTGACGTTCAGTCCGGACACCACGGCTACGGACGGATCTTCGCCGGCGGATCGGATCCACAACCCGTATCTGGTTCGAAACAGGCCGAACCAGACGCAAATAACGACTGCAATTCCGATGAAAAACATGGGGGTCAGCCCGGCCATGACGGTTTCCAGGCGCCCATCCGCACGCAGGGGACCTGAAAGCGGCTGCCCCAAATAGGTGGTCATGCCCAAAGCCAGAATCCACATCCCCATTCCGCTGACGGTTTGGTCGGCTTTGAGGGAAATCGAAAGAAAGCCATGCAGCAATCCAATCAACCCGCCGCTGACCATTCCACCGGCAAATCCGAGCCAAGGGCTGCCGGTTTTCTCAGCTATGGCAAACGCCGACAGTGCGCCAACCAGCATCAACCCCTCCAAGCCGACATTGAGCACGCCCGAGCGCTGATTGACCAACTCTCCCGTGGCGGCAAGAAGGAAAATCATGGATGCCTGAATAAAGGCGACGCAAAACTCCCAGTTGATCATATCTATGTCTCTTTCTTCCTGTCCCGGCTGCCCATTTTATGCCATACGATTTTCTTGTGGTAAAAGTATTGCCCCGACACCAGAACGATCATCAAAATCCCGACGAAAGCGAGGTCGGCCCCATATCCCATCCCTAGCCTGGATTGAAGGGCCTGGGTGCCCACCTGCATGCCGCTGAAAAAAAACGTGACAAAAATGGCCGCCAGAGGATTAGACAGGCTGATCAGGCCGAATACGATGCCGTAGTAGGCCCAGGTCCCCGGATATAAAGCAAAATAACGATGAATCCTGAAAACACCCCTGATTCCGGCGGTTTGATGAATACCGGCAATTCCCGCAATGGCACCACCGATGAACATGGTCAGAAGGGCGATTTTGAGAAAGCTGACCCCCGCGTATCGGGCACTTGAAGGGTTGGCGCCGGTAAGCCTGATTTCGTAGCCGAACGATGTCTTGGCCAGAACTAAGTACAGTAGAACGGCAATGGCAATCGCCACAAAAATCGAATACGGGACCGACGTTCCCGGAATCATCGGTATCCTTGCCGCTTTGACCAGCTGGGCGCTTTCGGGTCTTCCGGAGGGGTCCATCCAGGGCCCCTCGATCAGATATTTGACAAGATAGAACATGATTGAATTGAGCATCAGCGCGACAACGATTTCGTTCACGTTCATCTTTGCCCGCAGGTAGGCAACAAAAATGGCCAGCATGCCGCCGCTAAGGATGGCACCGACAACCATCAGTGGTATCAGGGCCGAGGACCCCAAGCTTTTGCCCCACAAACCGATTCCAATGGCGGCCAGCATCCCCGCGTACAGTTGACCGGTGGCACCGATATTCAGAACCCCGGCCCGCTGCGGGAAGATAAATGCCAGCGTAACCAGAAGCATAAACGTCATTCTTCGGATCGTAAGCTCCATTCCGGTTGAGGTTCCAAAGGCATAAGAGAACATTTGGAAATATCCCGTAACCGGACTGATCCCCTCAAGCCAGAAAAAGAAACTAAAGAGGACAAAGGTCAGGGCTACCGACAAAGCGGCTATTTTTATCGCATCGAAGGAGGTGCAAACGATTCGCTTTTCGATGCCGTATTGGTATGACCCGATTTTCACTCTGAGCTCATCACCATTCCGGCCATCATTCGACCCACTTTTTGCTTGTCCGCTTCCGCTCGGCTGAGAATGCCCATCAACTGCCCTTCGTATATGGGGGCGACGCTGTCCGACAGCGACAATGTCTCGTCGAGATCTTCGGATATGAGAAGAATTCCGACGCCTCGTTTTTTCAACTGCAGTAACTTGTTCTGGACAAATTCGCCCGCTCCGACATCAAGACCCTGGGTGGGCAGGTTTACGATCAGCAGACGAGGCCTGCAGGAGATCACCCGGGCTAAAATGAGTTTTTGAAGATTCCCTCCGGACATCTCCTTGGCTTTGGCCCTGTGGTCCGGTGTTTTGATGTTGAATTCACGAATCGACGCCTCGGTGCCCCGATAGATTTTCTTAAAATTCAGAATTCCCCACGTACAATAATTGTCATTGAAGTAGAGATTGATTGCCATGTTGTCTCCCAGAGAAAAATCGGCCACGGATCCCACTTCTATCCGCTCGGCGGGAACATATCCGATCCCGAGAGACCACCGTTTCTTGATAGAGGCTCGCTTGATATCTTTACCCTGGAAAAAAATGGCGCCCTGGGTGGGTTTTCTGAGCCCCATCAAGACTTCAGCCAACTCATACTGACCATTTCCGGTAACACCCGCGATGCCGACAATTTCGCCTTCCCGTACAGAGAAGGAAACCCCCTTGACCGCTTGAAATCCCTTGTTGTTCAGTGCCGACAGATTGATGACCTTGAGAACCTCCTTGCCCAATTCGACCTCGGTTCTATGCAGGTCGAACAAGGTCTCCTTGCCCACCATCTTGCGAGCCAACCATTTTTCATCAGCTGCTTTTGTTGCAATGTGATCGACGATTTTTCCATTCCGGAGAATGGTGATCCTGTCACTGATATCCAAAACCACCGGCAGCTTGTGGGTAATAAATGGAACCACCGCAAGCCCCTCCTTGACCATTCTTTTCAGGGAAAGCATGAGCTGTTCCGTCTCGGGTGGGGTAAGGGTCGATGTCGGTTCATCAAGGATGAGAATCCGGGCACCAAAATAGAGCACCTTTACAATCTCAACTATCTGAGCTTCGCCGGCATCCAGTTGCCAAACTTTAGCGTCGAGATCAATTTCGAATCCAAAGCTTTGGGCCAGTTGGGAAATCTCTTTTTTGGCCTTGCGCTTATTCAAAATGATCGGCGTGCGAGGATGTCCGATGATGATATTTTCCAAAACCGAATGGGCAGGAATAAGCTTGCGGTGTTGATGAACCATGCCGATTCCCAATTTCAAGGCATCTTGCGGTGACCCGATTCGGGCCTTTTGGCCAGCGATAATTATTTCGCCTTCATCCGGCTCGATTAACCCGGAAAGAATATGCATCAAAGTGCTCTTGCCGGCACCGTTCTCTCCGAGCAACGCATGGATTTCCCCAGCCTCGATATCGAAATCGACATGATCATTGGCAACTACACCGCCGGAAAATCTTTTGGTGATCCCCTTCATCTCAAGGATCTTTTCCCCTTTAGACAAATCCATAAAGTGACTATAAGGGCTTACGGCAGGGCGAGTGGTTTGGATCGCTTGGGGCGAGGTGTTTGTCATATTAACCTAGAATCGGAGCATGGTTTACCATTAATCGTATCCTGTGGCCAAAAAAAACAGCAGATAGACCACTTTGGAAATATTTTACGTATCGGAATAAAACTGAGACCAAGACTTATGCCCATATGAGACTATTTAAGCGTGATTTTGACTGCCCCGTTTTTGGTTTAATGACGGTTATTCCTTTTTTGTGATCAGTGCAAAAATCAGATGATTCGCTCGTGATCTGGAGAATGAAACAGATATTTCCTCTTTTTCGGCTCAGCTGGATATCGTACGGCTCAAATCACCATACATGTCGGGCCGCAAATCCCGGAAAAACTGCCAGCCGTCCCGGACTTCCCGGATCTCGTCCAGATCGAGGTCGGCTATTACAACTTCATCCTTGTCCTCGCTTCCCTTGACAAGTATTTCTCCCCGGGGATCAACGAAATAACTTGAGCCGTAAAATCGGCCGAATTCCCAAGGCTTTTCCAGTCCGACACGGTTGTTGGCGCCGATAAAGACCCCGTTGGCGACCGCCTGGGCCGGCTGTTCAAGCTGCCAAAGGTATTGGGATTTACCGGCTGTGGTGGCCGAAGGGTTAAATAAAATTTCAGCGCCTTTTAAGGCTAAGACCCGGGCACATTCAGGAAAATGGCGGTCATAACAGATATAGATCCCTAGTTTGGCGTAGGCAGTCTCAAAAATCGGAAATCCCAGGTTCCCCGGTTTGAAATAAAATTTTTCCCAAAAGCCCGGCCAGGTGTGGGGAATATGTACTTTTCTGAATTTTCCGAGATACTTGCCATCGGCATCAATTACTGCGGCGGTGTTGTAATAGACTCCGACTATTTCCATCTCGTAGATGGGGACAACCATCACCATCCGGTATTTTTTGGCGTATTCCGCCAGACGCTCGATAGTGGGGCCCGGCACAGTTTCCGCGGTATGATACCATTTGATATCCTGCTCGGCACAAAAATAGGGTCCGGAGAATATTTCCTGCAAACAAAGGATCTGAACCCCTTTCTCCCCTGCCGTTTCTATGAGGGGAATATGTTTTTCAATCATCGCCGCCTTAATTTCAAGGGGTGACCCGTCGTGTTTGGCATTGGAAGCCTGGATATGAGCACATTTAACGATACGTGACATTCTTTTCCCCTTTAAACATTTAAAAATGAGAATTGACCAACATTTAGGTGGTAAAATAGAACCATTAAAATGTATGAAAGTTTGATAATCGTGTCAATAAAATAAGGTGCCAGAGGGCAACGATTTATCTAATATTTTACCGTTATATTTTCGATTTCAGTTTATGGATGGAAACTAATTCAGCCGCCCGAGAATCAATCGCTGAGGGTCACATTTTTCCCTGAGAATTGCCAACTCCTCTTCCGAAGGGCCCAAGATCGTTTCAGCTTGGGATATATCGATCTCAAACCCCATGTGGTCGAGAACCTTTTCCGGACGAATTCCCGGATAGCATCCCCTTAGATACATCCGTTTGGTGACGTCATCAAACCCCATCAGGGCCATATCGGTCACCACCGTTTCCGGACCACCTTCAGGCAACCCGGCCCGTTCCCTTCCACCCGGGCCGTTCAACCAGCCAGGGCAGGTTACATAGTCAAGTTTCGGAACGAATTTACGCCTTTGTTGCTGCATGAAAATAATGGTACGTGATACAAACGATCCTACATCAGCGGCGCCCCCGGAACCTGAAAAGCGTACTTTGGGGTGGTGATAATCACCAATCACCGTGGAGTTTAAGTTGCCATAACGATCGATCTGGGCTGCCCCCAGAATGCCGACCACCAGCTGTCCGGTGAATCGGTTCTGCATGGTGGCGAATGCATCGGCCAAGCTGCCGTTGACAGCAGACCCGTGCATCACCCGGGAATCACCGACGGCCATGGGGACTTCCGCCAGTTGTGAGTCGATGGCACCGGTTTCGAAGAAGATAATGCTATTGGGAGAGCTGATGTGCTTGGCGGCCATGGCGGCCAGCATCGAAATGCCCGTGCCACAAAACACAATATCACCGTCCCGTATTTCCCGGGCCGCCGCAATGGCCATCATCTCCTTTAAGGTATAATCCTTATTATCCGTCATGATTTATCCCAAACCCAATCCACGTTGGACAAGAACGAAAACTTTGAAAAATAGGAGAATAATTTACTTCGACTTTTGTCATGGCGTCTATCTTCTATCGAGTCCTGTCGCATATCCGGTGTGCGGGTCGGCGACGATCGCTTTAATCCGGTCATTCCCGATCAGATCGATCAGCTCCTGATGATCGGCAGTTTCGTAAATAAACGTGTCCAAATATCCTTGATAGGAATCTTCCCGACCGGCCCAATTACGGTAGTTGTTTAAATACACGGGGTCATAATCATAATATTGATAGCAGGCCGTCGGGTAGGCGCCCAAGGCAATATGGATCACGGCATCCACGCAGAAAAAAGGAACTTGGTTATGGTCAGGGTTTCCCCGCAGCGTTTCGGTATCCACCAGTTCTTCGCAGGTAACGATAACCTTCCGGGCGGCCTTGGCTTGCACCACGTCGGCAAATGGCAGCCCTTCAATTCTGAGAGTGCCCTGCCGATCCGCCTTCTGGACGTGGAGAATCGTCACGTCCGGACTAATGGCCGGTACCAGTACCACTTTCGATGTGCCGGCCCAGGAGCCGAAGGGATTGTTAATTATGTCTAGTTTCTTATCCGGGATTTTGGGGTCGTCTTTTCGCATGGATTTTTCAAATCCCCATTTCTTCACAATATCCGTCCCCAACCCTGATCGCGTGGGTAAAAAGGGTACACCCATGGTGCCGGCCAGAAACCGCAAGGTCATTTGGTAATTGGAGTAGTCTTCGACGATAATCTCGCCGTCTTGAACGGCCTTTTTAAACCGGACACAGGTAGAGGCAAAGCGTCCACTACCCGCGTAGGCGATCTCCAGACGATCGATGCATCCGGCCCCGATAAGTTCATCGACTCCCTGTCCATTGGAGTGAGCATATAGATGGAGACCCCTTTTCTTACGGCGAATTATCTCGTATACCGCCGCCATCGGATTGCGGTTAATGGTAAAGCCACCGATGGATATATGCGCACCATCCGGAACGTATCGATTAATTGCTTCGGATAGGTCGGTAACTTTTTCCGGCGCTTTATTCATCTGATTCGTCATTCTCCCTTTTCTACTGTGAATATCACCCTAATAGAGCGAAAGTTGAGGGTGCCTCAGATTCAAGGCGTCTAAGGGCGAAGCCGTAGTAAATTACCGCGAGTTCTTGGCAACGCAGAAAATGGGGTGTCATCGGCTTTCCCGCAGGGTAGACAAAATGGAGTGGTTTTTTACAATTTATATTTCACTGTTGCAAGCGTTGTAAAAAACCTACATATCGCTTTAAAAAACATTTAATTGAGTTTTTTATATTAGTTCTCCATTCTGTTTACACTCATTTAGGGTATCATTTAAATTCGATTTAATTCCTGAAGGCTTTCTTCCAGGATCGAAAGGCCCGTATCAAGCTGTTCATCAGTGATGACAAAAGGCATGAGGGTCCTTATTACATTCGAATAATTTCCGCAGGAAAGGATAACGAGCCCCTTCTCAAAGCACTTCTCGACAAGCAACTTGGCTGCTTCCGTGGCAGGCGCTCTGGTTTCCCGGTCTTTTACCAGTTCCAGCGCCAGCATGGGACCTTTTCCCCGAACTTCTCCGATTATTTCATATTTTTTTTGCAGATCCATAAATCTTTGCCGAAGAGCCCGACCTAAACTTTTTGCCTGGTCAAGCAGGCCGTCTTCCAGCAGGATTTCTATGACCGCCAGGGCCGCCCGGCAGGATACCGGGTTCCCGCCATAGGTTCCCCCAAGCCCGCCCACGTGTGGGGCATTCATCAGTTCCGTCCGTCCGGTGAGCGCGCTTAGCGGCATGCCCCCGGCCAGGCTCTTAGCCGATAAAATCAGGTCCGGCGCCACATCCCAATGCTCAATGGCAAAAAATGTCCCGGTTCGACCGGCCCCCGACTGAATCTCGTCTACAATCAGGGCGACATCGTATTTTTGGCAGATCTGATGCAATCTTGGAAAATATTCCGGTGGCGGCGTTATAAATCCCCCTTCTCCCTGAATCGGCTCAACGATTACCGCCGACGTAGCTTCGGGGGCTACGTGAGTGATGAAAAAATCTTCGAGGTAGTCGGCACAAAAAACGTCGCACCCTGGGTAGGTCAACCCAAAAGGGCAGCGATAACAATACGCAAAGGGCATCCGATACACTTCGGGAACAAACGGTTCGAATCCCAGCTTATACGGTTTAATTTTACTGGTTAAGCTCATGGCCATATAGGTGCGCCCATGAAAAGCATTTTCATAACAGATGATGCCGGGCCTTTTTTTAGCATATCGCGCCACTTTCACGGCGTTTTCCACTGCCTCGGCGCCGCTGTTGGCAAGCATGGTCATCTTGGGAAAGTCGCCGGGAGCCAGGTCGTTCAGCTTGGCGGCCAGATCTACATAGATCTCATACATTCCCACGTGAAAACAGGTGTGAATAAACTTGTCGGCCTGATCCTTGATGGCCGTCACCACCTTGGGATTGCAATGGCCCACGTTGTTTACACCGATGCCACCGGCAAAGTCGATCAACTCCCGGCCATTCACATCGGTCAATAATGCCCCTTTAGCTTTCTCAATAAATGCCGAAGTGATGTTAAACGGCCCCTGGGGAACGTTCTCGATCCGTTGTTTCAGCAGGCGCTCACTTTTGGTCGGCATGATGTTTCCTCCTCCAGTGAATTATGTTATTAAAATTCAAAGTGTTAAAAAGATTCTGTGGGAAACCGGTTCCCACATTCATTTGACGATTACAAACTTAGATACAATTATCACACCCGTGATTTAATCGTCAATTACCATCTTATTGTAAAATTTTTGGCCCTTTTCAATCCGGATGAAAAGTCAACACCCTTCGGCTAAAGCCGAAGGCTTGGGGTCCAAGGATCCATGGGTTCGAGGGGGCAAGTGAAAAGACCATCCAAGCCTTTCCTTGAATCCTTGAACCCTTGCGGCAGTATTAACCATTTAACTAAAGTCTTCGCCTAAAGGCGAGGGTTTTTCTTCCATTCCCCGAATGGTACAATAATAATTGAAGGATTGTCTCGGATTTATTTTTTGTGCTAACTGACAAACCAACCAGTTTGAAACGCAAGCGGAGGCTCAGGTTTTCGGCGGTTACAACTCCTGATTTTTCTTTTAGCTGAAACTAACGCCCGGAATCTGAGATATGGATCTAAATTTCTGGAGAAATACTCATGGTTGTTAAATCGGCTTCCCGGTATCGGGAATGGTTGATACGAATCAAGCCGTTTTGGGCGCTTTCCAGGACGCCTCACGCGCTGCTGGATATGGCTGCGCCCATATTGGGGGCACTACTAGTCTTGGGTGGTTTCCCGTCCGTGGGGGTCATGGTTTTAGGCATTATCACTGTTTTTGCCGGTTATACCGCCGTTTACGCGTTAAATGACGTGATCGACTATCGCACGGATGTGAAAAAAGTGAGTGCCGGCGGATACGCTGATTCCGAAGCATATCTGGATGGCGTAATGATCCGGCATCCCATGGCCAAGGGTGTCATCAGCATTTCTCAGGGCGTGTGCTGGGTTGCCTTGTGGAGTATGCCGGCCCTTATCGGAGCGTATTTATTCAACCCCGTCTGCGTGTGGATTTTTTTAGGTGGTTTTGGCCTCGAAATCGTTTACTGCCGCTTGTGGAAAGTAACGCCGTTTCGAACCATTGTAAACGGTGCAGTCAAGACCTGCGGTCCTGTAGCAGCGGTATTTGCGGTCAAGCCTGAACCGTCCCCCGTGTTTGTTATTGTTTTATTTTTATGGATCTTTTTTTGGGAAATCGGCGGTCAGAATATCCCGGCGGACTGGACCGACATCGAAGAGGACCGGCACTTTCAGGCCCAAACCATCCCGGTCAAGCTAGGCGTTGAGCGTGCCAGCATTGTGGCCTTATCATCTCTTATTTTAACACTTCCTTTAAGTATCATTCTGCTTTTCGTGTCTCCCTTGACATTTAATCCCTATAGTTTTCTGTTAATCGTCGCCTGTAATCTCTATTTACTGTTACTGCCTGCCCAGGCACTTTATGAATCCAAACATCGTCGCCAGGCCATGGCCCTGTTCAACAAGGCCAGTTACTATCCGATCGCGATTTTAGGTGTCGTGGTGATTCATTTCATACTCAGAAACGTATTGCCTTGATAATAAAAACGAACCCAACCAAAATCATTAGGATGGCCCCACATTTGTAAATGATTTCACGGTTTTTCAACCATTTCATTCCGGCCAGCCTAGCGACCAGGATGAGAGCGGGGACCGTGCCGATGCCGAAAGCAAACATAAGTCCCATGCCGGTTAAAATGCCGTCAGAAGGCGTCGGGGCTTCCATACCGGCGCGGGCGGCTCCGATCAGCGCCGTGTAGACCGGGCCACAGGGTAAAAAACCCAGCAGAAGGCCGAGCGGAAAGAAGGTGGGTGTTGTCGCCTTGTTCAACAATTTCTTAAAACCACGGGAAATGAAGCCCACAGGATCGTAATAGTCTCTAAAAAATTTTCCCGAAGGCAGCCAGCCAGCCATGGCGAGCCCCATGACCACAATCAACAGGCCGGCAAAGATGAAAACGCCTTTCTGGATACCGGCCATATGGGCGGTAACGGCGGTAAAAGAGCCGGTGGCACCCATGATACCGCCCAGTATCGTATAGGTGAGCACGCGGCCGGCATGATACAGGCTATGCGGCAGGTAGATACTTCCTTTTTCCAGACTTAAAGAAAAAGATACCACAATTGGGCCACACATGCCGATGCAATGCCCGAAACCGACGGTGAATCCCGTCGCCAGATAGACCAGAGCCAGTGTATCAGTAGATAACATCGAAAATGTATTCTGCTTTTCCCATATCCGGCACCGTCAAGGTCGCCCGCCAGACCCGATGACCGCTCGGGCATTTGACAATCACCCCTTTACCTTCAAATACATTTTCCCCAACGGGTTTCATTTTAACCCGATTCGGTCCCATATCCATACCCGGCATACCAAGGTCGATATACGGTATGGACTTTGGCGATTCACCCTTTCCCGAAAGAGTGACTGAAAACACCAGGTCCTTCATGGCCCGAACCGGTTTCGGCGTTACCTCCAGGATGATATCCGTGTCCCCGACACGCTGGACGCAAGCTCCATCGTGCAGGTCACAATTAATCAGCTTCCGGTAACTGCTGTTTGCATGAATAGCTGCGGGTGAAAAACATAAAATGAAGGAAATGAGAAGAAAGGTTGGAAATACCTGCATGGGAAAATGGTTGATCAGTTGAATTCTAACCATATGATCTCCTTTCGAGTGACAATGATCTGGTAAATCAGATTACATTTTGAGAGGATAGGTAGCTGAATCTGTGCTCATCATTGAGCCATCGAGACCCGTATCCGGAAAGAGTGGATCTAAATGGGTCAGGTTCTCCAATATCCTCAGGTTTAAACCATTACCTCTTTTTAACAACAAGGCTACCGATGGAATAGCCGGCGCCAAAGGAGCAGATTATTCCAAGATCGCCAGGTTTCAAATCCTGGTGGTAGAGGTGAAAGGCGATCAGCGAGCCAGCCGATGCCGTGTTGGCATAGCGATCCAAAACGATGGGCGCCTCATGGAAAGCGGCTTCCCGCCCCAGCAGTTTACCGGAAATCAAGAGATTCATGCTGAGATTAGCCTGGTGAAGCCACCAGCGCTTGATTTGCGACGTGGTAAATCCATGATAGGACACATGATCGCTCAGATGTTGGACCGCCATGGGGCAGACCTCTTTAAACACGCTCCGGCCATTTTGGTGAAAGAGCTTGTCGGTACCGAAAGGGTCTACGTCATTGGCGCGGCTGACATAACCGAAATTGGATCTAACATGGCTGGAAAATTTTGTCATGGCCCGCGTACTGAGGATCTCAAAACTATGCGGCGCAATGCAAGTATCGGCACACTCCACAACCGTAGCTGTAGCCACATCTCCAAAAATGAAGTGGCTGTCTCGGTCACAATAGTTGACCTGTGGAGAGGTCAGTTCCGGATTGATGGTTAGCACGCAACGGGCGGTTCCGGCTGTCACCATTTCGTAGGCGCGGTGGAGAGCAAAAGTGGCCGCTGAACAGGCCACGAGCATGTCAAATCCGAAACCGTCGATACTGAGGGCATCCTGTACTTCAATCGCAATGGCAGGATAGGCACGTTGGGTATAGGCGCAGGACACAATGACAACATCGATGTCAGCGGCTGTCCTGCCGGCATTATCCAAGGCCCTGCGGGCAGCATGGACCGCCATTTCCGCCTGGTCGGAAATGGTTTCATCCGATCGCTCCGGGATAGTGGGGTGCATCCGGTCGACATCCAGGATTCCCTTCTTAATGTAGGCATAGCGCTGCTTGATGCCAGAAGCTTTTTCAATAAATTCAACTGAAGACAGGGGTTTCGGCTCTTGCTCTCCGGCTTCTATGGCTAAGGCATGCTGGGCATTGTAGGCACTCGCCCAGGCGTTATAGGAGACGACCAGTTCGTCGTTGGTGATAATATGTTCGGGGGTCCACAAACCGCTGCCGCTAATGACGACCGCGTTTGACGATACTTTTGACATGATCGTCCTTCTGGGTAAGTTTTACGAAAAGTGGGTTCAAATAACGCTGTCTACCCTTTCAATACAGTAGATCGTTCCGAATTGCCACATCAAAAGGTTATTCGGTAATGGTACCTTTATTTCCCTTAATTGTTTTTTAAAGGTGGGCACCCGGTGACGTTCCCAATTCAGAAATGAGGGTTTTTATCCAAGGTCAAGGAAATCAAGGGATTGCGCGGAGCCATACGGTGGGGTGGTATGCCGCCCAAGCGGTCCCGCCGATTGACGCCGAGATTGGGCAAAAAGACCATTTATGGATGAAAACTAACTGGTTTTTAGAATGGTCACACGACGTTTTTGAAGGCCGAACTGGAGGGCTTTTTCTTTTTCGTCTACTCGCATAGCGATATCAACACGGTTTTTATACCTGCGGTTCATGCGGTCGGTCACAGTACACACACCGTAGGCGGCGACATGCAATTGGGAGCCGAGCGGAACAAAGTTAGCGGCACAGCGCTTCAGACCCGCTTTCAAAGCAGCACAGATATCCTCTCCATTGGCGGACTCGCAAGGATCACCACTGGTCTGGGCAGAATCTCCCACATTGTAAGCGGTAATCTCCCGGATGGTCTCAGCGGGTACTTCATCTGCCGGCCGATGGATTTCAGACTGCACCAAGCCGCTACCCTGAAACTCAAAATGAGTTGGACTATTCTGAGCAGGCATTTGATACATTGGCATGCTCAGCAATGCCGCAATACCGACCAGAGTAGTAACAGCAACCCAAAGGGGTGACTTAAATATCGATAATAATCTGTTAATTTTAATATTCCAAGGTATAGTAAAATCGATCTTGAGTAAAAAAGTAATATCGTTTTGGCCTTTGTAAACCATCCGGCCATATAAATTGCTCCCGCTGGCGACTCCGGTCCCTGATAAACGGACAAGATGGAGAATTTTCACAGAAAATTCCTATCACTGGGGCGGTTTTACCGTAAGGCAGGTAATTTCAAAGAGAAATGGGATGCAAAAGGATGTAAATCAGGATCATCACAAATCAAAATTAATCCATAAAATAGCATGATCTCGCATGATATATCCTAAACGCTGGCCGAAAAGGTTGATTTTTCAGGGAAATCAACGTATTTGTTGGATTAAATCAAGTGGGTCAGGAATCGCCCAATGCAGGCGATCAAAACATCGGTTATAATCATACCCTAATAGAGCGAAAACCGAGGGTGCCTCAGATTCAAGGCGTCCAAGGGCGAAGCCGGTGTAAATTACTGCGAGTCCTTGGCAACGCAGAAGATGAGGTATCATCGGCTTTACCGCAGGACCGCTAACGCGGGGTCCGAAGGGCCAATAAAATGGAGTGGTTTTTGGCAATTTATATTTCACTGGCGCAAGGGTTATAACAAATCTGCCAATCGCTTAAAAAAGCATTAAATTTGGTGTGTTATACTAGTTCTCTATTTAATTTACGCTCATTTAGGGTCATATTATACTGCGGAGTATTCAACCGTGCCGTCAACCATTATCAATGACAAGGCGTTGATTGTTATCATCAGTATTTTTATCGGCAGCATGACGATTTCTTCCGTTTTGGCCAATAAAATTATCAGCGTATTTGGTTTTTTTGTGCCGGCCGGCGTTTTGGCCTACTCCGTTACCTTTGTCTGTACCGATGTCATCAGCGAAATATGGGGCAAGGAGAAAGCTCGGCAGACCATCGTCGGTGGATTTATCGCCCTGATTGCCGTGCTGTTTCTGGTTCAGGTCGCGCTTTTCTGGGAGGCGGCGCCATTCTGGAAAGGCGAAGTGGCGTTCCGGTCGATCCTGGGGAGTACCTCACGGATTATCATCGCTTCCTTTACGGCTTACCTGGTCAGTCAGTTCCACGATGTTCATGTATTTCATTTAATAAAACGATTGACCGGCGGCCGTCATCTCTGGCTCCGCAATACGGTGTCCACGGCCGTTTCCCAGTTTATCGATTCGGTGCTGTTTATAACTATTGCCTTCTACGGAACGATGCCGATAGGTTCTCTGATTCTCGGTCAATGGATTATCAAGTTTGCCATGGCCATACTGGATACACCCATCATCTATCTGACCGTATGGATGATTCGCCACAAAGCGGCGTTGCGCCCGGAAGAGGCAATTGTTTAGCAAGGGGAAAATCTTTTTTTTATCAAAGGATCGCGGGGGTTTTTACCAACATTTGTAACAAAACGCCAGGTGCTCATGAAAGACCATACCTTCATTGCTTGTCACGAATGTGATTTGATCCATCGACTGCCGCTGGTTCGTCCCGGTCATGTGGCCAGGTGCTCCCGATGCAACGCAGTGTTGGTCCGCCCCAAGTCAAACAGCGTGGAGCGAACTCTGGCATTGTCCCTTACCGGTTTGATGTTATTTTTTATTGCCAATGCTTTTCCTTTCCTGTCGTTTTCCCTGGAAACCGAAGAGCGTCAAACCACCCTGTTATCAGGTGTTTTCACTCTTTATGCTCAAAATCAATGGGCCGTGGCCGGATTGGTCCTGCTCACCATTTTTCTGATACCGCTGGTTCAACTGTCGGGACTGCTTTATATATATGTACCGTTGTATTTCGGAAAAACAGCTCGCCGCACACCGGCGGTGTTTCGCCTGATTCGGAAATTGCAGCCATGGAGCATGATGGAAGTATTCATGCTGGGTATCCTCGTATCCGTCGCCAAGCTGGCAGAGATGGCTCAAGTTGTTCCGGGAATATCCCTTTATGCTTTGATGGCCCTCATCTTCGTTCTGGCGGCGATAGCTGCAACTATTGATCCACATCATTTGTGGCTGAAATGGGAACAGTCCCAATGAACACGCTACCTGTTACGGCCTATCACACTTCGGCGATCAGTTGCCTGAGTTGTCATTTGTTGTGTCGAAGGGGAAAAATGGTTGCCCGGATGCCGGGTATCTGTCCACGATGCGGTGCCCGCTTACATATCCGTAAGAAAAACAGTATTTCCAGAACCTGGGCCTTGATCCTGACGGCGATGATGTTTTACCTGCCTGCCAATATTCTGCCGATTACCCACCTGTCCCAATTGGGCGTGGTTCAATCCGATACGATTATCAGTGGCGTCATTTATTTTTTCGAAACCGGCATGTGGCCCATTGCGCTGATTATTTTAATTGCCAGTATATTCATTCCACTTCTGAAATTAATCGTTCTGATTTATTTACTGATCTCGGTACAGCGTCGATCGACATGGCGGCCACGGGAGCGCACCCGGTTATACCGGATAACAGAGGTGGTGGGGCGATGGTCGATGGTGGATATTTACGTGGTAACTATTCTTGTGGCGCTAATTAAACTGGGGGCGGTTGCCGATATCGATGCCGGCCCGGCGGCCTTGTTTTTTAGCGCTGTTGTTGTCATTACTATGCTGGCGGCGATGAGTTTTGATCCCCGCCTGATCTGGGACGCACAGGAGTCGCATGATGAGTGAACCTGGTTCAATGGGCCCGTTGCCGGATGACCTACCCGAGCCGGTTGTCCGTTCACCGATAAATAAAATTTCACTCGTGTGGATCATTCCGCTTTTGGCGGCAATCATCGGAGGGTGGCTGGCATATCGGAGTGTGACCGAAAAGGGACCGGCCATCACGATCGCTTTCGAATCGGCTGAAGGTCTGGAGGCTGGTCAAACCAAAATCAAATACAAGGAAGTCGAACTCGGCAAGGTCGTCAAAATCCTTCTGAGTTCCGATCGCGATCACGTGCTCGTCAAGGCCGAACTGGATAAGCAGGCCGAAGGACTGCTCTCGGAGAAAACACGCTTTTGGGTGGTTCGCGCCCGGGTAGGGGCCACCGAAGTCAAGGGGTTGTCGACCCTTTTTTCAGGGGTATACATCGCCATGGATCCCGGTCCTCCCGGGCCGCCAGTTGATCATTTCAAGGGTTTGAATACACCACCCATTGTCACCTCGGGTATTCCGGGCCGGCATTTCATTCTGGTGGCTGAACGGCGCAGTTCCCTGGATATCGGTTCGCCGGTGTACTACCGCCAGATAAAGGCCGGAGAAGTCGTAGCCTACGACTTAGCTCCCGATGGCCAAACGATCCGGTTCAATATTTTCGTCCGGGCGCCGTACGATCAAAATGTTTTTGAAAATACCCAATTTTGGAATGTCAGTGGATTCGATTTTTCTTTAAGTGCCCGGGGCATTCAATTGAAAACGGAGACCCTCTCGACCCTACTGATGGGCGGTATCGCTTTTAGTCTACCTGAAGATTCCCCCTCGGGTAATAGGGCCGAAGAAGAGACCGTTTTCACGCTTTTCGAAAATGTCGAAGCCAGCCGGGTGAAACATTATGCTTTTAAAACCCGCTGGCTGATTTATTTTAACGGATCCGTGAGGGGGTTGGCCCCCGGTGCACCGGTTGAATTTAGGGGTATTCCGATCGGAGAAGTGGTCGATATCAAGCTGGTCTTTGACGAGGAAACGGTGGCATTCGATATCCCGGTCTTAATCGAAGTTGAGCCTGAGCGAGTGCTTTCCGGCCAGTCTTTGACCGGGATCGAGGATTTAAAACCGATCATGGATCAATTGGTAGCCAACGGGTTAAGAGCCCGGCTTGAAACCGGGAACCTTCTTACCGGCCAGAAACTGATTGAGTTCGATATTCATCCGGATGCACCGCCGGATAATATTGTCTGGGAGGATCCGTATCCGCGGCTACCCACGCTCCCGGGGAGAGTCGAGGCGATAACCAGCCAGATAGTTGGCATCATAAACAAACTGGAAAGGCTGCCTATCGAACAGATTGCCGCCGATCTCCAGGCAACCGTTCAAAATACCAAAAAATTATCCGGTTCCCCGGCGCTTCCCCGAGCACTAGATCAACTCAATGATGTACTGGATAATCTGCAAAGGTTTGTGGACAGTCTTACGTCAGACGTCACCCCGGAGATCTTAAAAACACTTCAACAAGTACAGAACTCCTTAACGTCGGCAAGATCGATTTTAGATTCCGACGCGGATCTTCAGTTCACGATCAAAACCGCCATGGACGAAGTGACCAAGTCCGCACGTTCCTTGCGCGTCCTGACCGAATATCTCGAACATCATCCCGAAGCATTTATTTTCGGCAAGGGGGAAAAGTGATGGCGTCGTAAAAAGTCCCATCTACGGCGTTGTAATGTTTTTTCAGACACTCGACATACCCTAATGTATAGCCTTGCCCCTGAAAAAACACTACGCCTTGCATATGAACCTTTTTACTTAGCCATCAGCATTAGTTTTTACGAAATCATCAAAAATGACGATTCCGTAACCCCGCCTATGACGGGACTGAGTTGTGCATCATTTCGCGTTTGAGGTAGCGCACGTAAGTACGCTTCACAAAACGCACTAAAGCGCGCCTTGATTTTGTCCTCTATAGGCCGATTACGAAACCATCTGAAATTCGACTTCCTACGATTTTATCAAAAGGGACGCCTCAAAAAGACCCACCCAGGCCAGAAAAGTTTCTCCCTTATCCGGGCCATACGAAGACAGGGTGTCAAGGATGGCGGGGATGGACTTGGGGCGGTTATTCCCATTTTTCGAGAAAAATTTGTCAGCATAGCAGATGATCTGCTCCTCAATGGATATCGGGCGCATATCGCGCAAAGGTAGGGGGAGTTTTTGGCGTCGGATGTCGGTCTTGCTGATGCCCACGCCCACATGACGTTCGCAAACCAGGCCATGCCGGTGAAATCCGCGATCCTCCAGCAGTTTGCGCCCCAGGACACCGTGGCAAACATAGGGCGCATCTCCGCGACATTCCAGGCGTTTTGCCCGGGTAAGGACAATGCCAATATCGTGTAACATGGCCGCCTGTTTAATAAACGCTAAATCCGGCGACAGGTGGGGAAGTCTTTCGGCCACATCCAGGGCCCGGGCGGTAACGGCCCCGGCGTGGTCCATAAAGATATCGTAAAGTCGGGTCCCCGGGCGGTAAAATTCTATGATGGTTTCTCTGATGTTCACTGCTCTTTCCTTGCCAGGAGCATGCTTTCGATAAACGGGTCCAGGTCCCCGTCGAGAACACCATTGACATTACCTTTTTCCAGCTTCGTGCGATGGTCCTTCACCATCTGATAAGGATGAAGCACATAAGATCGAATCTGACTGCCCCAGGCAATATCATCTTTGCCTTCATGTAGCTGCTGAAGTTTGTCGTCCTGTTTTTGCTTTTCCTGCTGGTGGAGCCGCGCTTTTAATACCTTCATGGCCAAATCGCGGTTGCGGTGTTGGGATTTTTCCTGCTGGCACTGGACAACGATGCCGCTGGGCAGATGGGTTATTCGGATGGCGCTGCTGGTCTTATTGACGTGTTGACCCCCGGCACCGCTCGCTCTGAACACATCGATCCTCAGGTCTTTTTCATCCACATCAATGACAATTTCATCGTTTAACTCGGGATAGACGAACACGGAAGCAAAAGACGTATGGCGTTTGCCGGAGGCATTAAATGGAGAGATCCGCACCAGACGGTGGACACCGCTTTCAGTCTTTAGATAGCCGAAGGCGTTTTCCCCACTGACGGTAAAGGTCGTACTTTTTAATCCCGCTTCTTCGCCGGGTTGATAATCAATAATGTCCGAATTGAAACCCCGGCGCTCGACCCAACGCAGATACATGCGAAAAAGCATTTCGGCCCAGTCCTGGGCTTCGGTGCCGCCGGCGCCGGCGTTAATGGAGACAATGGCATTATTGGCATCGTCCGTGCCGCTTAACAGCATATTAAGGGTTTGACCATCGATTCGGGCTTCTATCTTTTTAAGTTGATCGGAAACCTCGACGATGGTCCCCTCGTCGGATTCTTCCACGGCGAGCTGGAGCAACAGATCGGCCTCTTCGAGATCGTTGTCCAGATTGTTGATTTTTTCCAACCAGCCGGCGATCGAGGAACGTTCTTTTAGAATTGACTGGGTCGCTTGGGGGTTATCCCAGAAACCTTCTTTCGCGATGAGGGCTTCCAGCTCTTCAAGTCGTTTTTTATTCCCGTCCAGGTCAAAGATACTCCTTGATCTGTCCAAGTTTATTATGAAGCTCAATAATAGTTTGCTCAAGTCCGGTGGTCATTGCTCCTCCTCGAATATGTAGTTGGATTACAGTATATAATCAAACCCTAAAAAAATCCAGTCTAGCTCATTGAACGGCAGGGTAATGTCAAGGTTAGCTTGAAAACCATTATTAGCCACCGACCCACCCAGACGACAAATGGATACGAATAGGAAAATCGGTCTGTGTGTGTCCGTGGCTGAACCTTTAAGAAAGGTCCCTTATTGGCAAGTTTATGGGCCGGTTCTTTTGCTCAATATGAAAAAATAGAGAGCTAAAACGGCCACTGTTATCAGGCAGGCTTTGGCAAAAACGTCTCCCCACCGGGTATAGATGGTTCCCACATCGATTAAATGGACCGGTTGGTGGATGGCGGCGGTTTCAAACAAACCGGTGGTTTGTTGAATTCGACCGACCGGATCAATGAAACCGGTGATCCCAGTATTCGCGGCCCGGACCAGGGCACGCTTGTTCTCCACCGCTCGAAAAACCGCCATGGAAAAATGCTGGTACGGTGCGCTGGTTCGGCCATACCAGGCATCATTGGTCAGGTTTACCAGAAGCGAAGCACCGTTTTTGACCTGCCGCCGGGCCAGTTCGGGAAAAATCAGTTCGTAACAGATTAGCACGCCGAGACGCTGATCACCCCATTTCAACGTTTTACCGGCGGGCCCGGCTTCGAAATCACCGACTTGGGCCACCATCTTTCCGAGAAACGGCAGGTATCGTTTAAAAGGGACATATTCACCGAAGGGGACCAGGTGGGCTTTGTCATATTTTTCCAGGGGCCGACCCAAGTTATCAATCAGGTAGGCGCTGTTGAAATAGATCACTTTTCCCCCACGGTTTAACGCTGATGGACTGCCAATGAGAAAATCGGTACCGATGTCGTTGATCCCGGCTGTCACCATTCGGGTCAGAAGCGGGTTGTTGTACAGGTAAAAAGGTGTGGCACTCTCCGGCCAAACGACCAGATCGACTGTAGTCGTTTTGAACGTTTCGGACAGCTGGATGTATTCTGATGTTGTGGCTTGCTGGAATTGGGGATCCCATTTAACATCCTGGGGAATATTTCCCTGGATGGCGGCAACGGTTCGTCGGGGTGCTTGATTCAGTTCGGCCTCTATGAACCGGATACGCCTGTCCCCATACATCACCACCGCAACCGTGAGGATGGCGAGGGTGATGGTGGAAGCGAAAATTATTCTTCCCGATACCGGACGGCCATACCAGTTTCTGCGGCCCAGGCAGCCAATGACGAGGGCAAGAGAGGTATTGACGGCGACGATTAGAAAAGAAACGCCATAAGGACCGACAATGTCCACAACCTGAATAAGGGACAAAAGCCGATATTGAGAATATCCCAGGATTTCCCATGGGAATCCCGATAGAAAAAATGAACGGACATACTCCAATCCCGCCCATGCCGATGGAATCATGATCAAGCTAAAGAAGGGCGTCGGTCTGGATCTCGCGATGATCCAGACAAACGATGCCGGGAAAAGGGCGAGATAGGCCGCCAGTAAAAAGAGAATCGGCACGGCTAAATACCCGGACAGCCCGCCGTAGGTGGTCATGGTATGGGCCAGCCAGTACATGAGCGTCAAATAGTGAACCAGCCCGGCGATGAACCCCAGCCGGAAGCCGATACCGGCCGGCGTGCCGGAGACAGCTAAAAACAAAGGGGCCAGGGCACCCCAGGCCAGCCAGGACAACTCCAGGTTTGGGAACGCGCCGGTGAGCATCAGGCCGCTGGCCAAGGCAGCTACAATTCGCATTTTCTCATTATTGAGCATGTGCAAAGAAACAAATTCATTTTCCTTAAGATTTTTTCGACAAACTCGCCACTGCCCATGATTCGTACATCTTCCTTGACCCGGATATTTAATGATTGCATGGCCTTTTGTATAGATCAACCCCAGGCCGATCGCAATAATCCCCCACCGATCAGTTCCCGCCGAAAGTCTTGATTATTGTACTACTCGGGGAATGGGAGAAAAACCCTCGCCTTTAGATGAAAACTTCAGTCTATTCGTTGATGCTGCCGCAAGGATTCAAGGATTCAAGCAATGGCTGGGATGGTCTTTTCACTTGACCCCTCGAACCCTTGAATCCTTGGACCCCAAGCCTTCGGCTTTAGCCGAAGGGTGTTGAT
>Ga0316198_10000175_pt1 | contig 29933 bp, 22 predicted proteins | sample OudBieAanoxic_MG_FD_204935 | JGI IMG/M metagenome (GOLD analysis project Ga0316198, IMG submission 204935) | Coastal sediment microbial communities from Oude Bieten Haven, Netherlands - site A anoxic | ecosystem: Environmental > Aquatic > Marine > Coastal > Sediment | place: Netherlands... | reverse complement strand
TATTTACCCTGAGCAAATTTCTCCGCCAGTTGCTGTTCCAGTTGTTCACCAGTGAGTTGGTTCCAGGGGGCCGCCTGAACTGAGAGGGATAAGCACGCGAAAGCGAATATCCCACAAAGTAACTTAGTGATAATACATTTGTTCATCATCTTGGCCTTACGGTTAATTATTTTATAGTTTGGTAGTGTTTGTGTTAATTGTTTTGCATTTAAATTGTAGTTTGGATTATTAAAAATGCGAAGCTATTACTTAAGGGGTATTGTGAAATGTGTGATTTTTAATTTAAAAATAATTTATGCGTGATCGAGGTCTTTATTTAGGCTTGCCTTCTGCATGTTTGTTTTGATGTTTTCACAATACCTGGCTCATTTGTAAGCCCTTGATTTTTAAGTGGTTGCGGTTGGTATTTGAATTTTTTGTTATTGTTTTGGTTTTTGTGTTTTTATAAATGAGAACGTTTTTAATATAATTTATTTTATGAACGGTTAAAGTTGTTATTCATATATATTATTATTAAATAAGCACCCGTTAATAGTTATTCACAACCCTGTTAATAACTTCAATTAAGTTTTCATATTTATTCATAACTCAATTGATAATCATTATTAATTGAGCTTAAAACTACATTTTATTAATTTAATGTTGTTCTTTATATTTTTCTTACCGATTTGAAATTTTATCTGTTGTTTTCGGGACCGGGAGAGTTGAAAAGGCATGACCCGTCGATGAGGCTAAATTGTGATTATCAGCGTTGTGGATGACTCTATAGCAAAAAAATCAATCATGCTCTCTGTAACAAGCTAAGTTAATATAAGCCACATAGAGCCAAAAACGCCGATTATACTCTCTCCTGCAATGCCACCAGCGGCGATAGCAAGCAGAAAGCGTTGAGACCACCGTGGTGCCAAGCTACGAAGTATCCAGCCAAGTATAGCGCCAATAAATAACATAATAGTAATCTGAGCGGGTAGAACAAACGCTAACCCCATAGCTGACATACTCGGTAGGTATTTGTGCCATCTTGAAGGCAGTAAAAGCGGTAATAGTTCATTAATTATTCCAGCAGTTATACCTATAAGCATGGCTAATCTTGCAGGTTTAGGAATCGCCTCAGCCCCTTCGGTAAGAGCCAGGGCGATAGCTTTCCATGTCATCACACCAGGTGCAGGCCATTGGTCTGTCATTAGTTGTTCGCTGGGGTCAGGGATCAGTAGCATGAAAATGGCGGCACTACTGAGACAACCAACGATTATACCTAAACCTTGAGCCAGCATCTGGTGTCTGGGGTTTGTCCCCAGAATGTGACCGGCTTTTAAGTCATTCAGTAGATCGGTTGCCTGACCTGCAGCTCCACCGGCTACATTAGCCGTCATAAGGTTAGTTGTTACGTTTCCCGGGCTTATTACAGCAAAAGAGAGCTGCGATAGTTTACCTAATGCCCCAACAGGTGGAATTCCTGTCTCGCCAACAACTTGCGAGGCAATCATACCGAATATAAAAGCTAGCGGGATCGAGAGAGCTGCGGCAAACCAACTGATATCGAACAACATAATCTGGATAGCGATAATCACCGGAGTGAGTAGGCAAATTAAGAGATATTCCAGAGGGCCCCACATCAGTGGGATTTTTGTTCTGCTCCGGATACGAAATAGAGAGATGGCACTTGTAGTGAGTGCTGAAGCTAGCATCATTGCGACTCCTGGCCATACCAACCAATGAATGAGGTATTGGAACCATGATTCGGATTGCGGGCCTGCTTGTTCCCACCCCTGGGCGAGAATATAAGGGCCAATACCTAACCAAGCCAGTAGGCAACCAAACATGAGGCTTAATGCAGCTCGCTCTCCAATAATGGCGCCAAAGGCAAGCAACATATACGATGGTTCGAAAATAAAACCTAGATTTTTGGCTGTGATGCTGGTGCCACTCATGACTCCCTGTCCCGGCAAAGAGAAACCGAAGGAAATTTTGCAACTCATAGGTAAAAGTAAGCGGTGACTAATGCTCAATGCCATTGCCATTACCAAAGCTTGGAGCCGTTGGCGAGCGATGCGACCGCTGCTGAATATGTCTGTTATGACTTCTGCAGTAGCCACGCCGACAGGAAATCTGAGTCGTGAGTTATTTAGCATCAAAGGTCGCATCGTCGATGCTATGCAGATACCTAATAAGCTGATGCAGATCATCCAAAGTACCATGGGCCAATATTCAAACTCTTTGCCGCTGATGATCAAATATACGGGGATGGGAGCGACAAGCCCGGCTGATACTGTACCGCCGGCAGCTGAAGCTGAAGTTTGCTGGATATTGCTCTCTCTCAAGGTCCAGGGGCGACAATGGGTACAGGCCTCTATACCACGCCATGTAACATAGCCAAGTAACGAAGCAATGACAGACATGTTCATTGACCAGCCGAGCTTTAGTCCCATATAGATATTACATAATGTCAGTAAGCTTCCTAATGCCATGCCAGTAAAAATAGCTCTGACTGAAATGTCGGGATTAACCTTGGCGATAGGCTTCATGAACTTACTCTGAAGAAAGTGTGTGTACTAGGAAGTGAAGGTATGGTCGCATGCAATGAAGATGGTGGTTGTGATAAAGGTCTGAAAATAAAGCTTTTAGTGTGTTTGGTTAAACAGTTATTGTTGTAGGATGTTGCTACCACACCCATATTTGTGATACAGGTGTGTAGTTTTCTGTAAACCCATGTGAAAAAGGTGGTTTAACTTCGCTTTTTTGCTCTTTTGCAACTGAAACTTGTATTAAACACTGGTACATTAGTATTGTTTTACATTGTCAGATAAAGTTGAGGCAGATGACAAAAACAGAACGAGAAGCAAGATTATTGAGTGTGGCAAGAGAGTTGATCCTTGAGCACGGAATTATGTCATTTAAATTTACGGATATAGCTAAACGTGCTGAAGTGTCCAGAGCTACGCTTTACAAACATTTTTCGGGTAAAGAGGATGTGCTTGTCTGTCTATTCGTTACTGACACCAATCATTCGCGACAGATGTTAATCGATATTCAAAACTATGATCACTTAAATGATCGTGAGAAGCTAATCACCGCATTGCTTGCACCTGTATCTATCTCATCCTGCACGACTAATCGTCTTGGGATCACTTTTTTAAGTGCGAATCCAGGTATCTATTTATTTGCCGGAGAGAGTCGGCAAGAAGAGCTGGAGACAATTATTGAACAAGTGACCAATATTCATGCTCAATTTTGGATGACACCATTGAGCAAAGGAACACTTATTGCGACAGAGGAAAAGTTGCTTAAGGTCAGGTCGGCGGTGTATCCGTACCAAAGAGGATGTGTCTTGATACCGCAAAATATTATGGCACAGCGGAATAACATTAAGCGTTCATTGTATGATGTGTATGAAAACTTGATGCTGTATACCGATATGCTGGAGTGGCATGAAGAGCATAGAAGGGTCGAGTATGACAAGGTGCTGAAAGCGATAGGTAAGTTTGAGCGTGATACTATGATTGCTTGTTAGCCTTTATTTGTAAATCATGACGTACTCAGACGCTATGATATTACAGCTGAGGGTGGCTTTTCAGCATGCTTTGGCAGTGTTTACCTGAAGGTACCCTGCTGATTACGGGGTTGAGACCAGGGTATTGATGACTCGCTTCAGTTATCATGAAAAGAGCAAGACTTTCTACATCATTACGTATTTCCGGCAGTTGATTGGCACAATATGCCATAGCGATTAAGCATTGAGTTTTTACATCGAACTCTATGGGCTCATCGAGTGCGCAGCGGGCGATATAGTTGGTGACAGCACTTAATGAGGTGTATCTGAATACTTGGGTAATGTTTAGCTCATTTTCAATGAAGTCTTCGAGTTGCAGTGACAGTCTGGCTATTTTTTGCTGGCGCTGGAATAGATTCATCTTTTTCGTTTAGGCCTTGTGCTATTACTATTTTATATCGTTGGATGCAGTTGTTGTGAACAAATTTTTTTCCACCAGTTTGTCACTATGAAAGCCCGGCGCTATACCGGGCTTTGATTTAGAAGCTGTTTTATATTTTAACGGTTATCCCCCGTGTATTTGTAGAATTCAAGGCCTGCTTCTTCGGACAAGTTACACCAACTTGTTGTACCCAGATATAGCTCTCCGTTCACTTTAGCTGCATTACGAATACCATTCGTGCACTCGTTACCAAAGCCATATTTATCTACGATAGTGGCAGGTGAATTTGTATCTTCAAACACAGCCATCCAGTTACCTCTGCCTGCAAGAACATCATCTTGATTCTGCTCTTTCGTAGACTTATACAGGAAGTAGGCTGGGTTATTTTTCACCAAACGTTCCTGTCCTGTCATACCGCCGTCTTTGGGGATCGGGTTCAGTATCCCGGCAAGAATTTTGGCTTGTTTCTCTGCTTCTTTAGGGTCCATGGTTGGGTCTTTTTCCAGTAGCATGGCAATAATCTCTTTTTGCAGCTCCTCTCCGACTACGCCGGATAACCCTGCCGCAATATCATTTGGATTTAAGATAAGATCGCCCAATGCAATTTCATTGTGACTGGTCGGCTCTTTCCATCCGTCGATGGGATCGAAAATGTCATATAGTCCGGCGGTAGCATTCCAGGTGCCGACGAATAATTTGTCGTCATGAACAGCCATAGTAAAGGTATAGACATTGCCTTGATGTCCGAAGCCTTCCTTACCATAAAGTGGTTTTTGCCCCATCATGTTAGGCTTCATCTCGAAGTGGTAATCATCTTTACCGTCGGCAACAAATACCCAATCCTGCTCATTACCATAAAGCAGCTCTACATCATCGGCTTCACCGTCTACGATATCCTCAATCTTGATGCGGAACAGAGAAATGGCACGCCAGCTCTTCATCATGAACTCTTCATGCTTGGCTATAGCTTCATCGCTTTGATCGGTTGCTCCGTTCTTAATGGCGCACAGCGGTCCCTCTTCGGTAACCGTTCCATCTTCGGCAATGTTTGTAACCTTACAATGCGCTTTAACTAAGTGATCATAGGCGCCAGAGGTACCTTGATGGTATGAGCCAAAGTATAAGTAGCCTTTATAGAATGCATTCGCGGCAAATTTAGCACCGTGCGCGGCAGTAGTATCCGGATCATAATCGTCGTAATGGAAGAATGATTTGAATTCGACAGGCTGTTCGGCAGTGAAACCTGCAGCCGGCATTTTGTTGGTAAACAGCATCGAAGCCGATTCACCCTTTGGATTATACCAGGCAGAGCTGGCAAAACGGGTGTCGCCATCTTTGTCTGTAAATGGGGCAAAATCACCTACAACACCATATTTAAGGAATCCTTCACCTGAAACAATATCGAAGCCGTTACCCAGTGAGCCGCCTTTGAATGGTTCATCCTTTGTTCCAACCCAACGTAACATCTCATTTCTTGATATGCCGGCTTGTCCACCTGATTGATCTGGCCCACCGAACCAATACATACCCTTCGAACCATCCGGGTGTGTGACCGTTTCGAAGCGACGAACTGTGTCATAATGGAATTCGGTGAAACCTAAATATTCCATGTTAGCTTCATTGAAAACGAACAGTCGGTTATAGCCAATCTTGGGAGCCGTTCCATCGTTCACAACTTCAGGATCTGGAGTGGCGACATAGCCCATGACAAAGACAAGGCCATCACTCGCACCTACTGCCCGGAACGAAAAAGGATAGCGAGTGTTATCGGGAACCAGTGTTACCTCACCTGTTTCAGGATCGGTTACCGGGTTCATTATACCTATCTCTTCTCCAGTGAAGTTCATCATATCTTCCCAGTACTGCTCGCCATTCTTAACAGTATCCGGGCCTAAATGAATATTTTCTCCTGTACTTGGGTTATATACGAAAGCTTGAGCATCCGGCATCTGACCAGTCGGAGCCATTAGTTGGCACCCCATTCGTTCAGACTCGAAATTCATTAATGCTAATGGCATTTTCATTGAAATCATTGGCCAGTAGCAAAAAACTGATGTAGATGCACCATACCAAATTTGCGTATCGGTAGTGGTTGAGCCCAGAACATACTGGTTATTTCGCCAAGGTTTTGAACCATTAGGCACCGGTGCGCCTGCATTATATTTAGGGTAATCAAGCTCATTCTTTGCATCGTGAAGTCCGAACCAGGCACCGTCGTGGCTTGAGCGCATTGTTCGTTCAAAATTCACCTGCAGTGGCTCTGAGGGAACGGGTACTTCAACGATTTCAGTATCGTCATCGCTACAGGCTGTCATACCAAGTGCTAACGCTGTTGAGATGGATACAGCGAGTAGTTTTTTTATCATCGTCATCATCTTTACCTTTTTTGGGGAGGCGGATGGGTTTCGTCATCCGCAGTTTTTATCGGGTGTTAAACTTCGTTTGGATTCAGAACGCTACCGTTGGTATCGCCGGTCGGCCGGGTGCATGGTGAGCTGCGAATAAGAAGGTTTGGCTGTGTGATACCCGGGGCCGGCAGTGGGGCAATATGCCCCACACCGGGTGTACCGCCATATCTGGCCTGTAGATCGGACACTGTGCCGCAATCCAATGCCCTTTGTGAGCAAGATTGGACGCACAAAGGTTGTAGCCCGAATGCTAATCGTTCGAAACAGCCGTCACATTTGGTCATCTTGCCTCGAGAGGTATCAATCTGAGGAGCATCGTAAGGGCAAGCTTCAGCGCAGCTGGCGCAGCCAATACAGATATCATCATGAATGGTGACGATTCCCCCATCTCTCTTGTGCATAGCACCGGTTGGGCACGCCGTAATACAGGCGGGTTTTTCGCAGTGGTTACAGCTTACTGAGGTGTAATAGGCAAACGACGTTTGCTCCATAGTGCCATCGGCATTGTGGTTAAAAGTACCGCCACCATATTCATAGACACGACGGAAGTTACGCTCCATTGATAAGTTACGGCCATCTTTGCAGGCGACCTGACATCCTTTACAACCGTTACAACGGGATGCGTCAAAGTAAAATGCAAAAGCTTGATTTTCTGATTTTTTAGTCATAATTAAGCCTCTACGCTTTAGTTATACAGATACGAACAGTGTTCATTGGGTTGCCCTTGGCCAGTGGGCTGGGGGTCTGACGGGTCAAAGTGTTGGCGCAGCCGCCGATATCCTTACCTGAAAGTTCTCTATACCAAGCACCTTGGCCGATAGCCGTAACACCCATGGCGATTCTTGGAGTGACCTTCGCCGGTACCTGAATCGTGCCGCGCTTACTGCTTACATCCAGCATCTCACCCGAGATAATGCCAAGGTTATTGGCATCATAGGGGTTAATCCAGATCGCATCTTCATAGACCTTTCTGAGTGTCGGACAGTTGTGAAAGGTTGAGTGTGCACGTCCCTTGGTGTGGTAATTCACCAGCTGTAGTGGGTAATCTTCAATATCAGATTCGAAGCTTTCCCATGTTGGTATGTACTTAGGTATTGCCGACAATCCACCGGTTTCACCGTAAGCTTCAGTATCTTTATTCCAGCCATCAGTCGACGCCATCCAGGCTATTCTTGGAGAGTAAGTTTCAACCAGCTTAGACGGGGTTGTTAGTGCGGGCTTGCCGTTTCGACCGTTAAATTCTTTTTCCATGCCGATGGCTGGTTCATCAAAGGCGTGAACAAACACATAGCCTGTTTTTTCAAACCCCTTATGAGAGGGGAGGGTTGGATCTCCAAGCGGTCCGGTAATGGCTTCATCAAGGAAGTTCTTGGTGAGAGCTTCCTGGGTGCGCCCTTTAGTGGCATAGCCACTTAATCCTAAGTTGTCGGCCAACATAACCATAAATTCAAATGCTGGCTTACTCTCGCCGACAGGCTCAATGCTTGGCACAGTCAATACGGTGGTGTTATCGGATACGATAAAGTCCCAGCGTTCGGTCCAGGTAGTATCCGGTATGACAATATCGGCCCACATTGCAGTAGGTGTCATTTGGGTATCGATAACAACATGCATATCCAAGCCTGGTTCCTCCGCTTGGCCCGGAGAGCTTGGAGTTAGACTGAGAATACGCTTAACCTCATTGATATCCCCATGTTGGTTCACCGTATTACCGGCAAGCGTCATCAGGAACTTAATGTTAGTGCCATATTTTTCATCTTGACCCGGATCTTTGAGATCGTATCCAAGATTCTTTACACCGTCGCTGCGGTAAGTCATTTCGAAACCGCGTTCCATAGCCTCATAGGTCTTATAAGTTGGGATTGAAGCCTTGATTTCGGCAGCGGGTGCGGTCCCCCCGAGAAAGCCCGGGAAGGTCGGGTCTGACCAGGCTGCCATTGGGATCATCGCGGCGCCCGGCCCGGCTGGAGCGACCATAGGCAGATCGCCATTGTTGGTGCCGCGTCGACCGATAGCATTTAGCAGAACAGGCAAGGTGTAGATCATGCGCATCACCTGCTCACCTTGTGCTGAGCGTTGGATCCCCTGACCTGAACAGATGAATGGCGCATCTGAGTTCAACAGATCTTGTGCAACCTGACGGATTTTATCGGCCGAGATGCCACAGATAGGTGCGGCCCACTCAGGTGTCTTAGCCTCGCCTTTATGGGTGCCCATGATGTAGTCATAAAGGTTATCTTGAGGTTCGATATACTCTTTATATTCGAAGTTGTTATCACCTTCTTTTAAACGGTCCTTGTAGAAAGCTAAATTTTGTTCGGTCAGACCAAGAACAAATTTTTCTGCAAAGTCACGTTTCTGTGGGTGTAGCGATGCATCGCTATTGGTACCTTCCGGATAATACTCGACTAAAATTTCGTGGAAGAGAGCTTGAATCAATGCGCCGTCTGTCATAGGTCGGATACCCAGCCAATCATCCTCACGACCCAGACAGGTATCTGTGTAACGTGGGTCAATATAGACGAACTTTAAGTCGCTACCTTCTAGTGTTTGGATGAAATGATGGCCTTCACCGCCCCCCGTCATAAACATCTCGACCGGGTTATAGCCAAATGAAAGCACATAATCTGAGTGCTTCATTTCAGTCACGGATGAAGAGCCGGTTCCCTGACCGTATGCTAAGTTTTTTATGCCTTCGCCGAACGTGTAGGCGATAGCCTGCTCTTTCATTGAAGCGGAGTAGTATCCATAGGTTTTTTGGAATCCGCCCAGCATATTAAGAAGGCGAACATGGGGGCCCATTATTGGGTATGAGCTATGGGCCGCACCGCTGCCGTTGCCTAGCATGAGTGCGCGGTTACCACAGCTGTCGATTGTACTGCGGATAGACTGAGCAACCTCTCGGGCGGCTTGTTCCCAGCTGATCTGTTTAAACTGCCCCGAACCACGTGGACCAGTTCGTTTGAGCGGTGTTTTCAGGCGCTCAGGTGAGTAAACCAGCTCCTTAAGCATTAGACCTTTGGCACATGCTTTATTGTGAATTCGTCCACTATTGAAGTTATCATCGCCTTCGGTATGCGGCTCGACACGAATGATTTTGCCATCTTTTGTGATGACCTTAAGTGGACACCAGGCCCAGCAGTTACTTTGACACTGAGCCCATGCATGGCTTTCGCCTGCAATCGGATCGGTGATCGGTTGTTCAATTGGCTCGGCTGGATCTGCTGAGTCAGAGCTACAACCGGTAATACTAGTTACTGCGGCTGATGCTGCACTGACTTTGAGAAAGTCGCGACGTTTCATAGTTGTCCCTTACAGCTTTATTGTGAAAAATACACCGATCTTATGGTCGGTGTAATTTTGATCGAGGTCGTCAATGGTGTTGATGCTCTCAATCGGTTGATTGGCGTAGTTCGTGTCGTAGTTGCGCTCATAGCTGTAGGCGAAACGGGTCGAGATACGCTCATTTATGCGGTAATCCATATGGAGCTCAGCAAGGTGCTGGTATTGGTAGTAGTCGCCCATGTTCACCAAATCGACTTGGGTATCGCTACCTGAGTAGGAGAAGGTGTAGGAGCTGCCTACTGAGATATCTTCATTGACTTGGTACTGGTTTAAACCGAAACCAAAGTAGGTAAATTCATCGTTTACCTTAGTGTTGTGTATCTCCAGGCTATCTATGGTCTGTGTACCGACGTAGGCGTTGAGCACCAACTGGTCACTGAAACGGTAGAAACCGTCGACGTTGACCGAGACCTCGTCAGATTCCTTTAGCGCCGAGCTGTTGCTGTACTCATCACTGGCGATGATGATTTTAAGGTTTGCACCATAGGCATTTTGGCTGTAACCCAGGCCCAGCTCGGTACTGACCCGGTCTCTGTCTGCAAGGTAGTACTTCTGGTAGATGTCATCACCTATACGGTAATCAGAGCCGGTGCGTTCACCGCTGGTGAAGGTAATATGGGAGTTAAATTGCTGGTAGCGGTAGTCGACACGCCCAAAGAGTTCACTCTCTTGCGTCTCTTCACGGTCGCTGTCAGAGCGGGTGCGGTCATTTTGCTCTAAGCCTGCGCTGAACTTAACACTGCCTATACGGTAGCTGGCATCGACACCGAAACGTGTTTTACTGGTATCGATTGGGGTGTTGATGGCTTCGAAGAACTCGTAAGAGCCACTGACATTGTCGCGGTCGCTGTAGCTGTAGAAACCGGCGACCCTGATACCGGCAAAGTGAGAGCTGATACGGGCACTGTAGTCTAAGGTCTCAACTTCACCGTCGAAGTTTGAGATCGGCACTAATGAGTTATCTTGTTCGATAGGGCCATCTTGAATCATCTTGCCGGAAGCTGCGCTGACACTAAGTCGTGTAGCGCCGTAGTTAAGACCTGCTTTTACACTGGCTTGCTGTGCGCTATTGTCGGCGTCGATACCGGCGTTGTCGGTAAAGTCTGAATTGAAGGCGGCAACACCAAGATTCCAAAAGTCACCGTGTAGCTGAACACCGGCATTTATCACTTGAGTGGTGTGGTCTATGACCTCTAAGTAGTTCGTGGGCTTTGGGTCAACGACTGAGCTGATTCGTTGTCCTTGCTTGTCTTCATTGCTTGCTGTTACAAACGCGGTGATTAGCTGTGTCTGGTACTTGGCACCGGCTGATAACTGCTGACGCTCGGCACCGATATCATTATCGTCTAAGTTCCAGCGGTTAACATAAGCCAGCTCCAGAGCGAAATCGCCAAGGTTTGCCGCGGCTTTCAGGTGACCATTATCAGCGCCAGCATTTTTAGCATCGATGCTATAGTTAGCGCCGCGGCTTTCACTACGGATATCGGCACTTGCACCGTATTGACTATCTAAGTGAGTACGCTGCTCGGTCATGATACCAAGGGTATTGCTCTGTTCGGGGGCGACGCAGCGTTTACAGGCGTAGTCTTTTTCAATATTTAGGGGTACAGCGAAGTTCGCTGCGGTAGCATTGGCTGAGAGAACAGCGAGTGCTACTAAAGTGAGTTTAGCGTTCATCGTCAGTTCCTATTTTTCAAATAAATGGCCGGAAGGGTGGTTCGAGCCATGTATCTTGCTGTGACAGTTCATGCAAGATTGACCTTGTGTGAAGCCATTTAAGCTGTTGTGTATATCGCCTGGATGTCCGGCTTGGTTGTGACAGCTCTGACACAGCTGAGGTGCACGGCTGTTAAGCAGGTTGTCGTATACAGAGCCATGCGGGTTATGACAGGTGGTGCAATCTTCAGTGACCGGCGAGTGCTCCCACAATGCAGGCCCACGTTTCTCGGCATGACAGTTGTAACAGGTGTCATTAACAGAGAGAGGCTGCTCTTCATGTGGGTTGTGGCAATCACTACAGGTGAGAGTTTCAAGGTGAGTCGAACGCTTAAACTGAGCCGAGTCTTGCTGGCTATGACAGCTGGCACACTGAGCTTGTGGTTGCTTCACGGCTAACTCAGTTTGGTGAATGTTGTGGCAATCACTGCACGCTTGGTCATGAAAAGGCGTGTGTTCTTGACTGTGGCAAGATTCACACACGCTGTTACGACCTTCAACGGAGAGCTCATCACCGAAGGTGATCATCGGTTCGTTTTTACCTTTGTGCTTACCTTGTGGCCCATGGCAGGCTTCACATTGCAATCCGCCCATCGGGCCCTTGTTGGTATTACCGTGTGGCGTGCCGAAGATAGCCATAACGGCTTGAGATGTTTTATGGCATGCAAGACAGGTGTCTGCACCCCTCTTAGAGTATTTAGCCTCCGTGAATTTATTGAAAAGTTCCTCTTCTATTGAAGTAGTAGTTTCATCAGCTATCACCTTGGTTGACAAGGGGATTGCTGTCGCAGTTAACACTGCTAACAATCCGATTTTTAGTAAGGTATTCATCACTTATCTCATGCTCATCATTTCTTTAAGAAATAGTAGTTGTAGTTATTTACTCATGTTTAGGTAAGTGTATGTACAGTTGTCTGTATGTATTGTGATCTAGATCGTGTTGCCTGTAGGCAGGTGTATATTTAGTTGTGTAACATGAGGCGGGTCGAAAAAGTAATCGAGTGTGTGACTGACATTTATTTGATGCTTTTTTGTTATGAATTAGTTGTTTTATCTTTTTTATTAGTGGTTTGTGCGGTGGTGATCACAAAAATTGTTGATTTGCGATAAGGATAGCGAAAATTTCAATTGTAAATCAGGTGAGTTGACACGTGTCTTTTGTGTTGGGTATGCTGAGCCGGATTTTACTCTTTCCCCGGGTTAGTCCTATCTGACATATGTCATGGATATTGGATATGGATCGTGTGGTCTTCTCTTGCTACCTCCCTGCAATTGGTGGTGGAGTCGCACGATCATTTTTTTGTTGGTGGTTGGATGCTAATTAATTCGTATTAGTTATTTTATACAATAGCAACTAATTCTGACTTCTATTTGTACAGATGTTTACTGAGTTCGATCACCTCTATGGCCGTTTTACCTAAGGTATACCTTCCGGCAATCGCATATTGATGGTTATAGCGCTTGAGCCATTTTTGCAGGTTGTCGTTTAATATCTCTATGTTCGACACCTTGTTATTCTTCAAGAATGGGGCATAAAACTCACTTTGAGCCAAATTATGAAATCTGGCGGCGATACCATTAACGATGGGACCGTTATAGGCCCTTTTCTGAATATGGTTAATGGCGACTTGCTGAAGCAGGTTTTGAAATGGCTGGCTGTTTTTACCACTAAATTCGGCGCCCCTGTCGGTTAGAATACTATTGATGGGAATACCCTGCTGCTTATACCAGGGGAGTACCTGTGTGCGGAGAAAGTCCGAGGCTAGCTTTGAGCCCTTATCCAGCGATATTTGGGCATGTGAATACTGGCTGTAGGCATCCATGCAGGTGTGCTGATAGACAGTGCCCAGCCCGGGGATAGCGCCAATCTTAAAGGTATCCTGCACGCAAATGTCACCGGGACTCTGGCAGTCGAGCGTGCCTTCCTCCTGTTGAAGTTTGCAGGATTTTTCTATCTGATGCTGAGCATTAAAGTTGAGCTCATTTTGCTGCCGCAGGCGGCTGTTTAAGGCAATTAAGCGATTCTGTTTAGTCTCCAGGTTATGACGTAACCAGATGGTACGAACCCCGCTGGGGGATATGGTGCACCCCCTGGCGGTTAAGAGTTCTGCCACCTTGGCCTGGCCATAGTTCGGGTAATCGAGTGCGATTTCTATTACCTGATCTTCCACCTCCTGTGAGACCCGGTTCTTAAGCGTACTCTTCTTTCTCGATAGGTTGTGCAGCCCTTGTTCGCCGGCATTCTCATACTGCTTCTTAAAGCGATAGTAACTATCCCGGCTGTAACCCATCATGTCGCAGGCTTTACTGATACTTCCAAGCTCTTTGGCTAGCTGTAATAGCGCAAGTTTACTTCGGATCTCATTATGATTTGAATACATATCAAATAACTCTGCAGTTTGAAAATAAGTACCTTATTTACCAGAACACACCATTAGGTGTGTAACCTAACCAATGAAACCAGGTTTCGCCTAAGACGACGCTGCTGATCCAGCCGATGGTGAGCATAGTAATACCGAACTTGAAGGTGTCACTCAGGCTGTATTGATCCGTAGAGTAGAGCAGTAGCGCGGGCTTACTGTTAAATGGCAGTACATAGACATGCTCGATAAGCAGTGCAACGGGCAGGGCCAGGCTCATAATAGGGTAGTCAAATCTTTGCGCTATGCCTATCGCAATGGGAACGAATAACATGGTTCGCATTGTCTTTGATTGAAAGACGAGTGAGCTGAACAGCATTGCTCCGGTAAGACCTATATAGAAGACGGAAAATGGCGTGTTGTCATCAAGGCCAAAATATTCCAGACCGAAATTTACCGCAAGATTAGGCAGATCTGTCTGTTTAAAGCCGGCACCAAGCGTATATGCACCCGCCGAGAACAGAAGCAGGTGCCATGGGACGTCGACCTGGTTCCAGTTGACTACCCCGATACGTGGGGATAGGGCGACGATGGCGCCGATAAAGGCAACTGCGGTTGCACTTATGCCATGGTGTTTATCCGTGGCCCAAAATACCAGGATAGTGACAAAGATGACGATTGCTTTTATCTCTCTGGTTGAGATGGTGCCCATCTTATCCAGTTCTTTTTTAAGACGATCCATACCGCCTTCAATTTGAGGCAGATGTTCTTCGGGAGAGAGTGGGAAAAAGACTTTTGTCGCTAACAGCCAGCCCACGATGATCATACATATGACGATAGGAAGGGCGACAACCATCCAGTCGGCAAAGAAGAAGCTACCGCCTATGGCACCGGCAATCAGACTGGCTGCGAGCAGGTTTGCGCCGGAACCCGTGACAAATGCGCCGGCACATAAATTTATCTGCAGTAGGTTTTGAAGAACCAGGTTTCTACCGAAGTTATTCTTATTATCTCCGCCGGTGGCGCCATATACTGCGGCGATAACCATAAAGATTGGCATCAATATCGCGGCCTTAGCCGTTGTCGCCGAAATAAACGCCGATAGCACTAAGTTGATGACCATAAAGCTGTAAAAGATGGGGGTCGCGCTGGTGGCGAATCTACAGATAAACCAGAGGGCAAAGCGCTTGGCTGCGCCGGAAGCAACTAACATAGACGCTAGTATAAAAGAGAGTATATTCAGCCACATAATAGGGTGGCCTAGTTGAGCGTAAGCGACTTTTTCCGGGAGAACTCCCGTAAGAACCATAGTGATAATAACGATTAGCGAGGTTAAATAATTCGGAATGGCTTCCGTTATCCAAAGAATGATGGCGGCGCAAAATATGGCCAGCATGGCCTGACCATGCCAGCTAAATTCAATATTTCCCACATCCAGAAAGTGTTTAGAGGCGGTGGCACTGAGCGTCGCAGGATCGAAGCTGGTAAGGAATGTGGAAGGTTCGCCGACGAGAAGATAGATAAATGCGGCAATAGCAATCCAGATACCCGATTTTTCCAACCATTGCTCAAACTTGCTCTTACTCCGTATCGGTAGTTTTTCCATTCGATACTGGTTCATGTCTAATGGATCGACATGTGCTTTTTTTTTGTTCATACCAGCCTAGCCTCTATGACTTATTTTAATGTATTTAAACTGTAACGATAATCACATCTTAAAAACACGATCGAGATCAACATTTCAACTAGCTAGTTTTTATTTGATCTTCTTGCGTTTTATTTTTTAGTTTGGCACTTGCGTGTATCTGGTTGATTTTATTTGCTAAAACTCTTGCGCAAAACCTATTTTTCGTGAGAGTGTCAGATCGAGTTAAGACTTTTGTCTTTGTAAGTTTGATCTAGATCGTGTTTTTTGAAGCGGTTAAAGAATAGCATGTAACTCGTTCATCAACACTATTCATCAACATTCATAAAACAATTTTGGAAGGAAAAAACATGTCTGAGTTAAAGATTGGAGAGATATCCAAGCCACGCTTCGAGTTTCGCACTTTTGGGCAGGATTTCAGTGTAGCGGCGGAGCGTATGGCTCGTTTATCGGTTCCTGTGCCTGAAAAAGTGTGGCGTCGTGAAAGTGATGAAATCTATATCATGTCGCGTACTAATGACCTCAATAACACAAAAATCCGTGATGGAAAGATGGATGTTAAAGCGTATGTGCAAACCATTGATGGCCTTGAGCAGTGGGATCCAAAGCTGAAAGCGGAATTTCCTATCTCGAAATCACAGCTGGTTGAGGAAATTTTCCCGGCCTTTATGGTTGAAATTCCTGCACTCGCCAAGCAAGAGTACTCTTTCGAAGAGTTTATCTCGATTATCGATGCTCATCCGGATCTACAAGCGGTTAAGATCCACAAAGAGCGTTATGGCTACATGGTAAACAACACGATTTGCGAAGTGGCAAATGTACTGGTTAATGGTGCCAGCATCGTGAGTGTAAACAGTGAGTCTGTAGAGCTGGATGATATAAAGAAGACAGTTGCAGATCTTCGTTTAGAGGGCGTGGAAAATATCAATTATTTACAAGCCATCAAGCGTGTGATCGGCATGAAAAATCTTCCACTGGCAAACTAATAAGGGGTTAACAAATGGCACAGGAAATTGAACGTAAATATCTGGTAAAAAATGATAGCTTTAAAGGTCAGGCTGTAAAGGCTGTGCGCATTATTCAAGGCTATTTGAGCAGTGTTCCTGAGCGCACCGTTAGGGTACGTATCAAGGGAGATAAAGGCTTCTTGACTATCAAGGGAATTGGCAATGAGTCGGGCGCTTCTCGTTATGAATGGGAAGAGCAGATCCCCACGGCAGAGGCCGAAGAGTTGCTGAAGATCTGTGAGCCCGGCGTAATCGATAAGACACGTTATTTAATTGAGCATGCAGAGCATATCTTCGAAGTCGATGAGTTTTATGGCAGTAATGAGGGCTTAACTGTTGCAGAGGTTGAGCTTACCGATGAAGCGCAGGCTGTCGATAAGCCTGAGTGGGTAGGCGAAGAGGTGACCGGAGATGTTAAGTACTACAACTCTATGCTTATGAAGCAACCTTATACTCAGTGGTAATCAGGGCTATATAAATATGTTGTCGCTATCAATTGCCGATCAGTACCATTTGAAGATATCTGTCGAAATACCTCCGGAGCTTAAGAGTCTGCAATGGAAAGTATTCTTCTTCTTCCCTGCAAAACTGGCACAGCATAGCGACAGCATGAGTAGCGCACTGTTTTATCGTAATCTGTTGCAGCAACAGAAGTTAGTTAAGCTTGAGGCGGTTACCCATAAGGTGGTTGAGCACGAGCTCTTAGTGTTAAGGCAAACCGCTTATGCGGTGGCAAAAGTCAATAAAAGCCTTTACCGAAGCGCCCTGGCCGATCTGGTTGCTGCAAGTTTGGAGATGCTTAACCAAAAGAGTGGTATTGAACTGCTCGATTTTGCGGCTTATCTGGATAAATTTCATCAAATACATGACGATGAAGAGCGCTTAACTCAGCGGAAGTTATTCAAGCTTGCCGATCATCTCCTCCTTTATCACTATCATCAAGCTTTGTTGCAGGCCAAGCATAGCGCGACTAAAGAGGAGAAGGCACAGTACTCACTGAGAATAAAAAATCTCACGGCCTATGCCGAGAGAGAGAATCATAAACTCACTCACGATAGCGAGTTTGGCCGGGAGAAGTTATTAGACCGTTTACAGCTTGCTCAACGAATTATTAATCGCCCCTATCAGCTTAGACGTAAGATGCTGAACAGCAGCGTGTTAGCCGAGCAGTTAATCTTTGGATTTGCCGCGGCGTTTGCCATGGCTTTTGCCACGGCGGTTGCTTTTATAACCCAGAGGGCATTCGGTAACTTCTCGACTCCCTTCTTCTTCTCGTTAGTGCTGTCATATATTTTTAAGGATCGCATTAAGGAGTTGGGACGAAACTACTTGATGGAGAAGTATTTCGCCCACTATTTTCAGCATCATTATCGTTTTTATAAAGGCGGTGAGTCGAAAGTCGTGTTCGATGCGAAAGAGACGCTGTACCGACAGAAGAGCCAACATTTACCTGAGTTACTCAAGAGGGTGCGCAAGGCATTCTCATCCTCTGACAGTGGCGCGTTTAAAGAGGCGTTGGTGTATCAGAGAAGTTATACGGCTCACGTAAAAAAACGGCAAGATACTACTTGTAAGTTTGTTGATAATCTGACACTGAATCTGAGTGGGAGATTGCGCTCCCTGCCCAGGGTGATCAGGCGGCACTGGAAGGAGGCTGATAGGAATATACAGGCCGTCAATGTTGAGCAGGTACATCCTGTCTATCTCGCATTCGAGGTGAAAACAGATTCAGGAATATCACATAAGATCTATAAGCTAACAGCCAGCAGGAAAGGGATCCACGCGTTAGTGGAGGCGGCTGATTAATACTGCCAGCGTTTATAGCTTTTGCAGGTGAGTGCTTACTCACTAATGGCTTGATGGGTGTCAAACCATATAGAGTAGAGCTCTTTATGCTCTGGAGCTTAAATGTTCCGGAATGCTGTACGGGAAAGTAAAAAAATAAAAAAGAATGCTTTGTACGATTAGATCGAGATTAGTTGAGCTGGATCACTTTATATTCTCGTTAGTAGTCGTAACCTATCAATAATGAAAATTAAACAAAATTTGATCATGTACGTATAAAAATAAACTAATCGAGGATGTTCTCATGGCTAAAGCTAATGTTTCACGAATCTCAATTGTTGCGCTTGCTGTTTCTGCTTCACTTCTCTGTTTCTCTGCCAATGCTGCCGCGTCTGAAAAAGAGCGAATTAACGAGTTAGAGCAGCGACTGGATATGCTCGAAGTCGAGCTTATCGAAGCTAAAGATGCCGCTTCACAGGTTGACAGGGTTAAATTTTCTAAGAGTACACCAAGTCCTGAACTTATCTCTAAAGATGGTCGCTCGACTCTGCAGTTTAAGGGGAGAATTCAGGCTGATTATGTGAGTGCCGATGAGTTGTATACCGGTAGTAAGCGCGAATACGAGGATTCATTTAATGAAGCCAGTTTAAGACGCATTCGCTTTGGTTTAGAAGGCTACTTCTCAAATGTATGGGAATACGAATTAGAATTTGATTTTGATGGTGTATCAGAAGTTGAAGTTAAGGATGCGAACATTGCTTATAAGGGGTGGGATAACTCTCAACTTACTTTAGGTTTCCAAAAGTATGCCTTTGGTTTAGAGGCCACAGGAAGCTCTAAACACTTGGCATTCTTAGAGCGTGCAGCAACAGATACCTTCGCTCCCGATCGTGCACTCGGTGCTCAGTGGAGCTATGTAGGTAACAATTATAACGTTACTTTAGGTTATGGAGTTAATGCTGGTTTCGATGATGACGATTTGAACTTTAAACAAGACATAGTAAATGCTCGTTTTACTACTGCACTTATCGACAGTGGTGAGCATTTACTTCATCTCGGTGCCAGCGCACTGTTTGTAAATAATAACGAAGCGGTTGAAGAGACACGTTATCGTGCGAGACCAAATACTAAAGCCAGTGGAAGAACGATTGATACAGGTAAGTTTGATGCCGAGTCACTTCAACACTATGGCGCCGAGATCGCGTACCAGTACAGTAATGTGCTTCTTCAAGCGGAATATGTAACAGCGCTAGCCGATCAAGCCGATGATTCTGAGCCCGAAGTGACGGTAGATGCATACTATCTTCAGGCCATCTATACCTTAACTGGCGAAGCTTGGAAATATAAAGGAAAAAGTGGCAAGTTCAAGACGGTTAAACCAGACAATGCAATCTCTGCCGGCGGTTATGGTGCATGGGAGCTGGCACTAAGGGTGGACCAAGCCAATTTCGACGATGTTGAAGCCGATATATATGGTGGTAAGAAAACTGATTACGTTCTTGGCGTTAACTGGTATCTGGAGAACAATTTAAAAGCTCAATTTAATTATGTGCACACCACTGCCGATTACAAGAAGCCCTATGAAGATATCAATGGCGATATGATGTATGACCAAGATGCTAATATTTTCCAAGCTCGTTTGCAGTTTGCATTCTAAGGTGACCTTATGAGAAACAATTTATTGTTAATTGGTTTAGTTAACCTTTGCCTCAGCTCAAGTGCTTACGCATTGTCGCCGGGGGAGTTCACATCACTCGAATATCATGTCAATACCGGGGTGGGTAAGACTTTACCTTATGCAGCTAAAGCGCAGACATCATCGTTTAAGCAGACATTTAATTTTATTGAGTTTGATGATGAGTTATCTCAAAAACTCGTGACCTATATTGATACGCCTGACAGAGCCTTTAAGGCGGAGCATATTCAAATTCGAGTACGCGAGCATCTTACTAAGCCGCGTAAGAGTAAGATCACGGTTAAGTTGAGAGCGAAAGCGCCTGAAGGGTTTGGTGAGCTATCAAACTATAAGAAGGCCGAAATAGATTATACCAAAGGTAAGGCGGCATACAGTGTTAGCTACGATATCCCCTATTCTCCAGGTGATATCGATGTAAAAAAATTGGATATGGAACTCGTTTTTAGCTTGTTGAAAAAGAACAAAGTTGTCTGGAATATGCTTGGTCCAATTTATGAGAGCAATAAGAAACAGTTTATCCAGACAGTCGTGATGCGTACCAATGAATGGGAAGGAACCCTGAAAGATGAGCGCTTCAGTAATCTGGAAATTGATTTTCAGCTTTGGACGCCCTATTACCGTAAACCGCGGGTAACATTTACCGAGTTTTCCTTTAAGGGGCATGTCAGTGACAAGGCGAAGCTTGAGGAAGCGTACCAATTCCTCTATCAGAAGGTACAAGAGGTTGGCTTATCTAGTGGTCATCAAGGCTCAAAAACCAAAGCAACATTCAAAATGACGGAGGGGTTTAAGTAAGTCCTTCCCAGAAGGCCAGGTAAGCTCCCTATTCCTGCCTGGCCTTCACCCATTCCTATAATAAAAAGGAGATGCCATGTTTGGTTTTTCTCGAGTCACCTCTTTACTTTCTCAAAGCAAATCTACAGAAGCGAGTATTTATACATTTTTAGAACAAGTCACATTATCTCATCATAAGTTTGTTCAGTTATGGAAAGCGTATTTAAGACATGGCGCCGACAGTGAGGAATTTAAACATATATTAGATGAGTTACAAAGAATTGAGCAGCATGCAGATAATTTAAAGAGAGAAATTGAAAATACTCTTTATAGAAAAACATTAATTCCAGATCTCAGGTCAGATGTCGCATCACTAATAGAGTTAACTGACAGGCTTATAAATAAACAAGAAACAATTGGTTTGCATTTAGACATCGAGAAGCCATTAATTCCAGCCGAGGTTGAAGAGGACCTATTATTATTGTTAAGTGTTGTTGGCGATACCATTGACCATGCTCTTTTATGTGCTAAAAGTTTTTTCACCGATCTTCAGCGTGTTCAGGAATATCATAAAAAAACAATCATGTTTGAAAGTGATGCCGATAAGGTCTGTACCCGAGCTAAAACCATTTTATTTGAAACAGACCAGCCACTAATAAATAAAGTTCAGTTGCGTTACTTCTTTGACCGAATCGATCAGGTGGCGAATTTAGCCGAAGATATCAGTGACCGTATCTCGATATTCACACTAAAACGCGTTCAATAGAGGGAGGAATCGATGGATATTGCTATATGGATTTTCCTCTCCAGCGGTTTGTTTCTGGGGTGGTCACTAGGTGCGAATGATGCCGCGAATGTGTTCGGTACCGCCGTTGGTACAAGAATGGTTAAGTTCTCGACCGCGGCGCTTATCTGTTCTGTTATGGTGATTTTAGGCGCCGTAATTAGTGGGGCGGGCGCATCACATACCTTAGGTGCTTTAGGTAAAGTCTCAGCCTTAGGTGGTGCCTTCACCGTTGCCCTGTCGGCTGCCACAACTGTTTATTTCATGACTAAATCCGGACTACCTGTGTCTACGGGACAGGCGATCGTTGGTGCTATTATTGGCTGGAACCTATTTAGTGGTATGGCAACCGACCCTAAGGTACTAAGTAAAATCCTCAGTACATGGATCATGTGTCCCATTCTGGCTGCCATCACGGCTGTCCTGCTATATAAGTTAGTGGCAGCATCGATAAACTGGTTTCGTCCAGGCTTGTTTCAACTGGATAAATGGACTCGAATCGGCTTGATCCTTGCTGGGGCGTTTGGCTCCTACAGCCTGGGGGCAAACAATATTGCCAATGTCATGGGGGTATTCGTTTTGAGTGCACCTATCGACTCTGCAAACTGGGTGGGAATTGAGTTTAGTCCCGCTATGCAGCTGTTTTTTATCGGTTCAGTTGCCATTAGTATCGGAGTTTTTACTTATTCCAAGAAAGTGATGCTTACCGTGGGAGATAACTTAATCCCCATGACGCCGATAACGGCTTGGGTTGTCGTGATGGCTCACTCTATCGTGTTATTTATCTTCTCTTCGCAATCTCTGTCCAATAGCTTTGTTGAGCTGGGATTACCCGCGATACCTTTAGTGCCTGTCTCCAGTTCGCAAGCTGTAATTGGTGCAGTTATCGGTATTGCACTATTGAAACGTTTACCTATTCGATGGGCCGTGTTATCTCAAATACTGATGGGCTGGGTTATTACACCTATATTATCAGCCTTGGCATGTTTTATTGGCCTGTTTATAGTTCAAAACTTATTTAATCAGGTCGTAGTTTGATTATTGTTTTTGTATTGAAAATTATAATTAGTTGAGGTTTATGTTTCTCTATTTTTATATTGGCTTCTATTGTTTTCTTGGTGCTCTAAGTGGATTGGTTATCAGTGGTTTGATACTGTTTGTCTCTTTTTACTGTTGGTTCTATTAACGGTTAAGTGATTTGTGGGTTTTGTTAAGATGAAATTAATATCTAATTTTTCTTAGTTGTGGAAATTAATTAATAATTATTGGCGTCCTATCATTAGTCCATGTCAATGCTTTGTCAATAGGTGTTAGCTATATAGGTGCTAAGCTATATTAGCATTCAGTCTAGGTGATTGGTTTCATCATTTTAGTTAACGGTTGAATGTGAATGGAATATTCATTTTTAATCTGAGTTACTCACTTTTGTGTTGCAGTTTTAACATTTACGGGTTCAGACTGAACAGCTTATAGCTTATAGCTTATAGCTTATAGCTTATAGCTTATAGCTTATAGCTTATAGGTGAATGAGATCTGTATTGAATTATGGCGAAAGGAAACGGAGTTAGATCGCTGAGTGAGGGGCCTGTGTAGGTGGTGAGAGGTAGTTTGTGGCAAGCTAGCTGCCCTGCATCAATAGCCTGGTATCACTACTGTGTTTCTGTGTCGTGCTTACAGAACCGTGATCTTCATTTTCAATAAATCAAAAATAAAGTTTTTATAGTTCATACAAACCTCTGGTTTAAACTCTGGGGTTTGTCATGATTATAGCCTTTTAAACTAATATTTTAGTGGTTTCACGTAAAAGCTCTGTCTGTACGATTTAGTTGAGACTTTTTGATCTTGGTCACTGTTTTGATTCCTGTTGGGTATATTCTATTCACACGGTTAAATAAGAACCAAAACAGGTTCGATTGGCCACAGCAGTGAATGTCTTTAGACAGGAAGGCGATGAGATAAAAAGGTGTGCAGTCACAATAACATCATGCACCGAGTAAGTGCTCTCATTAGGCTTCCATAAAACAGCAGTAACAGCTGTAGTAGAGCTGGCGTTCACCGGAGAAGTTAACGTTTTATTATCGACTTTTATTATCGACTTTAACTATCGTTCAAGGAAAAGAGCTATGAGATCACATCTACTCGCACTATCTGTTTTACCTTTTGCCTTTAATGCCATGGCCGCAGCCAACTTGGATGCGCTCTATGGCCCAGTTATGCCGCCAGCTTATATAAAGGCTTACGAAGTAAATAATCATCATCAGATCGCATTGAACCCCTATCTTCAAGTCGGTAATGCCGACAACCCTATCGTTCTGGATGAGGGAGAAGGGTACGTTTGGGTTATCGATAAGGATGGCAACTTTGTTATCGCTCCTGAGGTGACCTCTCCCTGGGGAAGGAAGTACAAAGAAGGCATGATGAGAATCGAAGATGGTAAGCCTAAAAAATGGGGGTACAAAGAGAAATACGGACATACAGCCTTAATCGGCGGCAGCAAGGCTCGCATTGGTGGTGAACTGGAGATGGAAAATGGTCAATGGATAATGAATAACAAATCGGGTCGTTATAACAAACGTCGTCCGGGTCGCACCGAAGAAGCACTGCATAATGCGGGTGATCTGCTGATCGCTATCGCACCACAAATTTCCGAATTAGATTATGAATATAAAAAAGATTATGGCCCGGCTAAGCCTATCTCGTTAAAGGTGATGAAAGATATCGAGTGGCATTACATGATCGATGACAACTATTTCTGGGATGCTGAAGGTAAGAAGCTGGGTAAGGCATTCGTTGAGAAGACCCCCTTTATCGACTGGCGTGCCAAGGTCAAGTTCAAAGAGGGTTTCTATATGGATACCCAAGACAGATTCCTGAAGAGTCAGGATGAAATTTTCCGTGTTCGCTTGGATGTCAGTAAGCCGCGTAAATCAAAATTTACCCATAAGCTTCGCTCATCAGATGTTGCCGATTTGAGACCTATGATCAATGGCGAGGGTGAGGTGGATGTGTCTATCGGTGGCGACCTATACAGCCTTGCTACCGATGTCGGTTTTAACTTCTTGAACTTTGATTTCTATAACGCTAATTCTGAGGAAATTTTCGAATACCTGATGTTTGCAGATAGGCGTGCATACAAGCAGATGACGCCACTGATGCGCTATGGTGCCGACAAGGTGCTAAAAACCGACATCATGCGTCAATCTAAGTACAAAGGTTGGCTCAATACCGGTCCCTTTGCCGGACATGAAGTTGAAATTCAGATCTGGAAGAAGATCATCGAGCCCGGAAAGTTCGGTAAAGAAGGTAAGTACAGTGAGCCGCTATTGCTGGAGATTGGTTTCGAAGGTAAAACCAAAAACCGTGAAGAGCTTAACAAGCTCAACACCTGGCTTTACGGTAAGTTGAAGCAGGCTGGGCTGCTGGCTAAAGATCAGTCTCAATCTAAGACAGAGATAGCTTTCGCTGTCAGCAATCGCTTCGATGCCAAGAAAAACCCTAAGCTTCCTGAAGTCGCGCCAGAGATTAAGATTGCTGCTATCGACGGGATCAAGACACGTAATCTCGATGGCACTATCAATGTGAAGACTAACGGTGCCAAGCAGATCATCGCAGGTCAGAAAGGTGTTCAGGGTGAGGTGTATCAAACGGCTCTGAATGATAAGCCTCTTTCGGTCGTCGTGTTAGGTGGTAAGAGCAATATGAAGCAGGCCTCAGCTAAAGTGATAGGTGCTCAAGGTAAGCTCCTGGTCGCCGTGGCAGCTGGGTCTTCTCTGGATAACCCTAAAAGCCGGGCAAAGTTGGCCGCCAAGTTAGATGGTGGTAATGCACTGAAAGGCTATGAGTTACTGGGTGATACAGCAAGAGACTATTTGAAGCCTATCATCAAGAAGAGTATGGATATTAAGGCTCGTAGTAACCAACACTACTACTGGTCAGGTGTCGCCGAATAATGGATGTGTAATACCAAATGAGGGAGGTGTTTAACGCTTCCCTCTAAACCAAATACCTCTGGTCCGTTTGGACTCAACAGTTTCAACCTGACCTTAAATAAGATAATAATCAATTACGGGGAAGTATCATGACTTTTCATCGTTTGACTCTTGTTGCTCTATCATTAACTGCGGCTGTGGCATTACCCTGTCAGAGCGCGGATCTCGACCTTTCACTCAATGCCCAGCCTATCTCATCCGATACGCTTTGGTTTGGACACACGACTCCTGATACCGATACTACTGTTTCTGCCATCGCGGCTGCAGAGTTTTACGGCGGACAGGCGCGCAGTACTGGTAAGTTAAATAAAGAGACCCAGTTTGTATTGGATAAGCTAAATGTCAAATCGCCGCCATTGGCCCGAAATCTGGAAAATGCCAAGGTGGCCTTGGTAGATTTTAACCAAACGACCCAGCTGATGAAAGGGGTGGATCAAAACAACATTCAGGCTGTAATAGACCATCACGCCCTCAGAGATAATCCAATTTCATTATCGGCGCCTATCAGTATTGTTATTAAGCCTTGGGGATCGGCAGCAACCATTATTGCCGATGATGCATTAGATCATGGCAAAACCATCTCTAAAACGATGGCGGGTCTTCTGCTTGCGGGTATCTTGTCGGACACGCTAAATCTGAAGTCTGTGACCACAACACAGCGTGACAGGGAGTTGGTTAAGACACTTTCAGCAACAGCCAACCTCAACGCCGATGATTTTGCACAAGGTATGTTTAAGGCTAAATCCGATCTTTCCGATGTCAGCGCATATGACATAGTCGTGGGCGACTATAAGAACTACACCGTCAATGGCCAAGATATTGGTTTTGGTGTGGCAGAAGTTCTGGACTCCAGCGAGCTGCTGGGACGAGTGGATGAACTTCGTAATGCCATGACGAAGGCGCGTAAGAATCAGAAACGAGAACAGATCTTCTTTGCCATTGTAGATATGCAGAAAAAGACAGCTTATGTACTCACCAACAGCGATAAAGAGGCAAAGACAGCCAGCAAAGCCTACGGTGTTAAGCAAAACAGCCAGGGCATTTTTGTATTGGAAGATACCCTATCGCGTAAGAGACAGATGATGCCAGCAATTAAGAAAGCATTAGCTGACTAAACGGCGGGTAATAAAAATCAGGTTCTTGAGCCTTCAAGAGCCTTGCAAGAAAGGCATGGTGCCCGATATAACCAGGTTTCCATGCCAAAAGTACCATCACTCCAGCTCCATCTCATCGAACAGGGCGGCTAATGTTAGTTAGTCATGCCGCCCTATATCGACAATTTAATCAATCGTTTAAAAAGCTTAATCAACAGCTTAGCAAAAGAGGACAATAAAAAGATGCGTATTATGCTATTAGGCGCACCGGGTGTAGGTAAGGGAACCCAGGCGCAGTTCATCATGGAAAAGTACGGCATCCCCCAGATCTCGACAGGTGATATGTTACGTGCAGCCGTTAAGGCTCAGAGCCCATTGGGGCTGGAAGCCAAACAGCTGATGGATAGTGGACTCTTGGTTTCCGATAGTTTAATTATTGGATTAGTTAAAGAGCGGATCGTTCAAGACGATTGCGCTAAAGGGTTTTTATTAGATGGTTTCCCTCGCACCCTGCCGCAGGCCGATGCCATGGTGGCTAACGGTATCGATATTGATCATGTGGTTGAAATAGATGTACCCGACGAAGAGATAGTGAAGCGAATGGGAGGACGCCGTATTCATCCGGGGTCCGGTCGTGTTTACCATACTGTATTTAAGCAGCCGAAAGTCGAAGGCATAGATGACCTGACCGGTGAAGCGCTTATTATACGCGCCGATGATGAAGAGAGTACGGTAAGAAGTCGATTGGAGATCTATCATCAGCAGACTAAGCCACTGATAAAGTACTATGGCAAACTGGCTGACTTCGGCAAGCTGACCTATAACAAGTTTGATGGCACCCAAAGCGTTAGTGATGTCAGCGCTGCCATAGTTAAAGCGCACCAAGCGTTTGCGCCATCTATCTGATAACGCTAACCTTTCTACCCGGTAAATGGAGCAAAGCCTCGATAAGTCGAGGCTTTGTAGTTTTAAACAGGTTTTGCGACGGATATTATTCTACATTCTGGATCTGTTTGTAGAGCGGCTTTCTTTAATTTGCTTTTAATCAAGCCTTTACCGTTCACTTCTGAGGCGGATTTTAATTTTACCCACCGATATACTCCCCACTTGATTTATCTGTGAAGCATCACTTGCTTCATTTCATAACTTACCTTGTCAAAGCTTAAGACCTCTGACTGTCGAGCCTCCAAATTAGAAACACAACTCTTAAGTTGTAGCGCTTGCTTGATACATCAAATAAGTTGTTTACAACATCTTTTACAACTAATATGTTGTTTATATGTTTGTGTACAACTTTTCTATTGTTTGAGGTTGGGTGTAATGACGATTGAGCAAATTTCCAAACTACTTTCATCTCGACGTAAACAGCTCCAGATGGAACAAAAAGATATGTATATGCGTATCGGTATGAAGCAGCAGCAATATCAGCGTATTGAAGCGGGTAGCGATATGAAGTTGTCTACTTTGTTACGTGTTCTAGATGGTTTAAATATGGAATTAACCATTGCCCCTAAAGAAAGCAATATTAAACAACCGAAATTAGAAGCCGCTTCAAGTGATGCCAGTGTTGAATCGCTAGAAGATGATTCAGATGATTTAGGCTTTTGGTTTGGATCTGAGGATCAGAAATGAGCAAACAAACAGAGCAAGTTGAAGGGTTGAATATTCAGCTACACGGTATCGATATTGGCGTTGTTGCTCATTATGCTGGTGGGAAGAACATACTTAGTTTTAACCCTGAATATATTGCAATGCCCAAGCATGAGCGACCCGTGCTTACACTTAGGCAGCTTCAAGATCCTAACTATTTTACTAAGCCTCAAATCCGCAGTGAAAAGATACCTCCAGTATTATCTAATTTATTACCTGAAGGGATCTTAAGGGATATTGTGGCGAAAGCACTTCAATGCCACGTGAATAACGAGTTCTCGATTTTGGCCTATTTAGGGACTAATTTGCCTGGTGCATTGGTGGCTAAGCCTATTAAGGCGGGAGATATGCCTGATTGGGCATTAGAACAGCGTTTAGCGACCGAACCACAGCAGATTAACGTTAAACATGCAGATACTAAATTCTCACTTGCTGGTGTGCAGATGAAATTCTCATCTTCTCATGTAGATGGGCGCTATCACATTGATCAGGAAATCTCTGAAGATATGTGGATTATTAAAACGCCTTCAACGGTGCATAAAGGTGTGTCTGTCAATGAGTATACCTGTATGAGGTTAGCCGAAGCCGCTGGTGCTAATATTCCTGATATACGTTTGATTAAACTCGATGAATTAGAGGGCCTACCGAATATCAGGCTCCCCGATGAAACATATGCTTATGGTATAAAGCGTTTTGATCGTACTCATGAAGGACGAGTGCATACTGAAGACTTTGCTCAGATCTTTGGCCTGTATCCTGTAGATAAATATCAAAAAGTTAACTATGAGCAACTAGGGCAAGTGCTATTCCGTACTAGTAATGATCGCTTAGGTGATGTGCAGCAAATGGCGAGAAGGCTACTGATTAATATACTGCTAGGTAATGGCGATGCTCATCTTAAGAACTGGACTATCATCTATCAAGATCAGCGTTCTCCTCGTTTGTCGCCGCTCTATGATGTGGTGTTCACTGCCCCATACATAGAGCATGATAACCTTGCCTTGAATATGGCAAAGTCTAAGCAGTGGAACGAAATGACGATGCAGCATTTTGAGAAGTGGTCAAATGCGGTAGGTGTTCCATGGGCTGCAATTAAACCACACCTTCTAGATACTATAGAGAAGGCTCGCTCTATGTGGCCAGAGAGGCTTGAAGAGCTACCTATGCTGGATGAACATAAAGATCTTTTACGAGCGCATTGGACTGCATTGGCTGACGACTTTAAAGTTAGCTGAAGTGAATGTTCAGTGGACAGAACTACCATACGATTTACAATCTAAATTAATTTGAAAAGGGCAGATGAAACCCAAAAAAGGATACTTGTAACGTGCTATCCCACAAGTAGCTATTTCATAGGCAAACAAAAGCCCAGCTATAAACTGGGCTTAGATAGACTAATTCAAATAGATAGAAACGTTATTCTACGTTCTGAATTTGTTCGCGCATCTGCTCAATAAGCACTTTTAATTCTACTGCAGCAGCAGTCACTTCTGCGCTGATCGATTTAGAGGCTAAGGTGTTTGACTCACGGTTAAACTCTTGCATCATAAAGTCGAGACGTCGACCTTGTGCGCCACCTTTCTTAAGGATACGTTGGGTTTCGGCGACGTGGGCGTCGAGTCTGTCCATCTCTTCCGCGACATCCATCTTCTGAGCAAGAATAACCATCTCTTGTTCCATACGAGCTGGATCGAGTTCGCCGGTGATCTCGGCTAAACGATTAATCAACTTGTCACGTTGCCACTGCA
>Ga0316198_10000174_pt1 | contig 30002 bp, 26 predicted proteins | sample OudBieAanoxic_MG_FD_204935 | JGI IMG/M metagenome (GOLD analysis project Ga0316198, IMG submission 204935) | Coastal sediment microbial communities from Oude Bieten Haven, Netherlands - site A anoxic | ecosystem: Environmental > Aquatic > Marine > Coastal > Sediment | place: Netherlands... | reverse complement strand
GGAAAACGCTCCCGGGCCGCTTCGCCGACGGCGACCAGGAAATCGGTCGGAAGCGCCGCCGAGTTGCCGTCACCCAGAAAGATCGTGCGCACGCCCGTGCCGTAGGCATCGACCGCCATGTCGAGGTCCTCGACGACCTCGTCCACCGGCCGTTTCTTGAACTTCTTGTCGCTGTACATCGCGCAGAATGCGCACCGGTTATGGGGGCAGCCTATGGTCGCCTGAATGATCAAAGACCCGGCTTCGGACGGCGGCCTGTACACTGTGCCCTCGTACCTCATGAGAAGATATTATCCCTGAAACCGAATTTTTCTGATTGGGATGAAGAGGAGCTTTCGATGTCCGATCTCATCAACCGACAGTGGCGACTAGCTGCCAGACCTCAGGGGCTCATCGAGGAGTCCGACTTCGAGTGGGTGGAGGAGCCGGTTCGAAGCCTCGAAGACGGCGAGGTGCTGGTACGTAACATCTACCTCTCGCTGGACCCCGCCAACCGCGGATGGGTGCGCGAGACGGCGTCCTATGTCGAACCGGTTCAAATCGGTGACGTCATGCGGGGGCTCACCATCGGAGTCGTTGAGGAATCACGAAACCAGCTCTTTTCCAAGGGCGACATCGTCTCAGGGACGATTGGCTGGCAGGACTACGGCATCTCGACCGGCTCGGATCTGCGGGTAGTACGGCCTGGGACGCTGCCCCTCACCGCATACCTGGGGCTCTTCGGCATGGTGGGCATGACGGCTTACTTCGGGCTCCTCGACGTGGGCAAGCCCCGGGCCGGTGAAACTCTCGTCATCTCCGGCGCCGCCGGGGCGGTGGGGTCCATCGTCGGCCAAATCGGCAAGATCGTCGGCTGCCGGGTGGTGGGCCTCGCCGGCAGCGACGCCAAGTGTTCCTGGCTCACCGATGAGCTCGGCTTCGACGCAGCCATCAATTACAAGACCGAAAGCGTTGCTCGTAAGCTCCACAAACACTGTCCCGACGGCATCGACGTGATCTTCGAAAATGTGGGCGGTGAGATCCTCGATGCCGAGATGATGTGGATCAACAATTTCGCTCGGATTGTGATCTGTGGCCTCATCTCCGGCTATAACGCCACCGAGCCGGTTCCCGGGCCCTCTTCTTTTCCATTGGTACTGATTCGACGGGCGCGGGTCGAGGGTTTCATCGTCATTGATTTTGTGGACCGCTACGTCGAAGCTGTGGAAAAACTGAGCGAGTGGTACGAGGAAGGGCGGCTGAAATACAGGGTCGACGTTTACGACGGTCTCGAAACGGCGCCCCTGAACATCAACCGCCTCTTCGACGGCTCGCACGACGGCAAGCTCATCATCAAGGTGTCTGACGAGCCCTGACCGGCGATTGTGTTTGTCCAGCGGTTTGCCGTCAAAGCTCCTGGTCGAGAGTGGTGATGCCGTCGACGACCCTGCACACGTGAACCGCATAGTCCTCGGCGAACGCCGGATGGCTCCTCGGGTAGCCTGTCTGAACAGCTTTCTCGAGGGCATCCACGCTGTCTGCCCGGACCAGTGCGCCGGCCGCACCCTTGTCGCCGCCGCCCAGCATCCGTTCGCCCAGGGCACCGGGGACGGTGCGGGCGATATCGCACATGGTCTCGAGCTCGGGCCCGGAGATCTTGTACTGGTCCCGCAAACCGATTCCATCCTCACGAAAGATCCGACCGACGGTATCGATATCCCCTTCCCTCCAGGCTCGCGAGGCCGCCGGCGAGCAAACCGAGCCGCTCCAAAAAGGCCGGGTAGTCGTACCGGTGCAGATCGCCGTAGACGATCTCGTTGCCTCGGCCGAGGATGGGGGTGGTGTGGAGGAGCTGGCGAATGATCAACGGATAGTCGTATGCGGTGGGAGCGTCGTCGTTGAGATGGTGATCCATGTTTCTCCAGAATTTGCGGCTTCAGGCCATGCCACGACTGAGAATGCTGCCTGTGATCTCTCGTCAAAAATGTAACAGAGATGGGAGAGAATAAGGCTGCGGTACTCTTGGGGCAAGTATGGGAGGCGGTTTTTGAGCGTCAGACGATTGAAGTCGAGAAGATCGAAACGACATGACACCGGCTGGCTATCCGTTGCGGTCTTCGGGGTGCTCATCGGTGTCCTCGTGGCCACCGGGTGTGGTCGATCCGAGGAGACGAAACAGCTCGAAGAGAGATCAGCCTTTGACTGGCGTGGAGAGATCGCAGCGAGAGACCTGAATATCGTGCTGATTACGATCGACACCCTGCGTTCGGATCGGGTTTCCGCCTATGGATCTGATCTTGTCGATACCCCGAACATCGACAGCTTTGCCGAGGAGGGCGTGCTCTTTTCGAATGCTGCGAGCACGGTGCCATTCACCCTTCCCGCCCACTCCTCGATCCTCACGGGTCTCTACCCGCCGGGGCATGGGGTTCGAGAAAATGTCGGCTACACCCTCGACGACAGCATCCCGACCGTAGCTGAGGTTCTTTCGGAGGGAGGCTGGAACACGGCCGGCTTTGTCAGCGCCTTCGTGCTCGACAGGCGGTGGGGCATCGGCCGGGGTTTTGGGTACTACTTCGACGATTTCGATTTGGCCGAGTTCGACACGCCGAACCTCAGCTCGGTGCAGAGGTCGGGTGATGTCACTGTTGCCGAGGCCGTTCGCTGGCTAGACGACCGGCCGCAGAACTCACCCTTCTTTCTCTGGCTCCACCTCTATGACCCGCATGATCCTTACACGCCACCTGAACCCTTCAAATCGATGTACCCGAATCGGCCCTACGAAGGGGAAGTCGCATACACCGATTCCCTCATCGGCGAATTCCGAAATTCACTCGAAGAGCGCGGCCTCCTGGATCAATCGCTGGTCATTCTCACCGCCGATCACGGAGAAGGGCTGGGTGACCACGGAGAGGCGTCGCACGGGTTCTTCGTCTACGACACCACGATCCACGTATCGCTGATCGTGCGTCCACCGGTCGGCTCGGTTGCCGGCCGTGTGGTGGATTCGGCCGTCAGCCACGTCGATATCTTCCCGACGATTCTGGATTCGGTCGGCCTCGCGGCGCCGAAGGCGGTTCACGGGCAGAGCCTGCTTCCAATGATCGCAGGAGAAAACGTCGAACTGGATCGCGGCGTCTATTCCGAATCCCTCTATCCGCTGCTCCACTACGGCTGGGCGCCTCTGCGGGCGATCCGTACCGACAACCGTAAGCTGATCAACGCGCCGCGGTCCGAGGTCTTCGATGTCGTTGAGGATCCCCGGGAACAACGCGACCTCTCGCTCGAGCAGCCGGCCGTGACCTCAGAGCTCGAAGAACGACTTTCCGAGCTGAGGGCGAAGATCGAGAGTGATGCCCCGGCGGCCGGGGCGGCGCCCGACATCGATTCAAAAACCCTGGCCCAGCTTCAAGCGCTCGGCTACGCCGCCGGCCAGGGTGGAGTCAGCCTGGAGGATGAAACCGAACGCCCTCGAGCCGACCCGAAGGACAAGATCAGAATTCATAGGACGATCATGCGGGCGCAATCGCTGATGCGGGACGATGAGGAAGCGGCCGAGAAATCCCTCCTCGCTGTCCTACAGTCGGATCCAGATGTCCTCGATGCCCACCAGATGTTGGGTCAGCTCACGTCCACACAGGACCGTTACGAAGAAGCCCTGGGACATTACCGGCGCGCGCTCGAGATGGATCCGGAACACAAAAATTCCCTGATGGGAATGGCTTCGTCTTACCGGGCCCTGGGGCGTAAGGAAGAAGCTCTGGTGGGCTTCCGGCGGGTGCTCGAGATTTCGGGCCACGATACCCGGGCGACCCTCGCCATCGCCGATATCGAGTTCAACCTCGGCCGCCTCGACGAAGCGGCCCAGGCCCTCGAAGATGCCGCCGAGACTACCGAAGCGCGGGCGCTGATCCACAACAAGCTCGGCGAGGTGCGGGTGGAACAGGGCCGGCGCAGTGAGGGGATGACCCTCTTTGCCAGGGCGGTTGAAGAAAAGGACGACTTCGCGCTGCCGCATTTCAACCTCGCGGTGCTCTACGAAGAGGGTGGCGACGCCCGGCGCGCGATCACCGAATACGAAAAAGCCATCGAGCTGGCGCCGAAGTATCACGAAGCTCAGTTCAACCTCGGCCGTCTCGTCGGCCACCTTGGCCAGGTCGACCGACAGCAGGAGCTCTGGGAGGCGTCTATCGACTCGAACCCGAAATTCGTGCAGGGTTACTACTACTTGTCGAAGCTCATAATGGATCGCGGTGGTGATATCGGAAGGGCTGAGGCGCTCGCTCGCCTCGGGATCGAGAACGACCCCGACCACAAAGGGGGCCCATTGGGCTATTACGTCCTCGCCGACATTCTCAACCGCACCGGCCGCGCCGCAGAGGCCCGGGACGCAGTGGCCTCCGGTCAGCGGATCCAGGCAGAAATGAACTGATGCGATGAAATCGATCTGCACCCTTTTGCTGATTCTCGTCCCCCTTGTTTCGTCGGGAGAAGAGGCCATCGACATCTGGGAAGGTCCCCCGCCCTACTCGAAGGCGAACACGCTCGAGGAGTATGTCAAGGAGTCGTGGGGGGTGCCCTGTGTCCACAATGTCACGAAACCGACGCTGACCATCCATCCCGCAAAAGGGGAGAACTCGGGCCGGGCGATGGTCGTCCTGCCAGGAGGCGGTTATGTATTGGAGTCGTTTGTCGCGGAGGGCCGGGAGATCGCCGAGTACCTGTCGTCGCGGGGCATCACGGCGGCAGTTCTGAAGTACCGGTTGCCGCTGGCGGAAGCGTCTGATCAGCCCCACCTCGTGCCCCTCACCGATGCTCGCAGGGCGATCAGCCTCATGAAATCGATGGCTGAAACCCACGGCTTCGACCAGTCGAAGGTCGGGATCATGGGCTTCTCGGCCGGCGGCCATCTCGCCACAGCCGCCAGCGTCCTGACGTCGGACAACGATGACGAGAATCCGGATTTCTCGGCCTTGATCTATCCGGTGACAACGATGGCGCCGGAGAACCGAAAGTGGCTGGAAGAGGATCTTTTCCATCGACCGATGACGACAGAAGAGCAACGACAATACTCTTTGGTGGACAACGTCACCTCAGCGACACCTCCGGCTTTCCTGCTCCACGCGTACGACGACGATGTCGTGCCGATCAGCGAGTCGATCGTGTTCGCAGAGGCTCTGACAGCCGTCGGCCAGGATGTCGAGGTTCATTTCTTTGCCGAGGGGGGGCACGGCTTCGGCCCTGGAAGACGGGAGGATGGGACAGCCCAGTGGCTCGCGCTGTTGGCCGATTGGATCGAACGGCAATAGAAATAATCCAGGATTGACGAAAGCGGTCTCGCTGGCGTTGCCTGCTGTCGGGATCGGGATCGGGATCGGAGAATCCATGCACACCAGAAAGATCAGCTTCGAAAACGCTTCGGGCCACAAATTGGCGGCACTGCTCGATCTGCCGGTCGATGACGATCCTATCGCCTACGCGCTCTTTGCCCACTGCTTTACCTGCTCCAAGGACTACAAAGGGGTGGCGCGGGTTTCGCGCGCACTTGCGGCCGAGGGGGTGGCGGTGCTGCGCTTCGATTTCACCGGTCTTGGCGAGAGTGAGGGCGAATTTGCAGACACGACGTTTTCGTCCAACATCGCCGATCTGGTGGCCGCCGCTGATTACATGGGCCAGGAGCTCGAGGATCCCAAAATCCTCATTGGCCACTCCCTGGGTGGGGCCGCAGTCTTGCAGGCCGCCGCCCAAATCCCGTCGGCCACGGCGGTAGCTACCATCGCCGCACCCTCGTCCACTGACCACCTCGTCGGGATGATCCGTTCGAACCATGCTGAAATCGAGAGCGCTGGAGAGGCAGAGGTGCAGATCGCGGGTCGGGCGTTCAAGATTCGAAAGAATTTCGTCGACGATCTGTCAGCGGTCAACATGCGCGACACGATCTCCGGTCTCGGTCGAGCCTTGATGGTCTTTCATTCCCCGGCGGACACGATCGTCGGCATTGTTCACGCCCAACAGATCTTCGAGGCAGCGAGCGATCCGAAGAGCTTCATCTCGTTGGATGGGGCCGACCACCTTCTGAGTGACGCCGACGATGCGCGATACGTGGGTTCAATGATCGCCTCGTGGGCCCGCCGGTTCATCGGCCCACCGCAGGAGGAGGTGAAACAGATGCGTCCTGGAGATAACCGCGTGTTTGTTCGCACAGAAGGCGGATACCGTACCGAGATTCTGGCGAACGGCCACGCGTTGGTCGCGGATGAACCGCTTTTGCTGGGAGGGACCAACGCCGGTCCGACACCGTATGAACTGCTGTCTTCCGCACTCGGGGCCTGTACCTCGATCACTCTTCGCATGTACGCCGACCGCAAGGGGTGGCCGGTCGAAGCTGTTGAGGTGCGGCTTGCGCACGAAAAGACTCACTGTGAGGACTGCGGGGATCCCGACCGGCCGAGCTCGAGAATCGATCATTTCACCCGCGAGATCAGTCTCGAGGGCCCGCTTGACGACGCACAGCGCGATCGACTTCTGGCGATCGCTGACCGCTGCCCGGTTCATCGCACATTGAATGGCCCGGCGGAGATCACGACAACGCTTGCAGACTGAGTGCGCGAGCCCGACTGTGAGGACAGCCTGGCGGACAGACCCGACTACTGGGATTCCTGAGTGCCTGGTGTCGGCGTCTCGTCGACCAGATTCACGATCGTAGCCTTGTCAGCCAGCGATTCGACGAAACTGCCGACGGTCTGGCCAGTCTTTCTCTGGACCAGCAGATTGCGAATATGATCGGAGACTTCATCGAAGGTCAGCCTTCCTGCCGGACGCTTTTCTTCCACCTTGATGACATGGAGGCCGTAGGGTGTACGGACGACCTGCGAGATGTCACCCGGCTCGAGGGCGAATGCGGCAGCAGAGAAAGCGGGCGCCGACTGTCCTTGAGTAAAGAAGCCGAGATCACCACCGTTGGGTGCTGTCGGGCCCTCCGACAGTTCACGTGCGAGTTCGGCGAAATCCTCACCCGCCAGGGCCCGCTGCCTGGCCATTTCAGCTTTTTTGCGGGCGTCAGCGACTGTTTGGGCGTCGGCTTCGAGCGGGGCGTTGAAGATGATGTGACGGGCGCGGACCTGGGCCTCGGCGTCGAAGAGTGCGGGATTTTCGTCGTAAAAGGCTTTGACCTCTTCATCTGAGACCTGGATGGTGGGACTGATCTGGTCTTTGATCAGTGACCGGGAGAGTTCCATCTCCCGGATGAACTCTGCCAGCTGGTTGTAACTCATACCAAAGGCCGCCACATTGGACTCCAATGCACCGCGGCCGCCGGCCTGTTTTTCAAGGGTCTGCATCATCTCCGCCAACCGCAGCTCGTTCGGCTGAACATTTGTGCGGGTTGCCTCCTGGGCGAGAAGCGTCTGCTCAACCACTCTCTGGGTCGCCATCTGTACCAATTCCTGTTCGTTCTCGACGTTCTCACGACCGCCCATTTGAGCAGCAATATTCTGCATGACCATACTGATTTCGGCAGCATAGATTTTCTCGCCGTTGACCTCAATCATCGCGGGATTTTTTGTTTCATTTGGTGCCGGTGGTTCCTGTGAGAAGGCGACCGTTGGTGCGATCAGGGTTGTTACGAAGACAAGGGCAATTGCGTTATTTATTTTCATTGTGGACCTTTCCATGTCGGAGCAGGCGCTGAGACCCGCTCAACGAGCGCTCAGCATATCATTTTATGTCGTCACGCGGGCCAAGAAGGTGCCGCGGGCACCACGAGCCACGATCTGCGATCGAAGGTTGGCCGCTTGAGAACGGTCGGCGAGGGTTATGGGGTCGACAAAGAGCCAGGGGTAGGGTTCTCCCTCGAAATCCTCGTACGTGAGGCGGTACTCGACCTCTCCCGGATAGAGACCGCCGGATCGCCATTCATCGAGGCCCTCGTCGAACTGTTCCGGCATCACGATCCCGAGATCCGCCGAGTCGAAAATGATCCGGCCGGTTGTGTTGAGGTGATTTTGAGCTTCGTCGAAAAAACCCGCGAGCCCCTCGAGGGTCCCAACCAGGCCGATGCCGTGCATCAGGAGAACGATGGTGTCGAAGCGCTCTCCAGTCACCGCGGTGAAATCTCCGCAGCGCGCGTCGGTGACCCCGCGCTCGCGCATGACCTCGACTGCCTCCGGAGTCACATCAATCGCAGTTACCTCGAGTCCACAACGCTGGAGCTCGAGCGCGTGCCGGCCGGCTCCGGCTCCAAAATCCAGAATCCGGCCACGGCACAGGCCAAGGGCGGTTCTTTCGATCTCCGGCAGTCGCTGGTCATCAGGGCGGTAGAACTCTTCGACCGGGGTCGGTTCGTCGACCCAGATGTCCGTGTGAACCATGATGCGAGCCGAGGTGGCGCCGCGGTGAAAGTCGAGCAGGGCGCGCCCGAGGGGTCCCCAACGCTCCCCGTAGCTGCTCGATTCGGTCAATGCTGCGGCCACGGCTCGAGATCGAGATCTACGGGGTCCATGACTCGCATTACTGGAAGCAGACCCACGGTCTCGTCCCAGTAGGGTGTGCGCTGGTACCACCACATGTATCGAGCGCCGGGGTTCTTGGCGAATTCCGAGTCTTCGAGGGCGGCTTTCCAATCGCTTTGGACCTTTTCGTCGGTAAGCATCTCAGTCGCGAGCTGCTCCAGGAGGTCGGGGCCGATGTATATCTTGCGTTCGAAGAGAGATGACACCACGCCCCACCGCACCATCGAGTCCGGGGCTTCGGGTTCGAAAAGCTGGACGGCGACCTCAAACGAAGGTTGATCTGCGGGGATCCAGAGGCTGCCGGAGGGAATCGATCGTTTTTCAAGTTGGCGGCTGACCTCGAAGTCCTCGACCATCGCGACTCCTTGATAGGGGGAGGTGGCGAGCTTCGGGTTTGCAAGTCGAGTTGTCTCTACCTCGAGCTGGGTGTCTGCGTTGAGCCTGAAGGCGCGAAGGCCGTGGCCGGCGATCAGCTCTTCGACCTGCGGCCACCCGGCGACCAATAGATAGCCCCTGGGTCGCGCAAGCGTCTGTTCGGCAACCGGCAGATGCCGCCATTCGAGTTCAACCTGGTGAATTATTCCGGGATGGTACTGAACCATCTTTCCGCCCATGACCTCGGACTCCTCGATGCTCCATTCATAGGCCGGCCAAACGACTGCCTCGCCCTCCTCGGCGACCTTCCAGCGCACAACGACCTCGGACGGCACGGCGTCTGCGGCACCAATTTTCACGGTTGCTGCATCGGCCACATCCACCGCTCGAACGAGCTCCCCGCCGGACCTGCCCACCTCTTCGATCAATTCGTCGATGAAGGCTCGGTTCGCCAGAACGCGATCTCGGAATGGCTTGTGGGCGTGCATCTCGATCAGAATTGATGGCCGGTTGCGGAGCGGAAAATAGCCGGATGAGTAGCGTGGTTGGGCGACGTCCCAGATCATTCCGGCGCCCGGGTCGGACCGGGAGACGTGGCTGACGTAGGGCCCGTTGGGATGACCGGCGGCACTGATCTCATTCATGACCCTTGGGAGGTGGGTGCCGACCCAGGCGTCCACAGGCGGCGCGAGTTGTGGCGCCTCGGCCACCAGCCAGGTGAGGACCCAGGCGTGGTCGGAACCGTTGGTGACGTGGTTGTCGACATGAAGATGGGGGTTCCATGTCGCGATCAGCTGTGCCAAGGCTTTGGCCTCGGGGCTCACAAGACGTAAGAAGTCGCGATTGAGGTTGATGCCATTGGCGGTGGCTCGGTAGCCCATCCCTTCGACCGGACCATTCTGGTTCGTACGATTGTAGGGCGACACGTGCTCGTGACCATCAGCGTTGTAGATCGGGGCGAAGAGCGTAACCGCACCTTTCGCCAGCTCCGCCCTGCGGCCGAGGGCGATGTCGCGCAGGACCATCAGGGTGGCGTCCTTGCCATCGACCTCGCCGGCGTGTATGCAGCTCTGGATGAGCAGGATTGGCTTGCCGGTGGCGGCCGCCGTTTCGGGTGTGAAGGCGCCGTCCGAGGACACGATGACCAATGGCAAAGGTCGGCCCTGGCCGGATCGGCCGAAGTCGGTGACCCGAATGAGCTCCGGTGCTGCCGCCTCGAGGCGGTCGAGATAGACCATTGTCTGGTCGTAACTCGAAGTGGCCCGGAAGTCAGTTTTTTCGGCCACCGTGAGCCATTCCTCGGGGAAATCGTCGGCAGCGAAGGCGAAAGTGGAGAGGAGCAGACACGTTGCGAGGGAGGTGGTCAGTTTCATGGCGTGTACTGTAGCCGATCCCTATCCTGATGTGCCGCCCGTCCGCCAAATTCACCACAAAGACACAAAGGACACCAAGGTTTCACGAAGGAATTCCGTTGTCTATGAAAGAACACTTCTCGCTTGGCCATGCGTCCGCGAAATATGGTGGCAGCTTCTTCCAACGGCGCTGGAAAACACTAAAGAAGTCCTTGGTGAGTCCTTCGTGATCTTGGTCTCTTTGTGTTTCAGAAGGGTGGGTGGATGGCTCGTAAAGATATCGAGTCGTAAAGCCGTAGGCGCTGCGTTACGAATGCGCTTGCGGCATTTCCGTCTGCTCGAGCATTTCCAGTCCCTCCGGACGCGGCTGATTCTTGGTCGCGTCCCAGTATGGTGAAAGCCGGCGCAGACTGGCCACGATCTCCGGAAACACATCGATGACCGTATCGATCTCTGATTCAGTGTTGTAAAGGCTGAGGCTGAAGCGCACCGAACCGTGGACGGCAGAAAACGGCACCTTCATCGCGCGCAGGACATGTGAGGGCTCGAGCGAACCGGAAGTGCAAGCCGAACCCGAGGAGGCGCAAATGCCGTGCTCGGAAAGCTGAAAGAGGATCCCTTCGCCCTCGATGAAGTGGCACGCGACGTTGAGGGTGTTATCAAGCCGCTCTGCCTCGCCTCCGTTGACTTCGAGGTAGGGGATTCGAGCGACCAACTCCATTTCGAGCCGGTCGCGCATGGCGGTAATGCGTGGTACGTCTTCATCCCGGCCCTCCATCGCCAGCTCGAGAGCACGCGCGAGACCGACGATGAAAGCGACGTTCTCGGTTCCGGCGCGCCGGCCATCCTCCTGGTGGCCGCCGAGCAAGAACGGTCTGCAACGAGTTCCACGGCGAATGTAGAGCGCACCGACGCCCTTTGGCGCGTGCAATTTGTGGCCAGAGAATGAGAGCAAATCGACATTCTTGAAGCTGTCACGCAGGTCGATCTCGAGCTTTCCGACCGTTTGAGTGGCGTCGGTGTGGAAGACGATCGCCGGGTCCGTTTCCTTGGTGATGCGCGACAGCTCTTCGATCGGGAAGATGACGCCCGATTCGTTGTTGGCGTGCATCACCGACACGAGAAGGGTGTCGGGGCGCAAGGCGCGCACGAACTCGGTGGTATTGATTCGGCCCTGGGTGTCAACATTGACGAAGTCGATCTCGAAGCCGCGCCGCTCGAGATCCCGCGCGACCTCGAATATCGCCGGATGCTCGACCGCGGTGGTGATGATGTGGCGCCGTTCGGGGTTTGCAGCGATGGTGCCGAATACGGCGGTGTTATTGCTCTCCGAGGCGCAGGAGGTGAAGAGGATCTCCGACGGTCTGGCGTGGCCGAGCAATCGGGCGATCTTCTTGCGGGCGTCGGTGATGGCGTCAGCAGGGCCGCGCGCGGCCTCGTACATCGAGCTCGGATTGAAGTACTCGCCGGTGAGGTAGGGCATCATCGCCTCGACGACCTCGGGAGCGACCTGCGTAGTTGCGTTGTTGTCCAAATAAATGACGGCCACGTGTCCTCCAAAGGCCTTTGCAGAACCTATCGAGGTACTGCATCACAACATATTCTGGTGGCTGGATTCTGGACGCTGGATTCGCCCAACCACACCTTCAGGGCGCCGCAGCACGACATCCAGCATCTAGCATCTAGCATCTAGCATCTAGCATCCAGCATCCAGCATCCAGCATCTATCGAGGGATGGCAAATCTCGTACAGATCAGACTTGGACGACGCGAATACGTTCGTCGATGCGGTCCTTGAGTGCCTGTTCCACCAACATTTTGATGGTGTTGGTGGAGCCGGCACAGTCAGAGCAGGCCCCCTTCAATCCGACGTATATGACCTGATCCTTGATGTCGATGATCTCGATATCGCCGCCATCCCTGGCCAACTGTGGCCGGACGTGCTCATCGAGCACGGTTTCCACCAGCTTGGCGAATTTGAACGGCGACATCTTTCGTGGCGGCTCGGCCCTCTTCGGCTCTCGGGCCATCGGCAAGATCGGAAGCTCCTTGAACGCGGTCGGCTGCTGGCCCCACACCTTGTTGAGAATGTCCTGCAATCCGCCGGGGGTGTGGTGGCACGACATGCAAGCGCCGCCAGCCTTAATCGCGTTGGTGATGTCCGGGATCGTTCTCAGTTCGAGTTCTTCGATTTTGCGCTCGAGGTATGGCTCTGTGAGACCAAAGCACGTGCAGACCAGCCGCCCTTCCTCCTGCTCGTCACGTCTGATATCGATACCCAGTTCGGCGAGATCGACACCCCGCTTCTGGGCCCAGTTGAAGACCGCCGCCTCGAGCGCCTCGGCGCCCATCACCGAGCAGTGGATCTTGGCCTGCGGGAGGCCTTCGAGGTAGTCGACGATGTCCTGGTTGGTGATCTCGAGGGCTTCAATTGGTGTGAAGTCGCCCTCTTCGATGATGGCGCACAGGGCCTCGGATGCTGCGATCGCCGACGTGCAACCGAAGGTCAGATAGCGAGCCTCGGTGATACGGTCCTTCAATGGATCATCGGTATCGCGGTCGACTCGAAAGGTGAACCGAAGGGCGTCGCCACACGCGATCGATCCGTGCTCTCCAAAGCCGTCGGCGTCCTCGATTTCGCCCAGGTGGGAGCCGGGCTTTCCCTGCACCGCCGCCATGAAGAGATCGGTAGTTTTCTGCGAGTAGTTCCAGGTCATGAATCCTCCGCGCACCGCGCGCCATGGCGCACGAAGAATGATAACTGATTCGAGTTTTGAGTGTTGATTTATGAGTTTTGAGTTATCCCCGACCGCTTGGACCTCGGGGGGTGCGAGAGTGCTAACTCAAAACTCAAAACTAAGAACTCAAAACTAAGAGGGCAATCCGAGCTCGCTCGAGATCTGTCGGATCTGGGCCCTCTCGGATCGGAGGATCTGGCCGTCGGCCGCGGCCACCGACTCGAGGAAATCATGGATACGCCGACCGTCGTTTTTGCCAAGGCGTTCTCGCAGTTTCCGGCTCGCTTGGTAACTGCACCCGCAATCGGCGATCTGACCGCAATGTCTCGCGATCTCCACAGCCAGAACGGCCTGCGAACGGGAGAGCGAGGCGTGATCGATGAGGATCTGTTCCATTCTCTCGATTTCTTGATCACATACCTCGTTGTCGGCCAATGCGACCCGGTGAAGGATGAAGGCGAGAGCTTTGAGATAGTCTGCGGTCTCACGGTTGAGTGATTCGAGTCGGTTCAAGGCGCTACGAATTTCGCGTGTTATGTCCGAGGTTTTGCCGTCACCGGTCGGTCTGTCCAATGTTGTAGTCATTCTCGAGCCTCCGTTATTTGTTGGTACGCACGAAGGCGACCGAAAGTTCCAAATCGACGGGTCGACGGGTGTGGTTGAAGTACACTCGGAGAATGATGCAGATTGCTTTCCTGATGGCTAAGAGTCGGAGGGCAGCGGCCCTCTTTTTGCTGGTTCTGCTGTTGCCCGCGGGCGCGCTCGATGCAGCGCACCCGGAGGCGGCACGGGGTTCGGGTGGGGCGGTGGCGAGTGCCGCTCCGGCCGCGACGGAGGCTGGGCTCGAGGTCCTCCGTGCCGGCGGGAACGCAGCCGATGCGGCAGTGGCCACCGCTCTTGCGCTGGCCGTGGTCCGACCACGGGCCGGCAACTTGGGCGGAGGCGGTTTTGCGGTCACCCGCTTTGCCAGCGAGGTCAAGACCCTCGATTTTCGCGAGACCGCTCCTGCCCAGGCAACCCACGACATGTATCTCGATGAAAGGGGCGAGCCCCGACCAGGAGCATCTTTGATCGGGCCACTCGCCGCGGGCGTGCCGGGATCACCGGCCGGGCTGTACGAGCTCCACAAGAAGCTCGGTCGGCTGCCCTGGGCGAAAGTGGTTGCACCGGCGATCAGCCTCGCGCGGGACGGCTTCACGGTCGACCGCCGTCTTGCCCTCGGGACCAAAGAATACGCCGATCTCCTTGGACGTTTCCCCGAAACCGCGGCTGTGTGGTTGCCGGGCGGCCAGCCGCTTGAGGCTGGTAGTACGATGCGGCTGCCCGAGCTGGCGGCGACGCTCGAAGCCTACACAGAGAGAGGCGCACCGGCAATTACCGAAGGACCGATTGCAGCGGCTGTTGAGCTCGCATCGCGCCGCTACGGTGGCGTTCTTCGCGCTGAGGATTTGGCCGCCTATCGCCCGGTGTGGCGAGAACCGGTGCGATTCGAAGCTTTCGGATGGCAAGTGGCTTCGATGCCATTGCCGTCTTCGGGAGGAATCATCCTCGGTCAGACCTGCGGTATGCTGGAGCGTCTCGAGTGGTCCAAATTTTCCCGCTTTGGTGCCGATCGATACCACATATTGGTCGAGGTATTCCGTCGCGCCTATGCCGACCGCGTTCTTCTCGGAGATCCCCGGACAAGCCTGGCGAGCGCAAATCAATTGCTTGCCCGTGAGTGGCTCAATTTTCGGGCCGACGGGATCCGCCTCACCAAAGCAACGCCATCCGATCGCGTTCGGAAGTGGTCGGGTGACCTGGTTCCGGAATCGCGGGAGACGACCCACCTGTCGGTGATGGATAGGGACGGCAATGCGGTGTCGATAACGACCACCCTCAATGGCACCTTCGGATGTGGTCTTCTGGTTCCGGGCGCAGGCTTCCTCCTAAATAACGAGATGGACGACTTCGCGACCGCACCAGGTCAACCCAATCTCTACGGGTTGATTCAGGGTGAGGCCAATTCAGTCGGGCCGGGGAAACGAATGCTGTCCTCGATGACACCCACAATCGCGTGGCGCGGCAAGGAGGTCATCGTGATCGGCTCGCCCGGGGGATCGAAGATCCCCACTGCCACCACCCAGGTACTCCTGAACCTCATCGTCGATGGTGACGAGCTGCAGGCTGCGGTTGATCGAGAACGCATTCATCATCAATGGATGCCGGATGTCGTCTTTGCTGAGGCGCACGCGCTGTCGCCCGAAACCGAGAAGGCACTCGCAAGGCGCGGCCATGAGCTTCGGCCGGTGGCCTCGCTTGGTGAGGTCCACTCGGTCAGGGGTGAGATCGGCGGGGAGATGCTGGCGGCGCAGGATCCACGAGGTCCCGGCACAGCCAAGATCGTGCGTCCGGCTGTCGATTGATGCGGCTTTTCGACGAGTTCAAAGCCGAACATCTGCTTGTCGACAGGGTGGCCGGATCGCTCATCCGCTTGGCCGAGCTGGCAGCTGGTGATGGTTCTTCGGAGGAGGATGTCGCCGATTTCGTTCACTTCTTCAGGGTCTTTGTCGCAGGCTATCACCACGAAAAAGAAGAACAGACGTTGTTCCCGGTGCTGGTCGAGAAGGCGGAGGTGCCGGCGGACCGAGGGCCGCTACCGTCGATCGAGGCGGATCACCGCAGGGCGGCGATGCTGGTCGACGAGCTCGAAGAGGCGGGGAAAGACCAGGAAAGACTGGCCGGTGTCGCCCGGCGACTGGCGCATCACCTTTGGGAGCACGTCGACAAGGAGGACAGCGTCCTCTTTCCAGAGTCCTCTGAGCGATTGCGACGCAACGGCGTGACCCGGCTCGAGGGTCGTGAACCGACTGCGGATGAGGAAGCTGCCCGCGATCTCGGAGAGCGACTTACCGGGCGTTTCCCACCTCTCGACGACCCCGAGATCGTCCGTGGCGACGGGTGTATCGCCTGCTCAGCCTTTGGCGAGACCTGCGGCGGCATCGAGACGGAGTGGTGGAACACCTGGGAACACGAATACCATCGCTCCCTTGACGAAGGGTAATTACCGCTCCGCCGAATTAGGAATGAGGAAGGAATTAGGAATTTCCATCTAGCCCCCCATTTCGGATTTCTGATTTCGGATTTCGGATTTCCCACCCACCACCCCCGTTTTTCGAGGAGTCCGGGTCTGCTGCCTGGCCGGCATTCCGAATTCAGAATTCCGAATTCGTACGTCCGTTAGGCTTCTGGGTCGTAATCCGGGAAATGCTCGACGATGACGTCGAGGTGACCGGTGAGCTCCTTGAGTTCGCGGGTCAGGGCGCGACCGATCACGAGGCGTTGGACCTGGTTGGTGCCTTCGTAGATCTGGGTGATTTTGGCGTCCCTCATGTACTTCTCGATCGGGTAGTCGCTGCAGTATCCGTATCCGCCAAAAAGCTGGACGGCATCGGTCGTAACCTTCATCGCGGTGTCGGTGGCGAAGACTTTGCCCATAGCTGCCATTTTATTGATGTTCTTTGCTCCGGAATCGATCAAACGGGCAGAAGCGTAGACCAGCTGGCGCGCGGCTTCGATCTGGGTCGCCATGTCTGCGAGCATGAACTGGACCGCCTGGTGGGACATCACGGTCTGACCGAACTGGCGTCTCTCCGAGGTGTAGCGAAGGGCCCACTCGAATGCGCCCTGGGCGAGTCCGAGCGCCTGAGCCGCAACCCCAGGCCGGGCACGGTCGAGGGTCATCATGGCGTTTTTGAATCCGCTACCCTCACGGTCACCGAGCAGCTGTGAGGCTGGAATCCTGCAATTTTCGAACTCGAGCTCGTTGACCGATACCGTGCGGATGCCCAGGGTGTCTTCGCGTTTGCCGACTGTGAACCCGGGGGTGTCCTTTTCGACAATGAACGGCGAGATGCCGCGGATCCCCTTGTCGGGGTTGGTGAGTGCGTAAATGGTGAAAAAGGACGCCACGCCACCGTTGGTGTTCCACTTCTTGTGGCCGTTGAGTACGAAGTCGTCACCGTCGGCGATGGCGGTAGTGCGCAGACTCCCGGCATCGGACCCCGAAGCCTTTTCGGACAGTCCGAAGGCGATCAGGCTCTCGCCCTTGGCGATCGGCGGCAGGTATTTTTCTTTCTGCGCTTCGGTGCCCCCGAGGATGATGGGAAACGAGCCGAGGGCATTGACAGCAAAGGCAACACCGACCCCACCACAGGCGCGTGAAAGCTGTTCGACAATCAGGCACAGGTTGAGGACACCGGCATCGTGGCCACCGTACTCCTTCGGAATCCATGCCCCGGTGAGCTCGTAGGACTTGAGAGCCTCGAGGATGTCCCAGCCATATTCGCGGGTCCGGTCGAGCTCTGCGGCTCGAGGCCGCACGTACTTTTCCGCCACCTCACGCGCCCGTTCCCTATAGTCGATATTTTCTTTGCTCAACAACTCATCCATGCTCGCCTCCCGTGTCGTCGTTCGATGCATTCTATAGCCTCCTCTCAAATTTCGGCCGCCGCGCTCGCAAGCGCGGCGGCCGAAATTTGACAGAAGTGAACATTTCCGCCTGTTTGCGCGTAATTCTTCATGAGTCGAGTCGTTGACGGAGCAGGGGGAGGAACTCATGGCCCGCAAACGGAGACGGTGGTTGATTCTTATCGCCGTGGTTGTGATCGTCGCCGCGGCCGTTGCTTACGCAGCAAAAACCAAAGGAAACGGCAACGGCGAAGAAGAGAAGGGTCCCGAGATCCCGACCCTGGCCGCGAATATTGACGACGTTCAGGTCGTGGTTCGCGAGGTCGGCACGGTCGAACCGGAGGTCAAGGTGGAGGTCAAATCGAACCTGTCTGGCCGTGTCGTGGATCTCCCGGTTCGCGCCGGTGACGTGGTCAAGAAGGGCCAGCTCATCGCCCGCATCGAGCCCGATGTCAACCAGGCTCAGAACCTGCTCGCGGTTCGCAACCAGGACGAGTCCGCGACCATCGACCTCGAGGACGCCAAGCAGGACTATGAGGCCAAGCGAAAACTCTTCGAAAACGGCCTCATTTCGGTCGAGGTCAACCGCGAGGCGGAAACCCGGTACCGCCAGGCCCAGCAGGCGCTTGATGAGGCGCGGGACAGAATCGGTCTCGTCGAGGCCTCCGGCATCCCGATCGGCGACAACCCGCGGCAAGTGGTCAACATCTTCTCACCCATGGACGGGGTAGTCATCGAACGCCCGGTCGAGCTCGGCGAGACCGTGACCGGGTCGGGCTCATTCAACGCCGGCACCGTGATCTCCACGGTCGCTGACCTTGGCACGATGCTGGTCAAGGCCGGCGTCAACGAGGTGGACATCGGCAAGATTCATCTCGGCCAGGAATCGCGGGTAACCCTCGACGCATTCCCGCGGGTGCTTTTCAAAGGCACCATCAGCCGCATCGCGCCGGCCGCGCGGCTCGACGACCAGGTCAAGGTCTTCGACGTCGAGATCGCCCTGGAAAAGCTCGGAGTTGAGCTGCGAACAGGCATGACCGCCAACCTCGAAATCCGTGGAGAGATCCGCGAGCAGGTGCTGACGGTGCCCGTCGAGTCCGTCTTCGTTCGAGGCGAAGAGGAGATGGTCTACATCCAACGCGAGACGCCCCTGCCCAAGGAGAAGGCCGAAACCGAGGACGATGACGACGACGCTGATGACTCCGAAGGCGAGGATCAGAAGAGCGAAGAAGAGAAGTGGCGTGACGACCCGCGCCAGGAATGGCGGCGTTGGTTCGAGGAGCGCAAGGTGGTGACCGGCATCGCGTCGACCACCGAGGTCGAGGTCGTCGAAGGCCTCGAAGAGGGTGAAAAGGTTGCACTCGCCGATCCATCGAAGCCGCAGGAGGAAAGGTCCTGATGCAGACGCTGATGAAGCTCGAGGGCATCACCAAGATCTACGGTGAGGGCGATCTCTCGGTCGAGGCCCTACGTGGCGTCAACCTGGAGGTCGGCGTCGGCGATTACCTGGCGGTCATGGGCCCGTCCGGCTCCGGCAAGTCCACCCTCATGCACATCCTTGGTCTCCTCGACTCGCCGACGTCAGGATCATATCTGCTTGACGGCGAGGAGGTGGCGAGCTTTTCCAGGCGCAAGCTGGCGCACCTTCGCAACCAGAAGATCGGTTTCATCTTCCAGAATTTCAACCTGCTGCCCAGGGCGAGCCTATTGCGGAATGTGGAGCTGCCTCTTCTGTACGGCGGTATGGGCCGCAAGGAGCGGCGCCAGCTCGCGTTCGAGGCGCTCGGCAAGGTTAACCTCGCCGACCGCGCCAGGCATCGGCCGAACGAGCTCTCGGGCGGCCAGCGGCAGCGCGGCGCCATCGCCCGGGCAATTGTCGGCAGACCCTCGGTGATCATGGCCGACGAACCCACCGGCAACCTCGACCAACAGACCGGTGGCGAGATCCTCGAGCTTTTCGACGAGCTGCGGGCGGGCGGCCAGACCCTGATCATCGTCACCCATGATCCGTCCATCGCTGCCCGCGCCAGGGAGATCATTCGCATCGTCGACGGTCTGATTTTGCCGAACGGAGAGAGGGCCGTGGCGTGAATCCGGCCCAGTTTATCCGCGAGGGATTCGTCGAGATCCGCGAGCACCTCGGCCGCACGGTTCTGCAGACCCTTGGTGTGATCCTCGGTGTCGCCTCGGTGGTGGCGACCCTTGGCATGACCGCCAGCATGGATGCGCGGAGGGACCAGTACTTCCGCGAATCGGGCGGCACCCGTCTGATGGGGGTCTACAACCAGCCCCCGGGCGAGCTCGAGATGACCGCCCGGCAACGATCGAAGACGGGGCTCAAGCTCGAGGATGCGGCGGCCATCAGAGAGACCGTCGACGGCTTCGACCTCGTGGTGGCAGAGATCAACCGGAGCCACCGGGTGCGTGCCGGTGCAACTGAGGAAAACTATCGGATCACCGCCATCGAGCCCGAGTTCATGCAGATGCGTGAACTGGAAATGGGCGGAGGCCGCTACATCACCGACCACGATATGGACTCGGCGGCAGCGGTGGCCGTGCTGGGCTCGACCCGGGCGCGCGAGCTTTTCGGCACCGCCGATCCGGTGGGGAGGGCCCTCAACATCGACGGCAAGGCCTACACCGTGGTCGGGGTCACCGCCGAGAAGGTGTTTTTCTGGCAGGAATCGGACACCTATAACGCCCACGAGTGGCTCAACCGACTCATCGTGGTACCCATCACCTCCTATATGAAACGCCATCAGGAATCCGGGGCAGAGCGTATCGACGAGCTCAACTTGCGCCTGCGGTCGCCCGAGGTCCACAAGGAATCTCGCGACGCACTCGAACTGCTCCTCCGGTCCCGTCACGGGATCGAGGACTTTGGTGTCTGGGACCGTCAGGAGCGCATCGAACAGGGCAACCGCGAGGGCATGATCTACAACGTCACCTTCCTCGCTTGTGGGGTTATCTCGTTGCTGGTTGGTGGGATCGTCATCACCAATATCATGCTCGCCTCGTTCACCGAACGGATGCGTGAGGTTGGGGTGAGGAAGGCCCTCGGCGCCACCGGCTGGCAGGTCTTTGTCCAGTTCCTCATCGAGGCCATCGTCGTCACTGTGTTTGGTGGTGCCGCGGGTCTCGCACTCGGCATTGTTTTTACATTCGGCATCATGACCGTGATGCAAATGCCGATGGCCATCACCGCTTCGATGGTCGTCGTCTCGGTGGCATCGGCCACGGTTGTCGGTTTCTTCTTCGGGCTTTATCCAGCGGTCAGGGCATCGCGCCTCGATCCGGTGGTCGCCCTGCGGTACGAGTGAGGATCTATGTACATCGGCGAATCCCTGAGAACGACCCTCACCGAGATCTGGGCGCACAAGATGCGTTCTCTGCTGACTCTTTTTGGAGTTGTCCTCGGCACCATGGCAGTGGTGACCATGGTCAGCCTCATCGAGGCGGTCAAGGTGGAGATATGGAATGGCATCGATTCTCTCGGGCTGCGCGGCGTACTCTTCGTCAGCACTGAAACCCCGACTTCGAGCCTCGACGTCAAGCGCTCTCACCTTTCCGAGGGACTGCGGCGAGAGGACGCGGCGGGACTGGTCGAGGCCAGCGATCAAATCACGTCGGCCGCGCCGGTGTCCTACACCCAACAGGTGATCGCATGGGGCGACACCAGCAAGTCGATTCGGATCACCGCTACGACCCCCCAATACGCGGTCGTCTTCGACCGCCGGGTCGACAAGGGCCGCTACATTTCTGATCTCGATCTGAAACGAAAAAGTCGGGTTACGGTCATCGGTCATTTCCTGGTCGAGGAGCTCTTCGGCAGCCACGACGCCGTTGGACAGTGGGTGCGGATCGGTGACCACCGCTTCGAGGTGATAGGCATCGGCGATCGGGTCGGCAACGACATGATCAACGACGGCTGGAGCCGGCGCGAGATGGAGGGCGCTACCATCCCCCTCACGACCATGCAGAGTCTTTACGGCGGCGGCGACCGGGTGCCGTTGCTGATGGTCAAGGCGGCCGACACCGACAAGCTGTCAGAGCTCTTCGCACACCTCAAGAACCGTTTGTGGCGGCAGCACAACAGAGTCGAGGATTTCGAGATCGAAAATGTTGCTCAGGAGATCCTCGAGGCCGAGGGGCAGATCGACGAGCAGCTCCGTGGATGGACGATTGTTCTCTTCGCCATCTCGGCGATCTCGTTGGTCGTAGGTGGGGTCGGCATTTTCTCGGTGCTCCAGATCTCGCTCGCCGAGCGTCTCTTTGAGATCGGTCTGCGCAAGTCGATTGGCGCCGAGGACCGGGACATCCTGATTCAGTTCCTGGTCGAGGCGATTTTCTTGTCGGCGATTGGCGCGGTCATCGGTTTCTTCGTCGCGGTGGTTCTGTGCGCTGTTGCGGGCCAGTTCTTTGAGGCCGGTCTCCCGATCTCCGGTTTTGCGGTCTTTCTTGCGATTGTGTTTGCGATCAGCATCGGCCTCGTTGCGGGGATCTATCCGTCCCTGCGTGCAGCACGCCTCACTCCCGTAGAAGCTCTAGCCGGCTGATCCGCTCTCGCGAGCGGGGCAGGGTTCAGGGTCCAGGGCCACACACCCACCCATCATGAGTTATGCTTTCGGTGCATCCTGCATCCTGCATCCTGCATCCTGCATCCTGCATCCTGCATCCTGCATCCTGCATCCTGCATCCTGCATCCTGCATCCTGCATCCTGCATCCTGCATGAGGCGCTGGCTCAGGCAGAGAGCGCGGAGCGGATCGCCCCGTCCAATGAGGGTCTCCGGAAGGCGTAACCGTGGTTCTCGAGCACCTTCGGTCGCACCCGTTGCGAGGCCAGGAGCAGCGAATCGGCCATCTCTCCCAGGGCCAGTCGCGCGGCGAAGGCCGGCAACGGCATGAAAGCCGGCCTCGAAAGAACGCGTCCGAGGATTTTTGCGAACTCTGAACATCGAAGCTCCTGAGGGGCGACAGCGTTCACCGGACCCTCGACCTCGTTGTGAGTGAGTAGGAATGCGATGATGCCGCAGACGTCCTCGATCCCAATCCAAGGCCAGAACTGACGCCCGGACCCGATCGGTCCACCAAGCCCGAGCTTGAACGGCGTCAGCATCTTGCCGAGGGCCCCTTCACGGGCCACCACGACCCCCAACCGCAGAAGAGCGACGCGCGTGCGCTCAGACCCGGCCGCGAGCGCGGCCTGCTCCCAGTCGCGTGAGAGCTCCGCGAGGAATCCCGCTCCGATCGTCGAGCCCTCGTCGAGTGTTTCGTCACCGCGATCCCCGTAGTAGCCAACCGCGGAAGCGTTGATCAGCAGCCCGGGAGGATTTTCGGAGTTGCCGATGGCATCGGCCAGTGTTCTCGTAGAGTCGAGTCTGCTGGAACGCAGCTCTTCTTTGACCGCAGAATTCCACCGGCCCTCGGCTATCGAGCGGCCGTTGAGATTGATCACCGCGTCTGTGCCATCGATGACCGCCGCATCGAGCTTGCCTGCCCGCGGGTCCCATACCGATTCTCCGGGTGCATTCCGCCTCGGGGTACGGACCAGGCGAATCACCTCGTGGCCCGCCCCCTCGAGCGACGGCACGAGGGCCGATCCAACCAATCCACTTGCGCCTGAAACAACTATCTTCATGATGTTTCGAACAACAATAATCGGAGATTGATCCTTCCAAACCCGTTTCTGGGTTTAAGTTTGAACCACCAAGACACCAAGATCACCAAGAATCCGACAGGGTTTCTTTCAGTGTTTGTTTGACTGATCGCAATACGTTGCCGTTGTTTCCCCTGGTTCGCCTGGTTCGGCAGTGTGCCGTTTTCCTAAAAACAAATGATTTCCATGGTGTTCTTGGTGCCTTGGTGGTGAATTGAAAGGTAGGCCCCACGGCTCGTAGCCCGTTCGGACGCGGGTTAATCGATCCAACCGCCGAGGTGTTCTGTTGCGATCTCGGCAAGTGCATCAATGTGATCCGATCTGCGATTGAGGGCCGGAACGTAACGGAATGAGCCGCCGCCGGCGTTTTCGAAGATCTTGCGTCCAGCGATGTCGATCTCGTCCAGCGTCTCGAGGCAGTCCGCTGCGAAGCCGGGGCACATGACGTCCAGCCGGTCGAGGTGTTCGCGCCCCCATTTTCGAAGAAGATCTCCTGTATCGGGCTCGACCCAGGGCTCGCGACCGAATCGTGATTGGAAGGCCGTGACGATGCTCTTTGGGTCGAGGTCGAGGTGGGAGGTGAGGGCGGCGGCGGTACGGTGGCATTGGTCTGGATAGGGGTCGCCGGCCTCGGCGTAACGCACCGGAATTCCGTGGAAGCTGAGGAGAAGTCGCCGCGGTTTGCCGCCAGACTGCCACAGATCCCGCAGACTCGAAACAAGGGCGCTGAGGTAGGCGGGGTGGTCGTGGTAGTCGGCGACGGTCCGCAGCTCCGGAATCCGCCGCCAGGTTGACAGCTCTCGCATGACCTCGTCGAAGACTGACGCCGTCGTGGTGGCGGAATATTGCGGAAACAGGGGAAGAACGAGGATTCGGCGACAACCACGGCGCCGTAAAACGTCGAGAGCTGCTTTGATTGAGGGCTTGCCGTAGCGCATCCCCGAGAAGACCGGCAGCGGGCGATCGATCCGCTGGGCAATCTTCCATTCGAGGTCTGCGGCCTGGTGGCGGCCGGTGACAACCAGAGGCGACCCCTCGTCGGTCCAGATGCGGCGATAGGCGTGCGCCGCCTGAAACGGTCTGAAGGGCAGGATCACGAGGTTGCGGAGAAGCCACCATCTGAGTCGCGGAAGGTCCACCACCCGCGGGTCGGCGAGGAACTGCCTGAGGAAGGAGCGCACCGCCGCCGCCTGAGGAGCTGCCGGCGAACCGAGGTTGGCTAGCAGAACCCCCACTGCTGGTGGGTCAGCAACTGCGGGGGGCTCGGGGGCGAATCGCATCATTCAGTGTAACTGCAACGTGAGGCGCGTAGCTGCTTCGGCGATACCGGTGCCACTCTTCACATTGTTTGCCCAGAAAGCGCTACTCGATTGGGAGGCGACGATTTCAAACAATGTGAAGGGTGGCACCATGCGCGCCGATGCGGGAGGCGCGATGAGGATTCCCAACGATAGCGCTACTGCGAGACAGGAGCGTCAACAAAGTCGTTGGGGTCGAATCCGTCGTCCTCGGGCAATTTGGCAATGATCTTTTTGATCAAATCCTGGTGGTGCGCTTCTTCATCGCGAAGCTGGACGAATAACTCCTTGACGTCGGAGTCCGATACCTCGGCCAGCGCTTCGTGGTAGAACTCGTAGGCCTTGACCTCTGATTCCATGGCGACGTCGAGCGCCGCCCGCATCGACATGAACGCGCGCGCTGCGTCGAACTCTGGAGCCTCGATGTCGTAAAGGATGGAAGTGTCTGCGCTGCTCGGCTCGCCGCCGAAGAGGCCTTCGCGTTTCGCCGCGAGTTTTTCGGCGTGTTTGATTTCGTTGTCCGCCATGAATCGAAAGAAATCCGCCGTATCCGGGGTGCGATGGGCGTCCATCTGCTCGGCGAAATCGTCGTAACGTTCCTTGGCTTCTTCTTCGATGGCTATGGCGAGGTCGAGGGTGTCGCGGAGTGAAAGTTGGCTGAAGTCGATAGCTTGGCTCATTGGCCCTCCGAGCAATGGTGTATTTCAGAACCGCCACATTGTAGCCGGTTTCTGCGCCAACGCAGAAGGTCGAAAATCGTCAGAGTTGAGTTTTGGGTTATGAGTTTTGAGTTCCCGCCCATTCTCGTGAATTCTGGGGGCGCATCATTTTCAACTCAAAACTCAAAACTAAGAACTCAAAACTAAGTCAGTTGTGTCCGAACCTCTTTCTTTCCCACAGCTTCCCAGCCACCCATCCGACAATCATCAGTCCGAAGAGCATTCCGGTGTGCCAGACCAGCACGTGGCGCAAGTCGGACATTGGACACAGAATATGGTTGATAGCGTCGGCGGTGACGGCAGCGCCGGTGCCACCGAGGAGACCGGCTATCGACGGCCGTAGGGGTAGGGCCCGGAATACCAGCCACAGGGTAATCGCCAGGGCCGGAAGGGCGAGCGCCACGTCGTGAGTCGAACAGGTCACACCGGCTGTGAGGCCATGACCCTTGGTGAGCGGCGCACCTGGGCTGTGCATCCAGGTCGCGATGCCGACCAGGATCTGCATCACAACACCGGTGCTCAAGGCCAATATGATGGTGCCGGCCGGCACTCCGCTTCCGGGTACCGCCTCTCGCAGGGCCATGCCAACCAGGACAACGCCGACAACTAACTGGAGCGCGGTACAGCCCCAGCTCAGCCACATTGGCAATTGTTCCATATCAGGCCGGAGCGTGAGCTTGAATGCGGCAATGACAATCGCCAGACCCGCGGCGGCGACAGCGACCGCATAGAGAGTGCGCATCCACGCCGGTGGGAGCGGTCGCACAGGCGCCAGGTCATCCGAAATTGCCCGGCGAAGGCTCTCCGGAAGCAACTCGGTGTTCATTCGTCGCCTCCTTGATCTTCCGGCAGCCGCTCACGGAGCGCCTTCAATGCCCGGTGAGAACGCACCTTGGCTGTCCCGGAGGCGATCCCGAGGATCTGGCCGACCTCCTGAAAACTCATGCCGAGAAGGTGGTGCAGCATCAGAACCTCCTGTGAATGGTGGGGTAGTTCCGACAGCATTTGGTGGAGGGTTGCCTTGTCGGCAAACTTCTCCATTTCCGGCGGCACCGGAACTTCAGGAAGCTGATCGTCTGCCAACATCTCCTTCCGGCGGCGGCCCGAGCGCAGATGCATTAGCGCCACATGCCGGGTGATGGCGTAGACCCAGGGTCTGACCGGCCGAGGCGGGGTATAGGTCTGGCGCGCGCGGTGAATCTGGAGAAAGGTGTCCTGGAGCAGGTCCTCGGCGATGGTGGCATTGCGGACGAAGGTCCAAAGGTATCGCAAGAGAGGCTGTTTGAGAGCAGCGTAAAGCCCCTCGAAGTCATCCATGCTTCCTTTCTGGTAGCCGATCATCAACGCGATCAGCCGCTTTTCCTCGGCTTTTCGATCGACTCCCATGGATGGCTATGCCTCCCGTCGCGTGTTCGTTACCTTTGCGCTCTGCTCGCCCGACATTATATAGCGGCCGATCCACGATGTACGATGTGAGGCGTGTCATCGCAATCTCTTCTCGAGTGGTACCGCACGCACGCGCGGACACTGCCGTGGCGGCGAGAGCCGCGTCATCCCTACCACGTACTGGTGAGCGAGTTCATGCTCCAGCAGACCCAGGTCGACAGAGTAGTGCCGCGTTTCGAGTCCTTTGTCCGGAGGTTCCCGACCTTTGAAATGTTGGCGAGAGCGTCCGAGGAGGAGGTGCTCGAAGAGTGGTCAGGCCTCGGCTACTATCGCCGCGCCCGCATGCTCCACAGGCTGGCCCGAGAGGTCAAAGGGCGCCGAGACGGATTACCGCGGACGGCGCGTGAGCTCGTGAATCTGCCTGGGATTGGACCCTATACCGCGGCCGCCGTGGCCTCCCTGGCCTTTGCAGAGGCTGAGCCGGTGCTTGATGGCAACGTCATGCGGGTTGGGGCGCGCGTGCGGGCGTTGGAGGCAGATCCCAGATCCGCTGAAGGACGCCATCGGCTCGAGCTCTGGATTCGCAGTCTGATGGAAGGGGAGTCTCCGGGTCAGGTTAACGAGGCGCTGATGGAACTCGGAGCGATCATTTGCCTCCCGGTCGGACCCGATTGCAGCCGATGCCCCCTGCGGCCCGGATGTGAGGCCATGAAGCAGGGACGCCAGGAGGATTTTCCACCACCTCGACATCGGCGCGCGACCGAAAGGCTGCGATGGGTCGCTGCGTGTGTCGTTATCCCCGAGCGCGAGTGGTTGGTGCGGAGGGTGGACGAGGGCCCCATTCTTCGTGGCCTGTGGTTGCCGCCCCTGTTAGAAATTGAGGACGGCGCTGATCCGGCAAAGGCCGCTTCACACCTCGTTCCGTTCGTCAGAATGTCGTCTCCGAAGGTCGCGGACACCGTCCGTCACAACATTACCCACCGCAAGATCGACGTGATTCCCGTTTTTTTCGAAGCGGCTCGCTCCGAGCCGCCCTCCGACGCCTGGCGCTGGATTGATCCGCGATACCCAGGCGTCCCGACTTCGTCACTCCTCGCGAAGCTCGTTGATGCGGTCTAACCCTCGAGCGACTTCGCCACCAGCTCGATGACGTCGTACGCAGAAGCATTCTCGTAGCCGAGTTCGTTCTGGGCGTCGGACAGCATCGAGAAACAGTAGGGGCATGCCACCGCCACGTCGGACGTTCCACTGGCCTCGAGCTGCGAGAATCGAACCTGGTTGATACGCTCGCCGATTTTCTCTTCGAGCCACATCCGGCCGCCGCCGGCGCCGCAGCACATCGAGGTTTCGCGATGGAGTTCGGCCTCACGCACCCTGACTCCCGGGATGGCCTTGAGCAGGAAACGCGGCGCGTTGTATTCGTTGTTGGTGCGACCGAGGTAGCAGGGATCGTGGTAGGCAAGGTCCATGCTCAGACTGCCGGTGAGCTTGACCTTGCCACCTCGGACCAACTCGGCCACCAGCTGCGTGCCGTGCACCACCTCATAGTCGCCACCAAACTCGGGATATTCGTGGGCAAGGGTGTTGTAGGCATGGGGGCAGTTGGTGACGATTTTCTTCACCCCGTAGCCGTTCATGGTCTCGACATTCTGTTGGGCCAGCATCTGGAAGAGGTACTCGTTGCCGAGTCGCCGCGGCGCATCGCCGGTCGACAGCTCCTCGGGCCCGAGAATCGCGATCTTGATCCCAGCGGCCTTGAGGATTTTGACCAACGCTCGAGAGACTTTCTTGCCATGGTCGTCATAGCTGCCCGGGGAGCCGACGAAGAACAGGTATTCGAAATCGCCACCGGCCGACGACGCCAGAGGCACGTCGAGATCGGAGGCCCAGTTGCCCCGCTCTTCGGCCGGCAGCTGCCAGGGATTGCCGTTGACCTCGTAACCGCGGAATGCGGCCTGCGCCTCTTCGGGGAACTCCGCCTTCTCGAGCACCAGATTGCGTCGCATCTCGACAAGCTTGTCGACGTAGGTGATATCGAGCGGGCACGCGCGCTCGCACCAGCGACAGGTCGTGCACGCCCAGATCACTTCGGGATCGACGACCGTTGGAACCAGTTCATTCTCAGAGGCGTTGCCGCCGTCTCCGGGTGAACCGAGGATCGCAGACTGCTCTCTGTAGAGCTGATCACGGACGGACTTCAGGTAGAGCACCGGCTGCAGCGGTTTGTGTGTGAGGGTCGTCGGGCAGAACTCACGGCAGCGACCGCACTCGGTGCAGGTGTACATGTCGAGCATCTGTTTCCAGGTGAAGTCGGTGATGGTCGAGATCCCGAAGGTCGTGTCGTCGTCGATCTCCTCGAGATCCATGCTCGGCAGCTTGCCCGGGGCATCGAGGTTGGCGAAGAAGGAGTTGAAAATCGAGGTGTAGACGTGGAAGTGCTTCGAATAGGGTAGCTCGTTGGCAAAGACGAAGAGGGTGATGAGGTGGATCCACCAGCTGACACCGTAGATGAGCTGCAAGATTGCGGGGCCGAGGCCAGCGAAGGCGCGTGCCACCAGATTCGAAATAGGAAGGAACGTGCCGTCGAGGCCGCCGGCCGCGATGCGGGCACCCTCCGAGACGAGATCGGTCACCATCAGGATCGCAATCATCCCGATGACCAGCCAGGCGCCCCAACTCTGGATCACCCGTTCCTTTTTCTGGATGCCACGCCGCCAGATGGCGACGACGAGGCCGAGGAGCACCAGCAGCTCGAAGATGTCTTTCGAAAAAAGGTAGGCATGTCCGGCGGGCGAGTTCAGGAGTGGCAGCTCCCAACCCGCAAAGAGGCCCTCGAGGACCATAGTCACGGTGCGCACGCTGACGACCAGGAAGCCATAGAAGATCAGCAGGTGGTAGACGCCGGCGACCGGGTCGTCGAACATCTTCTTCTGTCCAAAGGCATAAACGAGCATGTGCTTGAAACGTTCGCCGAGATGGTCGAATCGATTCTCGGGGCGACCCGCGCGGAGGAGCTGAAAGCGACGACTCAGGGACAGAACCACCGCGCCGACGCCGACGATGGTGAGAATCCAGAACCAGGCGACTCCGGAAATGCCGAGAAATGACCCAGCCGTGGCATGTTGCAGCATGATGCCTCCCTCTTTACAGAAAAACCGCTGGGTTCAAACCCCGACGGTATTGAGAATCGATCACTGATCGCAGTGTCCTGCGCCTATCCATGCGGGAGAGTATAGACGGGAGAGCGGTGAATGAGGAACGAGGAGTTAGGAATGAGGAATGAGGAAATCCCGAGCGCTCCTTACAATTTCGGATTTCGGATTTCGGATTTTCCACATGCGACCGGCGAATCGTGCTGCGAGCCAAGGGTGCGATCAACGGAGGTGCCTGGCATCCCGATTCTTGGAACCGCGCCTCAGTCCCTGCACAACGCCTCAACGAATCGGCGTGCCTGGCATCCTCTCGGGAGAAACGCTGGTAGAAGATCGCCTCGAAGCCGGATCACCTTACCAACATCGTAGGCGCCATTGGCGTGGCCAG
>Ga0316198_10000173_pt1 | contig 30109 bp, 25 predicted proteins | sample OudBieAanoxic_MG_FD_204935 | JGI IMG/M metagenome (GOLD analysis project Ga0316198, IMG submission 204935) | Coastal sediment microbial communities from Oude Bieten Haven, Netherlands - site A anoxic | ecosystem: Environmental > Aquatic > Marine > Coastal > Sediment | place: Netherlands... | reverse complement strand
CGCGGGTCAGAAACTCATTCGCAGAGCACACCCCGATCAGGTCTTCACCGGGGATGCCCATGAAGTAGGGAAGGCCGGCGCCGGTGCCGATAAAGAGCGAGTCGTACTCCCACTCCCCCATCAGCTCATCGATCGTCGCCGTGGTCCCGACCACGAAGTTGCACTTGAACTCGACCCCCATCTTGGTGAGGCTTCGGATCTCGTCGCGCACGATGGCCTTCGGCAGCCGGAATTCCGGGATGCCGTATATCAACACTCCACCCGGTTTATGAAGGGCCTCGAAAACCGTAACGTCATGGCCCTGCATGGCCAGCGACGCGGCGCACGCGAGGCCAGCGGGGCCGGAGCCGATGACGCCGACCTTGAAGCCCGACGATTCCTCGCACACCGGCATCTTGACCTCGCCGCTCTCCCTCTCGAGGTCGGCCACGTAGCGCTCGAGGCGCCCGATGGCGACCGGATCGCCCTTGTTGCCGGTGACGCAGGTCTCCTCGCATTGGTCCTCCTGGGGACAGACGCGGCCGCAAATAGCCGGCAGGGTGTTCTCGGCCTTGATGATCGCCAACGCCTCGGCAAAGCGGCCGTCGGCAACCGCGAGCACGAAGGCCGGGATGTCGATCCCCACCGGGCAGCTACTGACACACTTCGGCTTCTTGCACTCCAGACAACGCTCGGCCTCGCCAACCGCAAGCTCCTCCGTGTAGCCAAGGGCCACCTCGTCGAAATTGCAGATGCGCTCAGACGGGTCCTGAGTCGGCATCGGGTGGCGGGGAATCGCGAGACGTTCTTTCTTTGTCAGTTCTTTGGCCATGAGTCTACCCTCCAGCCGCGACCGCGCGACATTCGTGTGACTCGAGAAATCGCCTCCTGGCCAATTCCTCGTGCTCGAGGTAAATCCGTTGCCGTTTCATCAGTATGTCGAAGTCGACCTCGTGCCCGTCGAACTCCGGACCATCGACACACACGAAGCGAGACTGCCCACCCACCGGCACACGGCAGCCGCCACACATACCGGTACCGTCGATCATGATGGTGTTGAGCGACACCAGGGTGCGGATACCGAGGGACCGTGTCTGCTCGGACACAGCCCGCATCATCACCGCCGGGCCTATGGCGATGACGAGTTGAGGCTGACCAGCAACTTTGATGTACTTTTCCAGCGCGTGGGTCACGAGGCCCTTGGCGCCAAAGCTCCCGTCGTCAGTCGTGTAGTAGATCTCGTCCGCCACTTCCTCCATCTCGCGACGGAGGATCACCAGTTCTTGAGTCCGGCCACCGAGTATCGAGACAACGTTGTTCCGGGCCTTGCTCATGGCAAGGGCGATCGGCAGGAGCGGTGCGATGCCGGCACCTCCTCCTACGCACACGCAGGTACCGTACTTTTCGATGTGGGTCGGCCTTCCGAGCGGTCCGACTACCTGGATGTCATCTCCCGGATGCAGGGTGCCCATTTCCATGGTCGTCTTTCCAACCTCTTGAACCACGAGCCGGATAGTTCCCCTGACGGCATCGGAATCGGCAATCGTCAGCGGGATCCGCTCTGAGTTCTCGTGGAGTAATACGATCACAAACTGGCCGGCGCGGTGCCGACGAGCGATCACCGGATTGTGGATGATGTAGCTCTTAAACGCGGGCGCAATCTCTTCGATCTCGAGGATGCGGGCCATCACGGCCCCCTTTCTGCCTCCTCCTCATTTGCTTCACACCGACGACCCACGTTGGGGATAGGACTGGGAGTGCTCGAACCAGAGATGGAAATCATCAACCAGGGTTTCGTAGCGACGCTTGAGAGCCGCGAACATCATCGCATTGTCGATCGCCAGGGCGCACTGCTCGCCGATCGACATCATGAACTGTTTCTCGTCCTCCGAGAACGGGTAGGGTTTGTTGGTGAACAGGCTCAAGATCCCGATGGGCTTGCCGCGGGTCTCTAGCGGCACCAGGAGGAGTGACGAGATCCCCTCGCGGACCAATTCGTCGGCATGGGCGATCCGGTCATCCTCGCGGCCGTCGAGGACGGCCGTGCAGTTTCCGGCCAACACCTCTTCAACCAGCTTCGGACAGCACACGCCACTCATCCTCTCAACAAAGGCCTCACCGAGACCGAAAGAAGCTCGCGTTTCAAGGTCCGATTTTCGTCCATCGATCAGCTGAATCGCGCAGCCGTGGGTGCGGAGATCCATGGCCACCGTTTCGACAATCGCGTCGAGTACAACCTGCAGTTCGAGCGACGAGCGAATCGCCTCGGTGACGTTGGCGATGATCATCCGGAACATCGAGTCGATGATGGCGCTGGTGCAAAAGAGCGCAACGACCTTGAAGAACTCCATCTCGTCATCGCTGAACTCACGGTGGGTGCCGGTGAACAAGCGCATCACGCCGATCACCTGCCCGCGGGCTTTGAGTGGAATTGTCAGCAACGAAACAATACCTTCGGCCTCGAACGCCGCTCGGTACTGCACACGAGGATCCGAAACACAATCGGGGATCATCACAATCTCACCGCTGAGGGCAGCCGCCACGCTTTTTTCCGCGTCGACCGGACCCTTGTTGAGGAAGGCTTCGCTCAGGCCGTGTGAAGCAACGTGATCCAGCGTCAGAAGGTCTCGGCTGAGGAGGCGGAAGTGGCAGGCTTTGAGGTTGAACTCCTCGACAATCGCGCCTGCTGCCATTTCAAGCATCACCGTGGTATCGAGTTGGGCGTTGAGGGCGTCTCCGATGACGTGGAAGACGTTGCGACACTGCCGGCATTTCATCATCTCTGTCTCCTTGCCGATGAGGAGACGGCCACGTCGACGGTTCGCCAACCGTCACTCTCACCGATATTTTCACTGGAGGCCATACTGCGTGGCACCAATACGAGGCACTGGCGGCGAAAAGAGTCCGCCGTATCGTTTCCGCGCCGCCTCTGAATCCGCGTGCGCTATGTCAGGAGGGATGACCTCTATAACTCAATCTATGTCCAATTGAGCCAGTCGTCAATGAAAAGGACCCAATTTGGCGGAATTCTGACCTCTCAATCAATGATCCAGCGATCAGATCCCGTCGGATTCGTAGTTCGAGTTCTCGGTGACGATTGACACCTTGAACCCCTGCCATTCGCTGGTCGTGATCGATCGCAGTGTGCAGTTCGGACCATACTCGATCGTGCCGAAGGTCACTTCGAGGGCTACCGGAGAGCCATCAATCGCAGTCTTGATCGAGGCTGAGATTGCCCTCTTCGTCGTTTCGTTCAGAATGATCTCGACCGAATCGCCCGCCGTCATGACGTCACGTGACAACAGAACGAGGGTCCCGTCACCTTCGACGACTTTGGAGGTCGCAATGGCTTTCTCTGCGAAGAGCGGGTTCAGGTAACCGTCAAGTTGGTTTTTGACATCGGTCACGAACTCTGTCGCCGCCTCCAGCTCTTTCTTCGAGAGCTTCTTGCCATCGGGACGGCGGATCTTCTCTTTGGCGACCTCACTGTTGATTTGCATTTTCTCAACCATGCCACCCATGACGTAACGCACCTTGTAGGTGTCGGACCGGCGAAGCTGATCATTGACGAAAAAGGTCATCTTGGTTTCCCAGGAATAGCGCTGCAGCTCCTCCTGGTTCAGGCGCATCTGTTTTGACCTCTTCCGGAGGTCGATTTCCTGGGCGTGAGCAGCCACTGCCGCCACCAACATCATCGCCACAATCGCCACCAGGCTTTTCACTCGGTTCATGTGCTTCCTCCAGCAAACGTCAAGAGAAGGTATCATTTCCGGTTTGGATTTCGGATTTCGGATTTGCTGCTATCCGCTGACTGACGAGTCGCACCATCACCCGCGGGTTCGATATCTCCGCTCGACTCCCCGACAAATGCGGGTGGGACTCCCCTACTCGTGAAGCACGATCTGACGAACTGCGATTGGAAAGGCCCCTCCCCTTCGTAGAGGCTCGGGAAGGGATTTCAGCGCCTCTTCCGCTTCGGTAATTGTTCCAAAAAGGCCCGAAAACACGAAATAGAGGTCATCTTTCCTCAACATGTACAAAGAGTGATCTCCATACCTCGCAATGGTCGACTGAGCGGAAATGAGATAGGTGTCGACCTCGACCTGCAGAGTGAAGTGGTCGGGATAGCTGGCGAGCATCAATGACCAAGCTCGAAACGCCGAATCGAAATCACCACGGTTGAACTCGCGCATCCCACTCTCAATAGAACCGCCGGATCGAGCAGATCCTCCCCCTGCAGACGAACTGCCCTTCGATGGAGGAGTTTGTTCCGCCAAACTTGCGGTTGGCGCAGCTGCAACGACCGCGGGGAAGGGTTGGTCGCCCCCAGCAGTGGAGTTCAGTGGAACTCCGCCGTGCCCGCCTTCCTGTCTGATCCCTCCACTGACCGATTCTGTCGCGGGCGATGGCTGGTCGACTCGTTGAACTTGACGATTGGAGTCAACGACCACGAAAGTCCTTCCGGATTTTTCGATCAATGTATGACATTCCAAACATCGCTGTGCCTCCGCGATTTCCGGGTGCGTCGAAACATCCGTTGGGTGACATACGGCGCACTTCGTGATGGCGGGATCGATGAGAGATGGGTGCGAAAGTTCTTCACCGAAGATACCGGTTGCCGGGAGAAAGACCGCACAGACAACCAACGCGATGCCTGTGAAAAGTATTGAACGAGAGTGAACCATTTTCACCGAGTGAAACCTCTGTCCCGTCGCCTTAATTCCGGGATCGTCGCCGGTGATTTCAAAACAGCTCGGGCAGGATATTGATCGTCTCGTACATCTCAGAGATGAGCCGGACCAAACCACTATCTAAATACCTTCATCGACTCAATTCGGTTCGCGAGGCTTTCTCTCTGATGGACCTACTCTCGGACCCGGAACCCGCCGAGGAGCAGTTGAAAAACCTTCGCGCCCCGACAACTGTGGCACAAGCTGCAATCCCTTGGGGTCAAATCCCACACCGTAACCCAGCGGATCGTGATCGACACCGTGGCAGGTCAGATAGCATGCGCCGCTGCCCAGCCCCAGGCTGTCATAACCCAGCACTCCCGACGAGGAAGCGGTGACCCCGGTGAGCACCGTCGGTTCGTTGAAACGAATGAGTGCCGGAGCGGAGGTGGCGCCGTGCGGTTCATGGCAGAACCCGCAGGGGACTCTGCTATCGACGACATGTTCGGTGTGAAACGGAAAGGAATCACGCTCGAGTACGATCTGACGATCGTGACACGCATAGCACAGGGCGTACGTGGTCTCAGATTCCGGCTGCCCCTCCTGCCGATTCATGTTCGCACCGAGGGCGCCGTCGACGCGGCTGCCATGCGGTCCGCGCGGTCCAGCGGGATCATCATTGGTATGGCAGTCGGTACAGTTGATTCGAGAATCAGTGGACAGAGGAGACCGGAGACTGGGTACATTTCGAGCGGGACCTGTGGCGAGTACCGGATGATAGGAAGGGTTCCTCGGATCGAGGAGAACTCTGAGGTCGTGGGGATCTCCCCCGCCAACACCCCTGGAGCCGTGGCACGACAGACAAAGATCAGCCTCGGTATCAAATCCTCGCTTGGTGGAAGCCTTGACCTGTCCCATGGTGACCGGTTCAACGAGGCCCTTACGGACGCTTTGCACGCCGTGCACGCTGTGGCAATCTCCGCACATCGCCCAGCGGTGCGGGTACTGCTTTCTCATTTCGCTCTCGATATCAGCCGGTCGCGCTGAGATCGACATGCCGAGAGTGCGCTTCCGCTGTGGGTCGACCGATCGGGTCGAGTGACATGCAATACAGAATTCATCACCAGCTTCCCGCAGCATCGGAGTATGGGCCTTCCCGTGACTCGAATGACACGGGGTGCACCTGCCGGCCATTTTCGCCGGGTCAAGGTGACCGGTGGAGGCCTCGCCCGGACGAACAACAGCCGTCGCGATACAGACGGCGACGGCTACTACGAATGGCAGGCGAGACATGTGTCGTCCTCATTGGGTGATCGGAGAAAACCACCAAATGGATCCTGGTGCGGGTCGTGGCAGGAGGAGCATTGAACGCGGTCTCCCGCATCGAGAAAAGCGATGGGGTTCGATCGCATCTCGGTCACGCTCCTGAGCGGCACGTCCCCGCGAGCGTTGTTCTCAGCCACCAGGGCAGTTGTGACCTGAAAGGAAATCGGGTGGTGTCCCGACAGATCGGTGCCGAAATACCCTCTGGAGCTTGTCGGCAAGGTCGTGATGCCGCCACTCATCGGGATCGTTCCCGAGGCTACCGTTGCGCCGAGGGCGATCGTGCCGTCGTGACAAGAAAGGCACAGCTTCGTCGATCCGTTGGGTTGCGGTGCAGATCCGGCGGACGGGTAGGCGTTCATAGTGGGACTCCAGTACATCTGGTACGGTCCGCCCGGATCAGTGCGGTTCCAGAGGGGCGCCTGGGTCGTCGAGTTGTGGGGCGTGTGACAAAAGATGCAAACCTGAGTCTCCGAGGCGGCTCTTATAGTTCCCGGTCCGGAGACAGACAGATTATGCTTGGTGTCCACAACTGACTGTTGACCGTTGGCCACGGCTCCAATCAAGAGCAACCCAACCAGCCACATCTTCGATCTCATGATCCTGACCTCCGTTTACCGTACCTCAAAACCTGCACTCGACTGTTGCCGGCGTCGGCTACAACTACCGTGCCACGGCCATCACACGCAAGGCCCGCGGGCGACCAGAATTCGCCCGAGCCGTTTCCACGCCCACCCACGGTCAATAGAAACTGACCGTCCGAATCAAAGATCTGGATGAGATCGAATTGGGCATCAGAAACGTACAAATGACCGTCCGGATCAATCGTCAAGCCCCTCGGCAATGCCAGATGACCGCTGCCATCGCCGTGGGTTCCAAATTGCCCGAGATAGTGCAACTTGTCGTCCAGGTGCTGCACTCTGAAATTGAGGGCGTCGAGCACCCACACGGTTCCGTCCGGATCCTCCACAACCGCCGTCGGGTGGTTAAACTGTCCCTCTTCGATCCCGTGGCCGCCCGAACGAGCATTCACCGTACCGTCAGGACTCACCCGCAGCACTTCTCCCGCTTCGACATCGGTCAACAAAAGGTCACCGTTAACAGCTGTGGCTATCCCGCCGTATCGGCTGACCTCGCCTCGAGGTTGAATCACTCCGACTGGACGACCCTCATCGTCAAAACGCCGCAGCTCTCCCGTCATACCGTCCGCGACAAACCACGCGGCACCATCTCTCGACACCGCGACCGCCACTGGAAGGAATCCATCCGGTAATTCGAAGATCTTTGCGCCGCCACCGTCCGTTCTCGACCACACAACCACTCCCGAGCCCCCGTCGACGACTGCCATACGACGCTCATGAACAGCCACCGCCGTCGGGCGGCGGAACCTCCTTTTCGAGTTCGTCTGCTCCTGCCCGGCTACAACGCGGAAGAAACGGCCGGCGCCACCGGGTTTCGCCTCTGTAATCGAGGCGATCCATTCCACCTCACCCGGCGCATCGACCGTTTCCGGCGGCCACACCATCTTCTGTTCGCTCGCCGGACCCGTCCCGGCACAACCGGCGAGTCCGAATGAGGCGATCAACGCAGCGCCAAAAAGCACGCGGTGACCCAATTTCATCATGAGTTTCCCCAACCGGTGGGCCGGCGGCCACTCCCACCTCCGAGGCCAAATCCAAAGGTACGTTGAACGCCGACCCAGTAGCGCCGGTAATTCCTCACCTGGGCGCCGTCGCCGAAGCTGGTCTCATCCCTCACTCGGGCGAAGAACGACAACCGTGCATAGAGAAACCGCACCCCGAGCTCCGCCCACTCGAGGTCACCGGTGCTTCCTTCCGCCTCTCTTTGTTCGCGGTATGCGCGGCCGTCAAAAGACAACCAATATTTCGGTGACCACATGAGACCGGCGTCGGATGTGATCGTCGTGCTGGGAAGATCTCCGCCAACGATGTCCACGATCGACCACCCTCCGCTGAGAGTGAATGTTCGCCACCGCAGCGAGAGCCTCGCCTGCCCCGTATCAGCCGTGACCTCTCTCTCGAGGTCAAGACGAACGACCCGGCGCGCCTCTCCGGAGGCGTAAATTCCGCTCCTTGCTGTGGGCTGGGTCGAGAGAATCAGGCGAACCCATTCCCGTTCTTTCTCCAACCCCGCCAAAAACGTAGCTCCACCGACAACCCCCCCGGGGGGTGACGAAGCAATCGACAGCTGGTTTCCCGCATACTCCCCCTCGAGACCTGCGAAGCCTCGCCGGAATTGCCTGCGAATGGATGCGAACAGGCGTCCCCCGGTGGAGCTCGAGCTGTCGCCCAGATCGTCGGACACTCTGATATGCGAGACCTGAGGGTGCATAATCACGGCCCATTTGGGCCCTTCATGGGTCCAGGTAATGCCGACGCTTGCTACGGGCTGATCGAGGGTCCCACCGAATTCGTCCTCTGCCTGGAGGTACGACGCCTCCGCGATGATCGCGACCGGCCTCGAAACACTTTTTACCAAGGAGAATCCTCCGACCCATGCCGAGAGATCACCCGCCGGCCCCGTGTTCTGCTGATAGTCGACAAATGCCCGGAGAAATCCCTCCCTATCCCAGCTGTGGGTGTAGGCGGTCAGGGCCTTCCACACCGTCGTCCAGTCCGAAGGATCCGACCCCGATCGTGCAATGCGAACGCGGTTCCCGGAGAGGATCGTCTGAAACTGGTCCTTGCCACCCCGGTTGAAGGCCAGGTCGAGATACCCCACCTCAAGATCCTGCTGCTGCAGCCCGCTGAAAAGCTCTAACTCCTCGTGACGGACATCAAGGCGGAAATCGACCAACCTTCCCCCAGCGTTGGCCGCGAGGCGCGCAACCGTGTGGGTACGATCCCGTAGAGTCTCCGGATCGTCGGCTTCAAAGTCGTCCGACAGATAGGACAGCGTCGCCCCACCGGCTCGAGACGGCCTCAGATAGAGATCACCGAACCAGGAGGTTTCCAGACCAGCCACCAGGCCGCCACGCGCCAGCCCAGTGACGTCATCGCGCACTCGCCTGGCCCCACCACCCACCGAAACCGGCAGCGCACTCAGAGCCCGCAGGCCAAGAGAATAGAATGTCTGGTCATATCTGGAATCATCGACCACATTCTGCGTTCCGGAACTGGTTTCGGTTTGCTCGTAGTCGGTCACCGCCCGTTCGACGAAACCGCTAAATGAGAGTGCCCTCGGATTTGAAATATAGCCATCAAACGCAAGAAAGATCGCAGCTCGAAGTGTCGTTTGCTCCGAAGTGACGTCTTCAATTTCCTGCTTTTCGCCGATATATTCCGCCCTCAATCCAAGGGTGAAATCGGTCTTCGACCCCGCTCGAGACGGTAACGCTGCCACCAGCACCGCAACGAATATCAAGGCCCGGTGGATGACTGCCCCCATTCAATCGAAGCGGTTGCACGCAGATTCTTCTCGAAGTCAGCCAGCGCTAACTCGCGTCGCTCTCGCTTCAGCCGAGATGCAATCGCTTCTCTCACCTGTGCGAATTCCAATTGGCGGGGCGGCTCGATAGACTTCACCTCGAGTACGCTGAAACCAAATATCGTGCGAATGGGACCAACGAGCTCGCCGATCTGAGCCGCAAATACCGCGTCATCTACGTTGGCCTGCAGGGCGCCCCGGTGGACCATCCCGAGATCCCCGGTTTGATCGCGGTAGCGAGGAGGCACGTCCGTCCGCCGCCGTTCGGCTTCCGCTGCGAGGTCCGTCCTGCCTTGACTCACGTTTTCAGCCACATCCTCAGCCGCAGTGCCCGCGCGTTCCCAAGCAGCGTTGTCCGCGGAGGGCGGGACATGGATCAAAACGTGAACAACGTGTCGAGCTTCGGGAGTCACATAGTCTCCGCGGTTGGATTCGAAGAACCGTTTGATTTCTCCCGACTCCGGATCGGGGACTTGGGAGAGGATGCGTTCGTCGACCTCGGACGCAAGTCGATCGCGAATGATGGCTCGGCGCAGCTCGGCTTCGGAAATGCCGTGCTCGTCGAGGGCGGCGCGGTATGCCGCTTCATCGACGAACCGCCCCTGGACCTGAGCCAGCTCAACATCGACGGTCGTACCATCGACGGCCAGATCCTCTCGGCCAGCCCACTGGCGTTTGAGTTCATTCACCACCAGGACCTCGGTTGCCTGGTTTTCGAGCTCCAATCGGCGATCACCTTCGACCCGGCCGTGAAACGACGTCTGCGGCAAGAGTTTCTGATACTCCCGCCCCACTTCCCACTGCTCTATTCGGATGCCATTTACCACCACCGCCGCCGGCACATCGTCGGCTGGGGCGGCGGTGGGAACTCCGAAAGTCAACGCTCCACAGATCAGCGCTGATGCACCGCGATTCATTGACAGCTGTCCTCCTGATGTTGATCCGCCATCAGTTTAGCGGATTCGAAAAAAACAGGGAGACGCGAGGCGTCTCCCTGTCAGCATCTCAGTGCACGAGTGGTGCACACAACGCCACGGGCACTTATTTGGCGTGACAGGTCAAGCAGAGGGCGCTCCCGGAATTGGATTTCAAGAGCAGCGACGGCAGATTGGCGGCGTTGTGCACGTCGTGGCACGACGCACACTCCACCTGATCGCTCCCCAGGCCGAATAGCATGTCTGCGGAAATCGTGCCTCCGAGGTCACTCGATGTTGTCGTGGGCGGATGGAGCCCACCGTCAGCCGTTGCGAGCGCGTTGTTGTACGTGAAACTGACCGGATGGTCGTTGCTGAGGTCGGTACCGAAGTTCGCGGGACCTGAAATGGTAGTTGAACCTGTGGATCCACCAAAGGAGTCCAACGCGACGGTCCCATCATGGCACGAGAGACAGGCCTTCGAAACGCCATCCGGCTGGCCGGTTGTCGCGTTCATCGTCGGGCTGCTGTAGAGCGTATAGCTTGCAGTCGTCACCGCGTGGTTCCACAACACGACCGGCAGCGCCGTCGACGCGTTGTGCGGTGTGTGGCACGGCTGGCAGATCTCAGTCGTGCCCCACCCCTGGCCGCTGAAATCGTGTTCGCTCCCTGTGATCTGCGCGCCAGCGAGCCCGGCAACAAACACTAAGCCCAGCGTCACGCCAAAGATCTTTCTCATGAGTTCCTCCTTGCGGTCCGCCCTCGGACCCCATCTCAATGATTTTTTGGGCCCCGCAATTTCGGCGCCCAGTAGGCATCATTCGCAAATCACATGCCAGTTTTGAGGGTGCTTAAATCCAAAAAATGGGGAAGCCTATCGGGTCATTTCACCCACTTGCAGGGTGCCGTGTGGACTATTCCCCAGCGCGGCCAGACTCTCCTGGTGGACCGAGAAAGCGGAAAACCTGGACCCTGGAGTTGAGGGTATCGGCGACAGCCAGAAGATTTCCGCGGCGGGCGATCCCCGAGGGAAGGTCAAATCCACCCGGCCCTGTGCCGGGGCCGCCGAACCACATCAGAATCTCTCCGTCAAGGTTGAACATCTGCACTAACTGGTAGGCCCCATCAACCTCGAAAATGACGCCGGCGGCAGAATCGACGGCAAGACCGCGCGGCCGGTTGAGATCACCCGGCCGATCGCCAATTTGGCCGAACACCAGCTCGAGGTCGCCCGTCGGATCGAAGACCTGGATGCGAAAATTGAGGTAGTCGGAAACGTAAAGGTAATCCTCTTCATCAAATGCTACGGCATAGGGTGTGTGAAACTCGCCCTCGCGGCCACTTCGTTCTGCACCACCCAGGGACAGAACGACATCGCCGCTACGGACATCGATTACGTGAACCGTGTGAGCCACGGTATCGCAGACGGCGAGCCGCGTGCCATCAGCCGAAAGGGCCACGCTCGTCGGGTGGGAAAAGAGCTGCGGCCCACCGAGACTGGCGCGAAAGTTGAGGTGGGCATCAAATACGTGTACGGCGTGCGCCACGGTATCGGAAACATAAAGGGTTCCGTCGTCAGCGACCGCCACGCCAACCGGTTTTCTCAAAGTTCCCTGGCCGGCACCGTGAAAGAGATCGAAGCGTTTGACTCGTGGGTCAATGATGACGACACCGTCGAGCTCCTGATCAGCCACATACAGCTCGTTGCCCGGGCCAATGGCCACGCCTGTCGGGGCGACCAGACGAGGCTCGCGCTCGACTTCACCGGTGATGGCCCTCGACCATTTGGATTGCCCTCCCCCAACATCGGACAAAGTAGCGTAGGTTGCGACCCACTCGATCACCGGTTCTGCCGGGTACGGCGGAAACTGAACCGCCGCCGATTCGCCGGAAGCACGCTGCGAGTTCGTACTCGAGGCGCAGCCGCCAAGTGTTGCCAACGTGAGAATCACCAAGAATCTGCGAAGTCGCATCGATTTTCCTTATCCGTCAACGAGGGTGGCAAGCGACGCACAACTCTGCGCTGGAAGCAGCTCCAAACACAAAGAGGCCGCGGCTGGATCCAGCGTGAGGGTCGTGGCAAGACCGGCAGTCGATCGTCTCTCCAATCAACGACTTCGCGACCCGGGTGCGGCCCCCGCCTTCAATGGTGCCCGCTACTGGATGGTTGCGTATCGGGTGGTCGCGATTTCGGAATCCATCGAGAACTACCAGACGGAGATCGCCGGCGAGATGCGATGGCACAGTGAATCCCCACCGTAGCTCGAGATCGCCACTTTCGGCGCGATTGATATCTTCTTCGAGGTGGCACCCCAGGCAGAGATCGTTCCCGGTCTCTCGCAGCAGTTTCGGTTGACCGCCTCCGTGGGGAAGGTGGCAGCTCTGACATCCAAACCAATCAACTGTTCCATGAGCGATCTGACCTGCCCCTTTGCCCTGGTCCTCGTGGCAATTCAGACAGATGCCGCCGCCCGGCGCCCTCAACAAACGCGGCTGACGCGAAGCATGGGGCGAGTGGCAGTCGGTACACTCCGCGATTTCAAGGGCCGCGTGCGGCACGGTTGCACCCTGGACCTCTCTTTCGAGGTCAGCGTGGCAGGCGTAGCACAGTGCCGAACCCCCACCCTCGATCAAATTCGAAGCCGATCCGAGGTGGCATCCGGCGCAGGTGTCTTCGAACGGAGCATGGACCGAGCCGGATGCGAGGAGCGATTTCGACGATGAACCATGGGGATCGTGGCACTCGACGCAGTTCACCGTCGCCATTTCGGCACCTAGGTGAATATTGATCAGATTCTGATCGGGATCGTGGCACACGAGGCACAGTTCGGGCATCTCTGCCGTGAGCTGGAATGCCTCGGTACTCCGGTGGGGATCGTGGCAAGTTGCGCAATCCTCGGCGGCGGCCGCATGGGCCCCTCTTCCTTGCACCAGATTCTCGACGTCTCGATGGCACGAAAAGCACAACTCCGGGCCGGATGTAATGAGCAGGGCCTCCTCGTCCGCCATATGCGGCTGATGACACTCGACGCAGCGCCCTTCCTTGACCGGAGTGTGCACCGAGTCCTTTCCGAACTCTGCTTCGAGATCGGAGTGGCAGGCGAAACACAGATCGGCCCCCTCGATGGACAGACGGAGCTTGGTACCACGGGGACGGCGGTGGCATCCTTCACACGACCCATCTTCAAACGGCGGATGGATCTCTGAACCCAGGAGCATCGCGGGCGTGTCAGACCCGTGAGCTTCGTGGCAGCTACCGCAACGCGAACGGCTGACCGGCAGCTCGTGTCCGGCGTTGACTGCATCCGGTTCGTGGCAGACAAAGCAGACTTCGCTTTCGGCGACCGCCAGCAGATGTTCCTGGGTCGCGGCGTGTACTTGATGGCAATGGAGGCAGGAGTCCATCACCGGAGCATGCGGCGCCTTGAATTCGCCGGCGACCGCCGTAGATTTGTCGTCGTGGCACACCAGACAGAGCTCAGGTTCTGAGGCCACAAGTTCGACGTTTGTCCCCATTTCGCCCACATCCACGTTGTGGCAAGACGTGCAGTCATCCTCTACCGGCGGATGAACATGGGTTGCCCCTCGCAGCAGATCGTCGTGGCAGGTGGTGCATTTCGTGGACTCGATGCTCACCAGGCGCGGATGCTCTGAAGAGGCACCTTCGACCGACACCATGGCCAACATCAGGGCTGCGGCTCCTGCCCCAATTACAAACCGATTTTGGGTGATATTCCACATACCCTTTTCCTGGAGGGGATCGCTACGGCCCTTCGCTCCCGACATCCGAGTTTTTCTGGGCCCAGTCTACCTACCTACCGCATAGTATCCAACTCAAACCATTATTCCTCAGCACGATTTCGTGGACGGACACATATACCGTCCTCAAACGGTCGTCGGATCGAGCTTCCGATCTCCGGGACCTCCAGTACGCTCCCCTTGTCCTGAAAAACGCCCACCTGACTGGGCCCGAGACTCCGAGAAGAGACGCTCGAGGAGCTTTCGTAAATCGTTTTGCGAAATAGACTTCGTGAAGAAATCTTCCGGACGGCATGGAAGCGGCCCGTCACGTTCTTCATCGTTGTCAATCGCTGAACAACACAGGTAAGGTACGACCGTCTCGCACCGAACGCAGCGATCAAGCAGGGATCGCCAGTCCAAGTGGCGGGGCATGAGATTGAAAATCGCCGCATCAGGGGGATGCTCACGAAGACATCGATCCGCCTCGGTGAAGCTCGTCGCCCGAATGACCTCCACGTCGGACGGGATCAGGTGTGCAACCAGCCAACCCATCAAATCCGAGCCGTCAACAAGGAGTAGCCGCGTCATCGTTCGGGCTATGATCTCTGCAAAGTGCATGCCACGACATCAGGTCGTTGGGGACACTGAACTCCGCTCCCCGCAAAGGGCAAGCACAATCCGACGAGAACCCACCGCCCCCGTTCATCGGACTCGCGTTTGGCTGGGACTCACTCGCCGAAACGAAATTTTTTGAGGCGGTATCGAAGCTGGTCGCGCGTGATCCCCAGCAGCTCGGCGGCCCTTGTCTGGTTCTCGCCAGAAGCCGTCATGGCGCGCTGGACCATCTCCCCTTCTACCTCCTCGAGTGGAACGATGCCCTCGGGCATTGCTCCACTTGAATCGGTCTCGGGTCTCGGCGGGGGTTCGATGGTATCGAGGATCAATGACCGGAGTGAGATCTCAGTTCCCTTCTCCAGGATTATTGCCCGTTCGACTACATTTTTGAGTTCGCGCACGTTCCCGGGCCACGAGTAAGAAAGGAGGACGTTTCCCGCCTCTCGGCTGAACCCTTTGAGGTTCTTTCCGGACTTGGCCTGAAGAAATTTCAGAAAGTATCGCGCGAGAGGGAGAATGTCCTCGTGCCGTTCGCGCAATGACGGCACCTGGATTGGGAAGACGCTGACACGGAAGTAGAGATCATCTCGAAAGGTTCTATCCCGCACCATTGCACGGAGATTCCGGTTTGAAAGGGCAACGATTCGCGTATCAATCCGGATCTCGCGCACCCCTCCAACACGGCGAAACATCCGATTTTCGAGAAGGTGGAGAAGTTTGGCCTGGAGATCCAGCCGGAGCTCTCCGATTTCGTCGAGCAGCACGGTCCCTCCGTTTGCGAGTTCGAATGTCCCCGGTTTGCTCTTCTTTGCGTCGGTGAAGGCGCCCTTCTCATGGCCAAAGAGCTCGCTCTCGAGGAGCTGCTCTGGAATCGCAGCGCAATTGACTTCGAGATACGGCCCCTCTCTGCGCGAGGAGTTGACATGAATGTACCGTGCAACGACGTTTTTCCCGGTGCCGCTCTCACCCAGAAGCAAGATGGTGTCGACATCCGACTGCGAGACCTCGCAGGCCATTTCGAGTGTTTCTCTGAATTGCGGCGAATGAGACACGATGTCGACGTCAAGCTTCCGTTGGCGCATGGTCTTTGCCACCTGGGCGTCGCGTCTGGTCGCTCGGACATCGAGGGAGCGATTGACGAGAGCGATGAGTGCCTTGTGATCGATGGGCTTGGGCAGGAAATCCAAGGCCCCCAGCTTCATCGCCCGAACCGCGTCCTCGACCTCCCCAACTGCGGTCATCACCAACACCACGGACTCCTCGAGCGTGTCCTGGTACTTTTCATAGAAATCCAGACCGTGACCGTCAGGAAGGGAAAGGTCGAGGAGCACCATATCTGGGAAGTGCTGGGTCACATGGACCTCGGCCTCCTCGAGGCTCTCTGCGGTGAGGACCGTGTGGCTCTCTTTCTCGAGGCGTTGTTTCAACGACCATCTCAGGAGTTTTTCATCCTCGATCAACAGAATCAGCGCCATCAATCAACCCTTCGTCGCAGAAATCGCCAAATCGTCTTCGGTCACCCTACCTGGAAGCAATACAAATACAGTGGTCCCGCGACCGGGTTCTGAAAGCAACTCGACCACCCCATCACTCCGTGAAACGAGACTGTTCACAACCGCTAGACCGAGCCCGGTACCGGTGAACTTGGTGGTGTAGAAGGGTTCGAATATCTTCTCTTGGAACCTGGTTTCGATGCCCGGGCCGTCATCGGTGACGGAAAGAAAAAGATCACCCTCATCAGGAGAGGTGATCGCTCGAATGGAAATGTTCCCACCGTTTTCGATGGCGTCGGCGGCATTCGTGACGAGGTTCACCAGCACGTGCCGAATATGTGTCGGATCGAGCTCGAAAGTGTCTACATTTGGTGCGACCTCGATCTCCAGCGATATGTTCTGCTTATGGAGATTTGGACGAACCAGACGGACCGAGTCCTCAATCAATCCACTGACATCGGTCGAGACCCGATTGGGAAGCGAAGGTCGGGCAAAACTGAGCAGCGAGTGAATGGTTCGGTTGACCCGATCAAGCTCTTTGACGATCTGTTCGAACAGATTGCGTTGCTCCTCATCCTCGGTTTCGTCCCGCAGTAGTTCGATAACACCTCGAATGCCGGCAAGTGGGTTCTTGATCTCATGGGCCAGGCCCGCGGCAAGCTGGCCAAGCGACGCCATGTGTTCCGCACGGCGCAGGCGGCTGGTGACCTCGGCGTCGAGACTCTGCTGGTTCTCTCGGAAATTTCGAAGCGACTCATAGAGCTCGGCAGATACCGGATCCAGCAACAGACCTGGGGCGTCTTTTGTTTTTCGGGTGCTGAGCTCTTGAGGACTTTCACGCAGCTGAAGTCGCGCCATTGACCTCCGTGTCATCCTACCCAACCAAATGTTGACAATTCCAACCAGAAGCGCCCAACCGGCAATCAGCATTGCGAGGTTGCGCCTGATGCTCCCGTGCGCGGCGCCCATTTGATCGGTGAGATCGAGCCGCATCGTTGCCGCTCCGAGAGTTGAAGCCGGGACGTGGCACTCGACGCACTCGGCCTCCGACCGAATACGGCGCATCCCATGCATCGTGACATTCTGTCCGTCGCGCTCGAATCGAAAAAGCTCGTCCTCCCTGCCCGCCAGAAAATCCGAGACCTCGGGGTCGACGTGATTCGGCGATCCGACCTCGACGCCAGTCGTCCGATAGATTTTGAGATCGAGGAGTTTGTGGGCGTCAGCATATTCACCGACTTCGCCAGGAATCTCTTCTCCCTCGGATCCGACCATGAGGGGATGAAGATCCTCGACCGCTTCCTCGAGCAAATGGCGAGCATCGAGGCTGTGGGCGTTCAGGATCTCGATCTCCACAAGCCGCATGATCCCGAAGAAGAGCAGGGTGAAGGCCACAATGTGGATCGGCACTACCAACAGCATGATCCGGCGCCTGGGGCTCGGTATGCGAGCAACCAGACGCTGCAGAAGTTCGGATTGAGGTATTCCGAGGTTCATCCCGGCCATTCTAGCGAATAAATTGCGATCTTATCTCTTTAACCCGGGGTGGAACGGTTCTTGCTATTTACTCATTACGCTGAGGAGGGCAGTCGTATTGGGTGATATTCCGCAGGTCAAGGGTCGATCCCGCATATCCTATCAGCTGTTTTCCGCAGGTGGAGACTGGATGGGGTTCGCCCTGATGCGATTCTCGCTTTCTGCAGGCAGGCACTTTCCCAGGATTCTGTTGGTACTGCTCATGTTTTTCTCGGCAAGCGGAACCTGGGCAGCGCTCCCGGTTATCGACAGTTTCAGCGCGTCAACGACTGTCGTCGCCCCCGGCGGGCTGATCGCGTTGGAGGTCTCCGCTCACGACCCGGATTGTTCAACGACTTGTTCCGCTGGCTGCGGGCTGTACATTCGATCGGACCTCACTGTCTGGTCGGCAGATGGCGGCGTCTTTGTGCTCCAGAACAACGGCGCGTCGGGCTCCCCCTACACCGCCACTGCACAGTGGCAGGCGCCAACCACAGAGGCGACCTACACCATCTCGGTCTCACTGTCCGACAGCGGAGGCATGCTCTGCGGCGCTCGCCAAACGGCCACCGCGAACGTCTTGGTTCAGGTGACGTCAACCCCGAACGCCGCGCCGGTCATCGATTCGCTGATCGCTGAGCCTTTGGCATTCCACCCCGGTGAAAGTTCACAGCTGACCTGCTCGGCCTCTGACCCCGACGACGATCCGTTGTCCTATGGTTGGGCAACCGACCTCGGAACAGTGACCCCGGGCACAGATGGTTCAGCGACACTCGAGGTGTCCGTCCCCGGCCTCGCTACGGTTACCTGCACCGCACAGGACCCGGCCGGTTCGGCTGCGGGCAAATCGATTGTTCTTGCTGTGAGTGACGTCGAGGCCGAACGAACGATCACGGCAGGCCTGTCTTCTCCGCACCGCCTTGATGTGGATTCGATGGGCGATCTATTCGTGGTCGATAGAGGTTCGGGTGGCATTACGGCGATTCGCCTCGAGACCGGCGATTTGATGTACCGCATTCCGATGCCGGGCGCGGCCGCAGTAGCGGTGGATTGGCAGGATCGACTCCTGGTGGGAATGGCTGCAGATTCCGGGGTGTTCGATCGCGCAGGTAATCCCGTTCTCGATCTCAGCACTGGGCTTGGAGAGGTATCCGACGTGGCGGTCGATCTGACCAATCGTCGATTCGTCAGCCTTTATCGGAAGGCAGGGCGCGTTGTAGTTCACGACGAGTTCGGCGCCGTGGTCACAGCCTTCGGGACCACAGGCAACGAGCCAGCGCAACTCATGGGTCCCAGCGGCGTGGGGGTCGCGCCCAACGGCCATGTGATTGTGGCTGACGCAGGAAACGGAAAAATCAAGGAGTTTGATCTCAACGGCGACCTGGTCCGCGCATTCGGTGAAGCCGGCGGTTCGGTTGGGCAATTCGTCGAACTCGACGATGTCGCGGTCGACTCGGGCGGCATGATCTACGCCAGCGATAACTACCAGGACTGGATCCAGACGTTCAACCCTGACGGCACATTGCGCGAGGTGATTGGGAGCTATGGCGACGACCTCGGCGAATTCAAGACTGCCGCAGGAATAGCGCCAGCAGGTCTCTTCGGCAAGCTTCTAGTAGCTTCAGTCAACACCCCGGGGGTCCAGGTCTATCAACTTGGCAACTCGTCGCCAGTGGATTGGCCGGTCCCACAAATAGAGCTATCAACCGCCAGTCTCACATTCCCAAACCAGGAGGTTTGGACTGTCGGCGGAGCGCTTGACGTGATCGTGACGAACCTCGGGAACGCTCCACTCGGCATCCACGGCATGGGGGTCGTCGGACCCTTTGCAGTGGCAAGCGACTGTGACGTCATCGATCCTGGAGAGTGGTGCGCATTCTCGGTAGTGTTCGCCCCGCCAATTTCGGGTCCGAGCCAAGGTTCCGTGACGTTTCAGTCGAGCGCTGACGGGGGACAACACACGGTTTCGCTGCTCGGCACCGGATTCGTTCCGGCCCAGGCGGTGTTCAGCGCGAAGCGCCTGGATTTCACGACACAGCCCATTGGAACCACCAGTCCGACCAAACCGGTGGTCGTCAAAAATTCGGGCACGGTCCCGCTGACGATCTCCAGCATCGTAGGCGCGGGGCCCTTTGGTGTGAGTTCGAACTGCGGGTCGCAGCTGGCGGGCGGAGGCTCCTGCACACTCATGGTCGACTTCACACCGAGCGTGACCGGGCCCTTGGTTGGATCGGTGACGATTACGAGTTCCGATGCCGGGAGCCCGGACGTCATCCCGCTATTTGGAGAAGGAGTCTTTGTCGAGCTCACACCCAACCCAGACAATCTCGATTTTGGTGTCGTCGAGGACGGGGGCGTGAGCCGCATCGAGCAGATTCAGGTCCTGAACACCGGGTCCGGGCGGGTGAACGTGGGGATCGTTCATCTCGCGGGAGACAATTTCTCGGACTTCCATCTCACAACCGATTACTGCAGCTCGAATCCGATCGACGTCGGACAGTCGTGCTGGATAGAAGTGAAGTTCATTCCGGGAACTGCCTCCGAAAGCTCTGCACAACTGGTCATTCCGGCTGCAGCCGATCTCGAGTTCACCGTCAGCCTCAGCGGTTCCGCAGCACAGTTGTTCGCCGACGGTTTCGAGACTGGAGACACGTCAGCCTGGGTATCGCCTCCGGCGGAGACCACTGCCAAAGCAATGGACACGCCCAAAGCGGGAACCTTGCAGGTCGAACCGTCCTCGGTCCTTTTCAACCAGGTCGATATCGGCGGTGAGGCCGGCTTGCGAATCGTCACAGTGGTGAACGACACCGGGAAGGCGGTGTACCTGGACGCGTTGTGGATCCAGGGCGACAACGCGCTGGAATTTGCCGTCGACTTCGACTCGTGCGGCTCACGATGGCTCGAGGCTGGGCAGACCTGTACGATAGGGCTCACGATGCTGACACTGAACGAGGGGAACTTCACTGCCGTGCTGGTGATTCCAGCTTCGGTTGCCGAAGATCAGCAAGCCGGTCCGATCCTGATCACCGGAACAGTGCGGTGGCCGTAATGCGGTTCGAGAGGATCAACGAAGTGCCCTTTGGATCGATCGACTGGAGGGACGCATGACGGGCGCCGATGCGAGGCCACATCGGGCGGCGGCATGGTTCGGCAAGATACTGGTTGTGCCGGTTGCCGCCGTGATCTTCATCGGATGCTGCCCTGGTGCCGCAGAAGCGTCGGACCCCCCACACTGGACGAGCTCGACGGTCACCACCGACTGCACGACACCCTGTCACGTGACGCACCACGCAGCGGGCGATGGGTTGACGGCATCGGCCGGCAACGTGAATCTGTGCCAGTCGTGCCACAACCCTTCGGGGGCCGCCGCAGATCTCCCGATCAACAGCTCCGATGTGGCGATCCCCGGGACTCAGGGAACCTCGCACGCGTTTGATGTGCCCGCCGTCAACAGCCCCCTTAGCACCCAGGAGCCCAACAACCCGGCAATGCAGTTGCGAGTCATGGGCGGAAATGTAGTCTGCTCTACTTGCCACAACCAGCACATTTCCGCCGCGAGCTTTGGCGGTCATCCCCGGGTCGGTTCTGCAAAGCAAGTCACCGCATTCGGGAGCACCGGGCTGATGACGTCCGGCGGAGTGTTCAATGGATCGACCGGCGTTTGGTTCCTCGTCGAAATCGTAACTGCCGGCAACCAGAGCAGCGCCCGCTTCCGCTACTCGAAGGACAACGGAACGAGTTGGTTTCCTACAGCACCCGCGACTCTCTTAGCCGGTATCGATGTGGCGCTCGACAGTGGCGTCAGCATATCGTTCGGTACCGGAAACTTTGCGGTTGGCGAGCGGTGGGAGTTCTCGGCTGCGTGGCCGTTTCTTCGATCAGCCCTCGACTCCAGCGCCAACGATACTGGCGACGCCTACTGCCGCGACTGTCATCGCTCATGGGTGATGGACCACTCTGCGGTCCGAACATATGACGGCAACTTCAAGAGCCACCCGGTGGGCGTGGCCCTCGACGCCAACGGAATGGGCTACGACCGGCCCGTACCGCTTGATGGTAACGGTGCGCCCCAGGGCGCCGCAGGTGAGGACAGCAACCCGACCAATGACCTGCTTCTTGACGGCGGCGGACTCGTACAATGTTTGACCTGCCATGGGGTTCATTATGTCGACAGCAATACGCTCACGGTAGACGGACCATGAGGATCAAAACCCTGCCTCCAGCCGCTCGACTCTCGCTCTGGGCACACACAAGGCACCTCTTCCTGCCAGTGATCTTCGGTCTCCTATCGACGTCGTTGCCGATGGCGGCTTTAGCCGACACATTTCCCCCAACCCTTGTCTTTCAGAGCCCGGCAAACGATGCAGTGGTCGGTGGCATCGATAGATTCAAGGTCGAGGTCTCCGACCAGGACGGTTTGGCGGCATCCAATCCGGTGAGGTGGGGTCTCGACGGTGGGCCGATCTCGAACAGTACGAACGTCAACACAAATTACGCCTGTGGAGACGATTGTGCGATCTACGAGTTTGATGTCGACACCACATCGCTTGTCGATGGAGCCCACACCGTGTCGGTCGAGGTGGAGGACTCATTAGGCAACGTCGGCGTGTTTACACGAGGGTTCGTGGTTGCGAACTCTGGGAGCCAGGCTGCCGGGAACGGTCTCCTGTTGCGCCGAACCCACGGTTCGCAGGCCTGTGTCGACTGCCACAATCTGGAAACTCACTCGAGCAAAAGTACGGGCACGAAGTATGGTAACTGGGCGGTAGACTGCCTGATCTGTCACACCCCCCACCAGACTCGAAACATCTTTCTGGCTCGGGAAACCCTGGAGACGCCAAACAGCGGTCCGGGGAATGTCGACTTTCGCGTGGATGACAGCGTCGGCGGCACCAACCCGCAGTGGAGCTACCTCGGCGACTACTCGGGCCCGGGCAACTCCCCGTACGACGACGGTATCTGCGAGGTCTGCCACACCCAGACCAACCATTACCGCAATGACGACTCGGGCGGAGATCACAGCCACAACGCCGGGACCCGCTGCATCGGCTGCCACCCCCACTCCTCGGGCTTCTCGGCCGGAGACGGCGAAAGCGCAGGCGGCGCGAATTGCTCCGGGTGCCACCCCGGGATCTGGCAGGGAATGAACGGCGCTGCAGCCAAGACCAGCCGCCACTCGATCGGAAACGTGGCCGGAGTGAACGATACGTACACCGATTCAGGGGTCAGCTGGGGGAATCCTCTGTCGTCGGTAGCTGTGAGCGACAGATCGTGCGTCAACATGTGTCATCCGGATCACGTCCACAACGACGTCGGTGGAACCACCCACGACTTCAATGTGCACGAGGACGCCTCGACCAACGCCACTCGACAGGTCACCCGCGGGGGCGGCGGTGTGATCGTCGGCGGATCCCCTGCCCGCACGGATTTCAATGGCGGCGCGTCAAACGGCGGATTGTGCGTCTCGTGCCACAAGAATTCTGTCTCCGGGACACGTCCACCGGTTGACCAGGGCGCTTTCGATGCGTCCGCCCACGATTTCATTTCAAACTCCGTCGGCGCGACCACCTACGACTGGACCTACACCCTGCACGACGGTTCCACCTTCGATCGCAATTGCACCAAATGCCACGCCGAAGACAGTGCCCCCGACGAATCGACCATACCCTTCAGTGCCGTTCACTTTTCGGACTACCCACTGCTGCTGTCGGGCACCGTCAACCCCGCGGGCGCACCGGCGTCATTCCAGTGCTACGCCTGCCACGGAGACGACACGACCGGCAGCGACCTCTCCGGCAAGGACATCGCCAGTCAGATCGCAAAGACCTACAGCCACCCCACCGACGACGACAGCGTCCACGACAGCGTCGCCGAGCACCAAAACGCCGCTTTCGGGAATGAGTTCGACGGAGTCGCTCGCCACGCCAATTGTCTCGACTGCCACAACACCCACGAGGTGAAGGCCGGGACCCACGCGACGCCGGGCAATCGGGCGGGGCCGCCACTCGAGGGAGCCTGGGGAGCCCAGTTGAGCAGCAACCCCGGGTTCTGGGCGGCACCGACGGCAGGCAATTTCACAAAGAAGACCATCGTCGCCGGGACCGATGTCGAGGCGACGCTGTGTTTCAAATGCCACTCGAGCTACTACGGGACCCTGCCCAATTCTCCTTCCGGCGGATACCAGGAGACCGATACCGCGCGTGAGTTCAACCCGAACAATGTCGGGAACTGGGCACCCTCGTGGTCCTCAGGCGAAACGGCGGGCTCGTTCCACCCGGTCCTCGCATCGGCGGGCAACAACCTGGGCGCGACATCCAATATCAAATCACCGTGGACTCGCACCAGCCTGATGACCTGCTCCGACTGCCACGAATCGAACAGCACGGCAGACCCGAATGGTCCTCACGGATCCACTGCGGGATTCATGCTCAAGGGTCCCAACACCCTTTGGAACGCCAACCTGGCCAGCAGTTCATCAGGGATGCCGAATGGGACCTTTTGCATCAACTGCCACAACCAGAATTTTGCGAGTTCCAGGTTTGGGGGCGAGAAGGGTCATAACTACGACAAGCACCGCAACTTCGAAAGCCAGGCCATCTACTGTTTCAACTGTCACAGCGCGATCCCCCACGGCACAGCGCGCCCGGGTCTTCTGGTGACGCCGCGCAGCCAGTCAACGGGCGGTCTGCTGCTCACCGACGCATCTCCCTACCTCCGGCTTCCGGCGGGCAACAGCGGGCTTCAAATCAACAGCTATCCGAACAACAACACCTCCAACTGGTCAAACAGCAACTGCGCATGCGGCAATGACTCATGGGGCCACTAACCAATCCCGTATCGCGACAGGCCAACCCATGAATCGACTGTTGAGGATCTTCGCCTCACCTCGCCTGACGCTCGGGGTCCTCGGCTTTCTAGTGGTGTACTCGCTGCTTTCAGTCTGGGCTCCGGACACCCCGCTCGAAAAAATCCTCGGGCCGCGCCCGTTTTCAGCGCCACTTTTTCTCGCTTCCGTTTTCCTGCTTTTCCTGTGTACGCTGAGCTGCACCTGGCTTCGCACCGGCAAAGTCCTTTCCCTCAGGCGCGGCAACGTGCCGGCCCTGCACCTCGAACTTCGCACGGCCCACCGCCATTCTCTCGAGGAATTCCTGCGGGAACACGGATTCCGCGGAAAGGGCGACACCCGCTGGAGGAATCGACCCGCATTGTGGGCCGGCTGGCTACTGCACGTGGCCCTGCTCGTCCTCATGGTTGGGGTCGTGATCCAGCTCGTGTTCCACGACGGCGGGGCCTTCGAGGTAGCTGTGGGTGAGACCGTATCACTCGCCGAGTCCGGAATCGTCTTCGATCGGACACCAGGGTCGATTGCTCCAAGTCACCCCCCGGACCTGAGCGTCCGCCTGGTCGCCTTCGACGCCCACCAACATCAGCCTGGCTTTGCCCCGGATCGGCGCAGCCGACTGCAAGTGGAAACAAACGACGGATCCGTACGCGACCTGGTACTCGATCGAGCAAAAGGGGCAAGGGTCGAAGGCACCTCTCTTTTTCAATCGATACCAATGGGCGTTGCTTTGGTTCTCGAGTTGCCGAACGAAGACCTTCGCGCAATTCACCTTCAAACCGAAAATGAGCGCTTCGCGAAAGCAGATCTGACTCTCCCCGGAGGAGATCAAGCCCGCTTCTCAGTCGAGGCGGATCGCCCGTTCGATGAACGCCGCGGCAGCGGAAAGCTGACCATTCGATTTGAGCGCGACGGAGTTGAAACCGAAGTACCAACGGGCGATTTGATCGAGTTCGGAAACACAACGGCGAAACTGGTCGATCTGGTACGGTGGAGCGGGTTCACATACGTTCGCTCGCCAGGCATTCCGGCAGTATTCACAGGTTTCACCCTGGTGTTGGCGGCCTGTGTGTTGTTGACATTACCATCCGGAATCGCACGACTCGACACACGAGACGGCGGCGCCATCGCTCATGTCTGGCTCAACCGAGGATCGAGTGTGGTGGAATCCGCATGGCAGAGATGGAGCGACGAGGAAACGGAGAACGCGGCATCGGGCCCGGGTGGGCCATCATCTCGAGGTCAGGAGAACAGCTCATGGTTGCACAATCAATAGCGTTTTGGTCGGCGGTGACCTCTTACGCGCTCGCCTCTTTGCTGTTCTTTTCTTGGCTGGCATTTCGCCGCGACTGGACACAGGGCGCCGGTCTGTTGGTTGCCGCGATCGGCCTAGCGCCGCATGCAGCGTCACTCGGCCTCCGTTGGGCGGACGTAGGTCACGGCCCATTCAGTACGCGCTACGAGGTTCTCTCGGCCAACGCTTTTCTGGTGGTTTCGGTTTTCCTGATCATCGCCGCCGCAAACCGACGCCTGCGACCGATGGGCATTGTCGTATTTCCAACCGTTTTCATTTTGATGGGTTGGGCGGTAAATTCGTTCGGACTCAGATACGAAGTACCGATAATCTTCAAATCATACTGGCTGTGGCTTCACATCGGCTTCGCCAAGCTGTTCTTCGTCTTTGCGCTTCTCAGCGCTGCTGCCGGACTTGCCTACCTCCTCGGAGGTCGGTTCCAAAAGCTTCAGGCACGATTGCCGGAGGTCGATCGCCTCGATCTCTTCGGCCACCAGTTTCTTCTCGTTTCCTTTCTTTGCCTCGGAGTAATGATCATTGCGGGCTCCTTGTGGGCACACCAGTCGTGGGGAAGATACTGGGGATGGGATCCCATCGAAACCAGTGCGCTCGCGACCTGGCTGGCCTTCGCGGTGATTCTTCACTTTCGCGTGCTGCACAACTGGAGCGGGCGAAGTATGGCCTGGCTCAATCTGGTCGCCCTCGCCCTCGCCGTCTTCACCCTGTACATCGTCGTGATGGTGCTGCCCTCGATTCACAACTTCTACATGGTTGGGCCGTGATCCGCTGGAAATTGAGTCTGCCTGCATTGGCGGTGGTTCTCGCGGGCACAGTCACATCGGGCTGTGGAGACGATTTGCAGACTGAAGGTGAACGAGCAGTCCGGGCGTATTGCGAAGCCGTGATCATCGCCTATCGGACCGGCGATGCTGACACCGTGCTGCCGGTGGCCACCGAAAGGGAGTGGCGCAAGATCTTCACCCTGATCGATGTCAAGCAGGCAAACGGGCTGGTGCTCGAGAGCGAACTCGAGAAACTGGACGTGACCTCCGTCGATCAGCCGAACTCGGGTTTCATGACAGTGGCGGCAACCGAGCGTTGGCGCTACTTCGATCGCCCCATTGAACTCGGCAAGCCGCCTGCGACGGAATTTGTGGTTGAAATGGACCTCGTGTACTCATTTGTTGATAAGGACGGGGTGTGGAAAATGGATGAAGCAACAACACGCCGTCACGAGTACATCGAACCGGATGGCCATCGCCCCATCGAAGACCAGTCAGGAGAAACCGTATCGAGGCCAGGACAGCCGTGAGAGGCGCTCTGACCGTCATCATTGGCTTTGTTCACGATTTCGCCTCCGGCTGCTGGGCGGCGACGGTTTTTGCCGTCGTCTTCCTCGATTCCAGGGAAGTGGACGACGTATCCTCCGCTCTCCTCGGCGAACTCGAGCAATCGTTTTTCTGGATCGGAATCGCGTGCATCGTCGTGGTCTTCGCCACCGGAGCGGGCCGCACATTTACATACGTCGACCAACATTACGGACCGGACGCCGAACGCCAGCGTCGCCGGCTTCTGATCATCAAACACGTGGTTCTGATCCTCGTTTTTGGGGCAGGCACCACTTGGCAGTACGCGATGGCGTTTGGCTGATATCTACAGCCACGTCACATCGGCGAGAGGAGGAAGGCTTTCATGAGCGCGAGCAAACACGCCCGAATCATGCTGGTCACTCCCCCGTATCACTCGGGGATGGTGGAATCGGCAGGGTCGTGGCTGCCGTTGGGCCTTCTCTATGTTGGCGGCGCCCTGGAGAAGGCGGGCCACGAAGTTATTTTGTATGACGCGATGACCAGGTTTGACACTCTGGAGGAGGTGCGTTCCACCATCCGGCGGGAAAGCCCCGATGCCGTTTTCGTGTCCTGTATCACCGCGACATTTCCGGACGGCGCCGAGGTGTGTCGGGTGACCAAGGAGGAGTGTCCCGAAACGCTAACCGTCATCGGCAACACACACCCGACCTTCATGTGGAAAGAAACCCTCGATCAACACCCAGAGGTCGATGTGATCGTTCGTGGTGAAGGCGAAGCGACCGCCGTTGACCTCATGTCCGCATGGACAGAGAACGCGTCTTTTCTGGAAGTGAAGGGCATCGCCTTTCGCGACCAGGATCAACAACCAGTCGCAACGCCAACGCGCCCGTTTATGGAAGACCTCGACCTAGTGGAGCCTGCGTGGGGCCTGGTGCCGTGGACAGAGTATTCCTACCGACCGAAACCAGGGTCGACGCTGGCGGTGGTCTCGTCGTCCCGAGGTTGTAAGCAGCAGTGTTCCTTCTGCTCACAACGGTTGTTCTGGAAGGAGGGATGGCGGGCGGTATCAGCGCACCGCTTCGTCGACCAGCTCGAGCATCTCCGAGACAGCTACGGTGTGGATGTGGTCATGCTTGCGGACGAGATTCCATCGTACGACCGAGAACGGTGGCAGAAGATCCTCGACCTGCTGATCGAACGGCGCCTCGGCACGAGCCTTCTCCTCGAAACCCGGGTTGACGACATCCTTCGCGACGCCGAGATTCTCCCGCGCTATCGTGAAGCCGGCGTCGAACACATCTACGTCGGCGTCGAGTCCGTGAACCAGGCGACACTCGACCTCTTCAAGAAGGACCTGAAGATTGAGCAGTCCAAGAAAGCCATCGAGCTCATCAATGGCTGCGACATGGTTTCGGAAACGTCGTTTGTCATGGGAATGCCCGAAGAGACTGAAGAGAAAATGGACCAAACCATCGAGCTCTCCAAGTACTACGACCCGGACATGGCATTTTTCCTCGCCATCACACCGTGGCCTTACGCCGACCTCTACCCTCTCGTTAAAGATAGAATCGTCACAAACGACTACCGAAAGTACAACCTTGCCGAACCTATTATCGAACCATTTGCGATGTCCATCGACCAGGTTCGCGAAAAGCTCTTCGAAGGGTTCCGCGAGTTTTACACCCACAAGATGCGTCAGATCCCATCGATGCCGGAGTGGAAGCGCGAGTTCATGGGATCTCTCATGCACCTGTTTATGAATCACTCATATCTCAAGGATCAGATGGCTGCGCTCGGACATCCTCAAAATCTGGACACCGGATCTTCGAGCGGATAGCGCGAACCTACGGGCTCACTTCTCGGCAAAGAATCTCCACAGCTCCGTCGATCTCGGCCTGGAGTGAAATGCGATTCAATGGATGGGCGGGATTACTTCTCGTCTGTGCCTGAGCGCCCGCCGGGCGCCGGAGTCAGTTGGCTCAGGAGAATCCGCTCGAGCAGCTCGAGGCAGACGGGCAGGCGACATCCGGAGAGGACGAGGTGCTGGCGAAGCTCGAAAGCAGGCGTTCGACGTTTTCGCCCTCGCACTTCGGACATTTCACACCATCGCTGCCGGAACCAATCTTTTGCAGGCGCGAAAAGCTGTCCTCGCAATCGGTGCATCGATACTCGTAGATGGGCATGTCGGATCCTCGGCTCAGACCTTGATTTTGTTACCGGCCTCGACGTCCGCGATCTCCATTTTGCCCTGGAGAATTGTCTGGCGCTCGTGGTCTACTCGCAGCTCGAGCGAGTCGCAAACGTTGCGGCAAATTGTAAAGACGCCGTCGTCGATGATTCGGTAGTAGACGTTGAGCCCCGCTCGGCGACAGTCGACCAGGCCGGCTCGCTTGAGTACCGACAAGTGCTTCGAGACGTTGGCCTGACTTCCGCCGACGACATCGAGGATGTCGGAGACGCAACGCTCTCCATTGTGGAGGCTATGTAGGATCTTCAGGCGGGTCGGGTCGGCCATCGCCTTGAGTACCTCGGCGATTCGGTTGAGCAGTTCGTCTGACGCGATCACGGTACCTCCCCAAATAGTCCTATCACTCTTTAGTAATATATTCCTGTTTCCAGCCGACGTCAATCTGATCGCAACAAAAGAGGGGATATTGACCAATAGACGCCCGAAAAAATGTAATGGCTGCCGTATCATCGTCCGATCGGGAGGTGAATATGCCGTCCATTTTCGAACTCATCGTTGCCGGAGAGATTCCGTGCCATAAAGTCTGGGAGGACGAAGACCACCTGGCCTTTCTCGACATCAACCCCCGCATCGAGGGTCATACCCTGGTGATCCCTAAAAAACCCTGGTTCGAAGTATTTGCAATGGACGAGGACCCGTATATCGCCCTGTGGTCAGCAGCGCGAACCGTGGCTCGGCACCTCCAGGAGAGAACCGGATGCGCGAGAGTGGTGATTGTT
>Ga0316198_10000172_pt1 | contig 30205 bp, 25 predicted proteins | sample OudBieAanoxic_MG_FD_204935 | JGI IMG/M metagenome (GOLD analysis project Ga0316198, IMG submission 204935) | Coastal sediment microbial communities from Oude Bieten Haven, Netherlands - site A anoxic | ecosystem: Environmental > Aquatic > Marine > Coastal > Sediment | place: Netherlands... | reverse complement strand
GCTGACTCCTGGCTACTCGCCGAATGGAAGTCCTCCGTAGACGGATTCTTCAGGGCCCGCCAACAGGTCGTTGAATCTCCCACGGGTTCCGCTTCCTGGAGCGCGTTGGGCGCGCGCCTTGCATGACACGCCTACAAATGGGCGGGCTCGCATCGTTCTCGTAAATGGGTCGTTCACGGGCCCGCCAGCAAACTCCTGTAGAGTTGTTTCAAATACTACGGGATGAGGAAGGATGCGAGTCGATCAGGCCATCGAGGATTGCCATCGCTGGGCGCGTGATAACGCCGGCCGGGGCCAGGAGATCCTCGACGACCTTTACCGGCGGCAGCTCGACGTTGATATCAAGTTTCGCGGCCAGCCGATCGCGAGCTTTCTCCGCCCGATTTTCATATCTGAGGGGCAGAGAGACCTGGTGAGCCGGGCCTCGCAGGTGTTGCTCGACTGCGCCGAGCGGCTGATCGAGCAGTACATGGTTGATCGTGAGGTGAGGCAGACCATTGGCCTTCCACCCGATGAGGAGGAATTCGCGTTGCTCGAGACCGGCCTCAAACGTCAGGTGGTTATTGCCCGCCCAGACAGTTTCCTCAACGGTGAGGACCTCAAGTTTCTCGAATTCAACTCGGACAGTCCGGCCGGGGTGGTGTGGACCGATCTCCACGAGGAGGTCTTTCTTGCCTCGCCGATCATGAGCGAGCACCCATGGTCGGCAGACCTGGGGAGGTGTGATTGCCGGCGGCTGCTGATTGACGGCTTGCTGCATGCCTACGCTGATTTCGGACTTCCGCAGGAGCCGGTTGCGGCGATCACCGACTGGAGCGGCGCCGGCGCCTGGCCCGAGTTCGAAATCGTCCAGCGATGTTTCGAGGAGAGGGGAGTCCCGGCGGTGGTTGTCGATCCCCGCCGCTTCGAGCTCCACGGCGACACCTTGTACGCCGATGGGACCGCAGTTAATCTGGTCTACCGGCGGGCGATCATTCGCGAGCTCCACGAGAAGCGCGAGGAGCCGGGCGTGCGCGACTTCCTGGTGGCCTATCGCCGTGGTCTGGTTTGCGTTGTCAATCCATTCCGCGCCAAGGTGTCCGGCTCCAAGGCATGTCTAGCCCTGCTCTCGGATGCTCGATTCGACCGGCTCTTCGACAATGAGCAGAGCGCGGTGCGGCGCGCCCACGTTCCGTGGACCCGGGTGCTGCGCGATGAAAAGGTCGACTTCGAGGGCCGCAGGCATGACCTCTTCGAGCTGGCGCGAAACGGCAGAGAGCTCTTCGTGATTAAACCCACCAGCGGCTACGGCGGTCGCGACGTCATGATCGGCAACGAGACCGAACCCGGTGCGTGGGATGACCGCCTCGATCACGCGGCGAAAAATCCCGTTGAATGGACCCTCCAGAAGTTCGTGGACATTCCCGAGGAGGTTTTTCCGGTGATGGCTCCCGACCTCGTGTTCGAGCCCCGTAAGGTCAACCTCAACCCCTACCTCTTTGGTGGCCACTATGCCGGTTCATTCGTCCGCCTGTCGACTAACTCGGTGATCAACGTCTCGGTCGGCGGCGGGATGGCCCCCGCATTCGTTGTTCCCGATTAGAAACACATCCACCGCCACCTTCGGTCCACGGGTGTCCTTGGCAGGAGACGCGCCGCGACCGTTGACCTTCGTGAAACAACCCGTGAATACCGAACCGCATCTGCGGAGCGGGGGGCTGGTCCGGGGAGTTCGCATAAGGACTGCTATGGAAGAGGCTGGAGAATCGATCACAGTCGATCGAGGAGGACGTCCAGGTTGCGGCGGCCGGCTGGGATGGTCGACGATTGGAGCCTGTTTCCGCCCGCGAAGGTGGCGCATTGTGGGAGAAGTGCACCGCGGTTGCCGAGTCAACACCTGCCGATAATCAGACCCGATGGCGCCGTAGCGATAACGCCTGGTCGACAGGGCCGCCAATTCTCGGGTTAAGATTGTTCGAAGAGTGTCGAGCGAGCAACGCGGGGGGGAATGGAGCAGAAGACACCATCTCTGGTCAGAGTGATGCAGAGATTGAGGGGAGTCGTCCGCCTCATTCTCTGGGTGCTGTTCTTCGCGGCAGTTGTTGTGGTCGTGGTCGGAAGCATGCTCTGCGTCGGACGGGTCATGTTCTACCAGCAGGAAGACGACGAACAATACCTCGCTAACAAACGAGGCTATTTGCAGAGCGTATGGGACACCGCAAATGAACTCGCGGCGGTGCCAAATATCGTCGTGATCCTTTTCGATGATCTCGGGCGCAGAGATATCGGTGCCTACGGTGGCGAGGCGATCGCAACGCCCCGCCTCGATCGCATTGCCGAGGAAGGCCTGCTCTTCGAAAATGCCTACTCGCCATCGCCGTATTGCTCGGCCTCCCGGGCGGGCCTGATGACTGGACGCTACGCGATGCGCTCCGGCCTCGACCACGTGTTGCAGGTGCCACGATCGTGGCAGGACAATCTGGTGCGGTTCGGCGGCCTCAACCGCCGCCTCCCGGCCGAGGAGATTACCCTCGCCGAGGTCCTTCAGGCGGCCGGCTACGCGACCGCGCTCGTCGGAAAGTGGCACCTCGGTGATCAGTCGCCGTCACTGCCCACTGACATGGGCTTCGATTCCTTTTACGGGCTCTTGTTTTCCAACGACCAGGGAAAGCCGAAGGTTTGGAACGATCGCGAGATCGTCGAGCAACATCCGATCGATCAGACGACGCTGACCCGCCGTTACACCGAACGGGCGGTTGAGTTCATCGAAGAAAACCGAGAGCGCTCGTTCTTTCTCTACCTCGCGCACACCTTCCCACACATACCGCTCCACGTCGGCGAAGACCGCCTCGGGACGTCGGTGGCTGGACGCTATGGAGACGTAGTCGAGGAGCTCGACTGGAGCACGGGAAAGATCCTCGACGTGCTCGAACGGGCCGGTGTCGCCGACAACACTCTGGTCGTCGTCAGCTCGGACAACGGGCCGTGGTTCCAGGGCAGCCCCGGCGGCCTGCGTGGCCGCAAATTCGATGTCTTCGAGGGCGGCATGCGGGTGCCGTTCCTTGTTCGCTGGCCCGAGAGGATCAATCCCGGGGGAGTTGATGAGGATCTCGTCATCGCGATCGATCTGTTCCCGTCGGTGTTGGAGCTGCTCGGCGTTCCGGAGCCGACCGACCGGGTGATCGACGGCTCGAGCCTGGTCCCGAGATTCGGGGGAGGGGAGAACGCGCCGAGGGACCCGGTGTGGTTCCACCAGGTGGGCCACCTTCGCGCAGTCCGGTTGGGGCGCTTCAAGTACCACGCCCGCCACCGCGTACCGTTTGGAAATCCGCCCGACTTCGGTCTCGGTGTGTGGACTCAAAAGGGACCCTGGCTCTTTGACCTCGGGCTCGATCCCGACGAGTCCTACGATGTCTCCGAGCGACACCCCGAAACCTTCAGGCGAATGGGGGAGATGCTGGAAGCTCGTCGGCAAGAGTTGGAAGACAACCCTCGCGGCTGGAGATAAATGCCCATCCCCAGGTGTTGCGAAAACCCTCCTCTGGGTAGATACTGGCAGTGAAACTGTTCATAAGCCATGGATCTCTATTTGACGGATTGCCGGAGAGGAGGCACACCATGCGGCTGAAGGTCTGTTTGACGACGGTGTTGTTATTAGGAATCGTCGCCCCAGGGGCGGCACAGATGGTCAACGAAACGCAGTTCTTTCCGGTCGTCGCCCACACCAGCGGGGCCGGTGATCCGCCAACTTCCTGGCGCTCGGATCTCACTGTCCACAATCCGATGGATGGCCAGCTCGAGGTGGGTGTTTTGTATTTCGAATCCGGTAATGTCACCGAATGGGACGGCACCTACACGGTGACCCTCACTCTCGATGCGAGGGAGACACGTACGGTCGAGGATATCGTCGCAACCCTGTTTGGAATCACCGCGAATTCGAAAGGATCTTTGCTCCTCGAATGTGACGACAGCATATTCCCCTCCAACCCTGACGGGTCGGTGATGCTGGCGACAACGCGCACATACAACGTCGGCAGCGCGGTCGGCACCTTCGGCACCGCGGTGCCCACCGTGCAGTACTCGGATGCTTTCCTCAACGGCGGGCAGTCGATTTCATTGATCACCGGGGTCAGCAACGACCAAAACTTCCGGTCGAACCTCGGAATCGTCAACTTCTCGTTCGCGGGGGTCCCGATCACCGTTCACTACCGATTTCTCGATGAAGACGGTGTGGAAATAGCAGGCGGCAGCAAGAACCTCGACGCGTTCGACATGAACCAGTGGTCGTTCAGACAGCTCGGAGTGCCGAACGTGATCGAGGGTCCTCTGACTGTCGAATTGTGGCTCGATCCCGACGACATCGCGGGCGACCCGTGTGAGATCGAAGAGGACGATCTGGTCATTTTCGTGGCCTATGCCACCAAGGTGGATGGCAACCCGACAGGTTCCGGAGACGGGGTGTTCATCTACGCGACGCCGCTGGAACGGATCGAGTGTGACTGAACTATCTGCTCTGATCGCGACGTAATATTGCGATAACGGAGGCTGCCGCGCGTGGAGAACCAAGGGTTCAACGTCCTGGCCATGCTTCACCTCATCATGCTCTCAATGTGGGGTGGGGTGGTTGCTACCGAAGCCGTGATCGAAGTATTGCCATTTCGGCGGCGCGAGCTGCACTCCGCGACGATCCGCTTCCACTTTTGGATCGATCTCCTGGTCGAGCTGCCGCTGGTGTTAGCGGTGATCGCGACCGGTGTCGCACTGTTCTTTTTGACCGACCCTTTGACCCCTCTCCACCTCGTGAAGATCGGTTTTGGGGGTGCTGCGATAGCGGTCAATCTCTTTTGCATCGTCGTCGTGGTCAAACGCGGCCGGCGTATAGTCGGCGATGCTGATGACGAGAGACTGTGGCGCGCTTCGCGCACGGTGCTAGCGTGCTTTGCAGCGGGGCTGTTGTGCGCCGCTGGGGCGGCCGTTCTCGGTTTCCGCTTCGCCCTCGAGCGGTTGGGCTGAAGACGACCCAGATCCGTACTTACCTGTTTCCGAGGAATTGCCGCCGGAGCGCGTACCAAATCGTGCCGGCGACTGCGAGCACTAAGAGCCCGGAAATAGATGTGACCAATCCTTCGGCCGAGCCGATCCAGACAGCCCGCGGGTTGACCACACCGTGGGCGATCACGGCGGTCAGAGCCTTGTGGTAGCCGATTGCCGATCCGAGGACGCCGATGATGACCGCGAAACCGCCCCAAAACAGAAGGCCATCGAGGCAGTATTGGATCGCCGCGGCGTCGGAACCACCGCGAATGAGCAGGTGCCACTCGGCGCGCAGGACAATCCCGAACAGCACCAGTCCAATCAGCACCAGCGGATACATCAGCGACCCGCCCTCCATGAAAAACTGAATCAGAAACATCACTTCACCTCCATGAAGGTCCGGGCAACATCATCCTCGAGACGGGCGAACCGTCCTGCTAGCACGAACCAGGCGGCACCCGCCGTGAGCGCGACCAACAGAGCGATGGCTAGCGTCGCGGTGACACCGAGTACTGATTGGGCGAAGAGTGGGCCCGCGATCTCAGGTTCTGCCGCCATCCGCTTGAGGGTGCGGTAGAGCTCGATGCCGGTCCCCATAAATCCGATCACCAGGCTGGCAGCGCCGAGAAACAACGGCGTTGCCAGGCCGTCGCGCATCCGTCGCGGGCTCGGGTGGTCGGAGAAACGTGCCATCTGGACGACGAAGATGACCACCAGCCCAACGAAAACAGCGAGGACCGGCCAGATGAAAACTGTCAAATTGGCGAAGAGTCTCGCGTTGCTGTGGAGGGCCGCATTGGCAACGAAGTATATGACGATCACGGTGAGAGCAATTCGCTCCCAGAACGAATGCACACGCCGCACGATACGGTCGGTCCAGCCGTGCGATTCGGAGTGGATCCGGACAATCTCGGCCAGGGCTTCATCCGACATGTCCACTTTCTCTTCGGCGCGCACGGCGGCCTCCTCTTCGCCGAGACCCTGCTGGATGTAGTGGTTGAATAGTTCCTCGAGGTCGGAGGCGATCTCAACCAGGATCAGGCTCCGGGTGGCTTTTGGTAGTGCAAGGCGTTCGTCTGTTTTGTGCAGGAAGACGTTGAATCGACTCATGGCTCGCTCCTCCCGATGACTTTGAATAGAGAATTGAAATACGTTGACCACGCTTTTCGCAGTTGATCGAGCTGCCTCCGGCCGGCGGAGGTCAGGGCGTACTGTCTGCGTTTTCTTTTGCCGGCCGGTTCCGCCCATGATCCATCAATAAAGCCCTGAGACTCCAGCTTGTGCAGGATGGGGTAGAGGGTCCCGTGATTGAATCGGAACGAGCCCTCGCTGCGGTCCTCGATCTCGAGGGCAAGTTGGTAGCCGTGGCGGGGTCCATCGGCCAGGGTCGCCAGGATCAGCGCCTCGTGGCAGCTGCGTGCGAGGTTCTGCGTTTCGAGCTCAAAATCGGTCATGGTTCCTCGTTCGGTTCGCATAGTTGAAATGTCGAATATCGACATATCGAGAATCGATATATCGATTCGCTACATAATGTGGGTTCTCATCAAGCGGTTGTCAAGAGGCGCTGCCGGAAAATTCCGAGAGCAGATCTCCCCGGCGAAGGTTCCGGTCTTCGATATGATCAGGTCACCTAATATGCGCACGGGGGAGGTGGCCAATGGCCAAGTACCGGATTCTGTCACTCGACGGCGGCGGCATCCGCGGGATCGTGACTACTGTTTTGATGCAGCGTCTGCAGGCGACGCCGGGGTTGGAGGGATTCCTCGACAAGATCGATCTCGTCGCCGGGACCTCTACCGGGGGTCTGCTTGCTCTCGGCATCGCGCGCGGGCTCTGTCTCGACGAGATCCGCGATCTCTACGTACACGACGGACCGAAGATCTTTGACGATTCGTGGTTGGATGACCTCCTCGATCTTGGGAAGCTTCGCGGCGCTGACTACAAAACCGGGCCGATGCGGCGCGTCTTCAAGAGGGTCCTCGGCGAGCAGACGACGCTCGGGCAGCTTCGCAAGCGGGTCCTCATCACCGCTTTTGACATGGACAACGAAGAGGAGGAGGAGTTGAAGCGGACCTGGAAGCCGAAGCTCTTCCACAACTTTCCCGGCTCGGGCAACGACCGTCGGGAGCTTGCCTACAAGGTCGGTATGTACACCGCTGCGGCACCGACGTACTTCCCCTCCGTTGATGGATACATCGATGGTGGCGTCTATGCCACCAATCCAGCGATGTGCGCACTGGCCCAGACCCAGGACAAACGCTACCGACCGACGCCCTCCCTCGACGAGGTCGAGCTGCTCTCGCTCGGCACCGGGACGAGCCTGTTCTATATTCAAGGAAAGACCCTGGATTGGGGTTACGCGCAGTGGATCAAACCGCTGATCAGCCTGATGCTTGACGGCGTCTCTGGAATAGCCGATTACCAATGCTGTCAGATGCTCCGAGATCACTACCACCGTCTCGCGCCCGTTTTCCCGCCGGACGTCTCGATCCCGATGGATGGCGTCAAGAAGATCCCCTACATGATCCAGTTTGCAGAAGGGCTGGATCTTCGCGCGACATTCCGTTGGATGCGGCGCCACTGGATGGACCAGTAGCCAACCTGGAATCTGGGGAAATTTTATGGAGAACCTGCCCGCGGATCACCTGAACGATGTCAGCGCCTCTCGTTCGTCGTCGAAGACATCGAAGACCGATACAATCTGGGTGATGCCGAGTACGCCGTGGAGCTTTGGTGGCAGATTCATCAATTTAATGACGCCGCCATTCTCGGTCACCGAATTGTGCGCGGCGATCAGTTCGCCGAGACCTGAGGAGTCCATCTTCTTGACCCCTTTGAGATCGATGAGAATCTTCGTTGCGCTGTCTTGAGTAGCCTCTTCCAGGGCTCCGCGAAGCGCCACATCGCCGGCACCGATTGTGATCTTCCCCTTGGGTTCCAGGATTGTTACGCCTTCAGATTCTCGTTTGGAGATTTTCAACTTCGCCCTCCGTGTTCAAGTAGCATGAATATCGGTTGGCCGAAAGCGTGGTCCAAATTGCACCGCTCGGTTGAATGGATATACGAATCCATCGTCGATTTGGTTCGATATATGTTGTTGAGCCGTCGCGCTACGTGCGCCCCGCCGCGCACGGGTGCGATAAGATCTGAGAGGTTTGATCTTGGCAGTGCCAACTATTGGAGGGAATTTGGACGACGTCAGAGTATCGCTTTACCGCGAGGCGGTGGAGGCACTTCGAAAAGGACAACTCGACGTCAATTTCCCCGTTGGAGATGCTGATGAAGTGTCGGAGCTCGGGGAGGCTCTGCGTGCACTTGCTGAGACCCTGAAGGCACAGTCAGAGCAATCCACGATGCTGGCGAGGATCACCCAGCGAATCAACGAAGGCCTGCTCATCGACGAAGTCCTCGACCAGGTTTATGAGAACTTCTTTTCCCTGATTCCCTATGCCCGGATTGGGCTCGCTTTGCTTGACGAAAGCCAGGATATTGTGCGGTCCTTTTGGGCACGGTCCGAGGCGACCCAGATTAAACTGCCTCTAGGGTACAGCGCGGGCCTCGCCGGGAGCAGCCTCGAAGGCATCATCCGCACTGGCCGGCCGCGAATCCTCAACGATCTCCCCGCATACCTCAAAGAACATCCCGACTCGGACTCGACCCGACGCATCGTCGCGGAGGGCATGCGTTCGAGCTTGACCTGTCCACTGGTAGTGAAACGGCAGCCGGTTGGTTTTCTCTTCTTTTCGAGCATGAAAGAGAATACCTACTCAGAGTCCCACCAGGAGCTCTTCCTGCAGATTACCGACCAATTGGCCATGACCCTTGAGAAAGGCAGAATCTACCAGGAATTACTGGAGATCACCGAGGAACTCCGGGAAGCCAGAGACGCCCTCGAGACTGAGGCGACTCGGGACAGCCTCACCGGGCTGTGGAACAGGCGATCGATACTCGAATTGCTCAAGCGGGACATGGCCCGTTCTGAGCGCGATCAGAAACCGCTTTCCGCGATCATGATCGACGTTGACCACTTCAAGCGCGTCAACGATCGGATCGGTCACCCGGGGGGAGATCAAGTGTTGATTGAGGTGACCAATAGAGTGGCCTCAACGCTTCGCTCGGCCGACATGTTGGGTCGGATAGGCGGAGAGGAGTTCTTGATGATTCTCTATCCTGCAGACGCACAAACTGCGGGCGATGTCATGGAGAGGGCGCGCCTCGCCTGCGCGTCACGCCCTGTAGCCGTCGAATCCGGTGAGTTCGATGTCACGATCAGCCTCGGCGCCGCCGTGATTGAAAATTTTGAGGATGTCGATCTTGCAGTGGTTCTCAAGACAGCGGATCGCGCCCTTTATCGTGCAAAAGAGGGCGGCAGGAACCGAATCGAGGTCGAATCGACCTGACGTAACAGTGATTGGAGAATCATGGCAACCATACATATCAACGCAGATCCAGGCGAGTTTGCCGAGACGGTTCTCATGCCCGGCGATCCACTTCGGGCCAAGTACATCGCACAGACCTTTCTTGAAGAAGCCCGCCAGGTGACCGACGTCCGAAATATGTTGGGCTTCACGGGTAAATACGAGGGGAGTGCCGTGTCGGTGATGGCCCACGGCATGGGGATCCCGTCCGCATCGATCTACTGCACCGAGCTGATCAAGGACTACGGCGTCAAGCGGATTCTCCGTGTCGGCAGCTGTGGCACGGTCCACCCGGCGGTGGAAGTCCGCGACGTTGTGATCGCGATGGGCGCCTCGACCGATTCCGGCGTCAATCGGATGCGTTTTGGCGGCTATGACCTGGCTGCAATCGCGAGCTTCACTCTCCTGCGAAACGCTGTGAGGGTGGCCGAGAAGAGAAGCCTCCGGTTCCATGTCGGTAACGTATTCTCGGCGGATCTCTTCTATTCGGCGGACCCGACCCAACTCGATCTCATGAAGAAGAACAACATTCTCGGCGTTGAGATGGAGACGGCTGGGATCTACGCCATCGCTGCCGAACTCGGCGTTGAGGCGTTGGCGATCTGCACAGTGAGCGATGACATCAAGACTGGCGAGGCGCTTTCGCCGACCGAGCGCCAGACCAGCTTCGACGAAATGATACAGCTCGCCCTCGAGACTGCGATCACCTGAACTGTCTGATTTCGATGAAAGCTATTCGCTCGCCTGGTAACTGATGCGGTAGATCGCGCCGGCGTGATCATCAGAGACAAGGAGTGAGCCGTCCGGCAGCTGCAGCAGGTCCACAGGCCGCCCCCACGCCTTCTTGCCCTGCAGCCATCCTTCGGCGAAGACCTCGTAGGAGGTGGGGCGTCCGTCGCTGAAGCGAACCATTGTGATGCGATAGCCGATCTTGTCCGAGCGATTCCAGGAACCGTGCTCGGCAATGAACAATCGGTCATTGAAATGAGACGGAAACTGGTTTCCGGTATAGAGGCGAAATGCCAATGTCCGCTCCACACCCAATGGCAAAAAGATTGCACACCACCCATACCGTTCTGAGATGATTCATCGCTGTCACAGAGTAGCGCAGCCCACGCCGAACCCATGTGCCAGCCACAGAGACCGGAATCATCTCACGACATGAACAGCTTGTTGCTCGCGAAACTGGGATCACACGTCAGGTTGACGCCCAGACGGCGTAGGCCGCGTTCGTCGCCGGGTGTCGGCAGGTGAGTCATGTGAAGCTCGCAACCCCGAAGATTTGGCAATTGCATCATCGCCTGGTGGGCGGATCGGTTGGTGGTCGAGCTGATGCTCAACGCGAGCAAGGTCTCTTCCAGATTGAGGCTGATCGAATCGCGGCCCAGGAGGTCTTTGCGCAGGGTGCCGATCGAATCGACCACCGTCGGACTGATCAGATCGAGATGTTCGGGAACGCCAGCCAGGCTCTTGACGGCGTTGAGCACCAATGACGAGGCGGCGTGCATCATCGGGCTATTGTGGCCGGTGACGATTTCGCCATGCGGCAGTTCGACGGCGGCGCCGCTGAAAATTCCCCGGTGGCCCTTGTCCGCCTTCCTCTCGGCCGCCTCAGCGGAGGCCCGGGCTGGTAAGACGACGGAACGGTGTTTCGGTTTGAGATCGAACTCCTCCATCAGGGACTCGATCCGCCGCACCGCGGCGCCGTCCTCGATTCCGAGGACCTCGTCACAGGCATAACGGAAATAGCGGCGAACGATTTCGCGCTTGCCGGCCTCCTGCGCTGCGAGGTCGTCGATGATCGCGAAACCGGCGCGGTTCACTCCCATATCGGTAGGTGACTGGTACATCGACTCGCCTGTGATCTTCTCGAGGATGCGGCGGAGGAGCGGAAATGCCTCGATGTCCCGGTTGTAGTTGACGGAGCGTTCGTCGTGCGCTTCAAGATGGAAGGGATCGATCATGTTGACGTCGTGAAGCTCGGCTGTCGCCGCTTCGTAGGCGGCATTCACAGGGTGGCGCAGAGGTAGATTCCAGATCGGAAATGTTTCGAATTTGGCGTACCCGGAACGTACGCCACGTTGGTGTTCGTGGTAGACCTGCGACAGGCACGTGCCCATCTTTCCACTGTTCGGGCCCGGAGCGTTGACCACGACCAGTGGCGCATCGGTTTCGATGTAAGGGTTCGATCCATAGCCATCGTCACTTACGACTCGCGCCACATCGGACGGGTAGCCTTCAATCGGGCGGTGGAAATAGACCCGGATTCCACGGCGTTCAAGTTGGTTCCCGAACTTCTCAGCAGCGGGTTGACCTTCGAATCGTGTGATCACGACGGCTCGTACCTCGAGCCCCCGCTCGCGAAGGTCATCGATCAGCTTGAAGGTGTCGGCGTCGTACGTGATCCCGAAGTCGGCCCGCACCTTGCGTCTCTCAATGTCGCCGGCGTAGACGCAGAGGATGATCTCGGTCTGGCTGGCGAGCTGTTGCAGGAGCCGCATTTTGACGTTCGGGCCGAAACCCGGAAGGACCCGCGCGGCATGGTAGTCGTAAAGGAGCTTGCCGCCGAACTCTAAGTGCAGCTTGCCGCCCACCTGCCGCATCCGATCGAGAATGGCCTCACTCTGCTCAGCCAGATAGCGCTCGTTGTCGAAAGCAACTCCCTGCGCTCGGTCGTCGGCCATGGCACCTCCCGATCGATCTCTATGAGCGAGAGAATAGCAGCATCATCTCAAGACGGGTTGAGGATCCGGTTCTTGAGAATCGAGCTCCGAAATGGCAACACAGGCGAGTTCATGGTTGATGCGGGTTAGGATGGAGTCATGGTCACTCCACGCATCGTCTTTTCGACCGCCAGCTATGGCTATCTCCAGGAGAGTCTCTGCGCGTACGAACATTGTGAGGCGGGGGAGGTGGAGACCCGGCAGTTTCCGGACGGAGAGCGATATCTTCGCATTCTGACGGAGAGCGTTGACAGGGACGTTGTGGTCCTTGGTGGGACGATCAACGATACCGACACGCTCACCCTCTACGATCTCGCCTGCGCCACAGTAGGGGCGGGTGCGCGAACCTTGACTCTTGTCATTCCGTTTTTCGGCTATCAGACAATGGAACGGCGTGTGAAGAAGGGTGAGGTCGTGGTTGCAAAGACCCGCGCGAGGCTCTTTTCCTCGATTCCTCCCGCCGGGTTGGGTAACCGGGTAGCGCTGATGGACCTTCACAGTGAAGGCATCCCGCACTACTTCTCCGGAGAGGTCCGACCGGTCCACCTTTCCGCCAGGTCTCTGGTTCTCGGAGAGATTCGGCGCGTGGGAGGGGAGGAGTTCGTGCTCGGTGCCACCGACGCAGGCCGGGCGAAATGGGTTGAATCTCTCGCCAACGACCTTGGCGTTGAGGGCGCGTTTATATTCAAGCGGCGTCACGACGACGGTACGACCGAAGCGGCGTCAATGAATGCGGACGTGCGTGGGCGTAAGGTCGTCATATACGACGACATGATCCGAACAGGGGGATCGTTGGTCGGTGCGGCCAGGGCCTACCTCGATGCTGGCGCCAGTTCAACGGCTGCAGTCGCGACGCACGGCGTCTTTCCCGGGGACGCGTTCCGCAGTCTCGCCGACAGTGGCCTCTTCACCCACATCGTGGTCACCGACAGCCACCCGAGATCGCTCGAACTAGCTGACGAACAGCAGCTCGAGATCGTATCGATCGTGGGAATCCTCGCCGAATTTCTCGGCGCGTAGCGTTCTCTGTCCCTCGGGCTTCACGTCGATCTTTCCGGTGCTCGAGGCGAAGGACACAATCGGCGAGCGTCATTGGCGAAGAACAGAACTGCTCGAGCTCTTTGATCCCTTGGCGTGACGAGATGGCAATGTGGACGCAATCAGCGGGATCCTGGGAATTGATTCCCCGATGAGACTTCCATGATTGGCCGCCTCCGCGATATGCTTGGAATGTTCGCAATCGGGAGGCAAACATGAAGGAACGGCGTTCCAAGACCGACCGGCGGAAAAGAAAAGACCGGCGCAGCGGTGTCGATCGTCGTCAAAACGACGGCGGGACGGGCCCAAACGGCGACGACCGCCGGAAGGGTAATGACCGCCGTGTCGGCGAGAGACGGACTGGCGCTGATCGCCGGCAGAAGGCGGAGTCCACGGAGGAGAGCTAGCCTCCAAGGCTCCCGTTGGTTCCGGCATCACAACGATGCGGGACGGGAGCCCCAGAGTTCGTCAGGGAATTTTATTGATGGCTGGTTATCCTTCGGTCTCGAAGCAGCCCTCGGTGATGGTCTGATTTCCACTCTCTTCGATTGCCAGCACCTCGAACTTGAACTCTGTTCCTTCGACGAGGACCTCTTCAGGAATCGACACCATCGTCGTGTCCGCGGGAACGGTGACGCTGAACTTGCGATCGGGGCCTTCCTCCGCTTCGACGATCACTTGGTAGCCTTCAATCTCAATACCCTCGTCACCCCAGATATCGGTATCGACGGGGTCCCATTCGATGACAGCGATATCTACGAAGACGCCTGTGCTGCACTCATCCTCATTGTCGGGAGGGATTGGCTCGACGATTTCTGGTCCGGCGGGGATGTCGTGGGTCAGCTCGGCAGTGCCTGTGGCCCAATGATTGTCCGTCGTCCTTGCAACTAAGAAATACTCGCCCTCGGGCAGCAGTTCGGCCCCCCGATCGCGATCCACCGGCTGTGCCGCCGCGATCGTGGCCGCCGAAACGAGGAAAGCTAAGGCCATCAGTATGGTGAAAAGATTGTGATTGTGTCGGCTCATCTCACACCTCCTTGGTTTGGTTCAAGCAGTGTGTGGGTCAGGGGACGGAAAATCCTTCGCGGTACCACGAAAAAAACTCATCAAGAAACGAATTTGAAGCGGTCTGCTCAGCGAAGTTGCTGCAACTCCCTGGCGATTCTTTCGACCTCGGACCAGACCCGCAGCAGGTTCTCGCCGCAGATCTTGCGGATGTCCTGTTCACTGAGGCCACGTCGCAGCAGCTCCTCGATGAGGTTTGGATAGGTCGAGACATCCTCGAGGCCGGTCGGGCCCGAAGAGATGCCATCGAAATCCGACCCGATGCCGACATGGTCGATGCCGACCAACTCGATGACGTGCTCGATGTGGTCCGCGACATCGCTGACGCCGGTCTCGACCTTCGGGTTCTGTTCGTAGAAAAGAGCGATCCGCTCGCTGAACTCCGGGCTGCCCATGGCGACGTCGTTCCCCTCCATGTACTGGCGCATCGTCGCCCACAGTTCCATCGACTGCTTCTGTGCGGCCTCTGAAAGGAAGCCAGGCGCATAGGCGATTTGGATGACACCACCGTTTTCTGCGAGCAGTGCGATCATCTCGTCGGTCATGTTGCGTTCGAACCCAGGGGTGAAGTGGCGGCAGCAGGAGTGGGACGCGATCATCGGCGCCTTCGAGAGCTCGATCGCCTGGAAGAAGGTGGCGTCGGTGACGTGTGAAATGTCGACCATGATTCCTAGCCGATTCATCTCGGCAACAACCTCACGACCGAACGGGCTGAGGCCGTTCGAAACTCGATCGGTGGAGTAGGAAGAGTCACAGATCAGATTAGGCTCGGAGTGGGAGAGCGTGATGTAGCGAACCCCTCGGTCATAGAAATGCTTTACGGCCGAAAGATCATCCTCGATCGCGGCGCCGTTTTCGATGCCCATCGGTAAGGCGAAGATCCCATCGCTGAAGAGCGTACGCACGTCGTCGACCGAGTGGGCAATCGCAAATGACTCGGGGGCTTGTACGACGATATTTTCGACGAGATCGATGAGCTCGTCGGCGAGATCCCGAGCACCGCCTGTCTCCTGCAGTGATGCCGGCACGTAAATCGACATGAAGGCTGCGTCGAGACCACCTGCCCTGGCGCGTATGAGGTCGAAATGCCCGTCCTCGGTGCGAAGAGCGACATCGTCCGGCTTCTCCTGCAGCCGGTAGGGGAGGTCGATATGGGTGTCAACGATCAGAGTCTCCTGCGCCAGGCGCATCGCCTCGGCACGGAAATTGGTTTCGGGGGCCGGTTGTTCCTGGGTTTGCTGACACCCAAATGTGAGCGCCGCGATCGGCAGCAGAGCTGCCAGAAAAATGCGTTTCAAGTTCATGAGCCTTCCTCCGCCGTGAGAGTGTACTCCTGCAAATCTGAAAATAGGAATCGTCTTGTTCGGGTTCTTAGTGGTGCTAGGATATGGCGTCCTGGAGGCATTTTGGGAAGCAGAATTGTGCGGCTTACATTTCGACTTACGAGTTTCTGGCTGATGTCAGCTCTCGTGGCCTTTGGGGCAGTGAGATCGCAGGCGGCACAACCTACACCAACCGACAGCAAAGGCCGGCCGCTGAATCAGGCTGGCGTGGTGGTGGTGAAGCTTAAGTCAGAGTCGGCACAGGTTGTGGCCAAAGCCCTACCGCTTCGGTTCGGCATCTCTTCGCTCGATGCGGTCTCCAACGCACTCGGTGTGCAGCGGGTGGAGCCGATGTTTCGATCGCAGCTCAGCAAAACGCGGTCCGATCTTCCGGACCTCTCGCGGATCTACCGGGTCACCCTTCCCGATGGGGCGGACGTTCGAAATGCGGTCCGGCTCTTCGGCGGCGACCCTGCAGTCGCGTATGCCGAACCGATTCCGGCCCACTACGTCGACGAAACGCCGGACGATCCCGATTTCAACATCCAGTCCTTTCTTGGTCAGATCATGGCCGAGGCGGCCTGGGATGTGCACAAGGGGGAAGAAGGCGCCGAGGTGATTGTCGGCATCGCCGACTCGGGTGTGGAATGGCGCCACGAAGATCTGGTCGAAAACATCTATCAGAATCTCGGTGAGGATGCGGATGGTGACGGCAAGGTGATCGAAGAGTCCGGAGACTCCTGGGTCTTCGATCCAGACGACATCAACGGCATCGACGACGACGGCAATGGCTACACGGATGACTTTGTGGGCTGGAACTTCCTCAACGACGACGAGCTGGAGGACAACGATCCCGACGATCCTAGCGGCCACGGCACCCACGTGGCCGGACTCGCAGCCGGTCGGACGAGCAACGGCATCGGCATTGCCAGCATCAGCTGGAACGTGAAAATACTGTCGGCCTCGGCGGCCAACACCGCTTCCGATAGCACTATCGAGCGGGGCCTGAACAGCGTCGTCTATCTGGCGGAAAACGGCGCCGACATCATTAATATGAGCTGGGGCGGCGACGGCACTTCGCAGTTTCAGCAGGAAGTCATGGAATACGCCAGCGGTCTTGGCAGCCTATTGGTCGCGGCAGCGGGCAACGAAAGGACCACGGACCTCCACTTCCCGAGCGCCCTGCCGGGGGTGGTGAGCGTCGGGTCGGTCGGCTCGTCCGATCGGTTGGCCAGCTACTCGAATCGTGGCATCAGTCTCGATGTCCTGGCGCCGGGTGGAAGCGGAATCAATGGTTTGCGCAGCACCGTCCCTCCGTCCTCCTACCGGAGTGAGAGCGGGACGTCGATGGCCTCTCCAGTAGTGGTCGGGGTGTTCGCCCTCCTGAAGTCCAGGAACCCCTCGTGGTCCAACCAGCAGCTCATCCAGCAGATTCTCGGGACCGCCGATTCGGTCGACGAACTCAACACCACCTTTGTTGGCCTGATCGGCGAGGGCCGCGTGAACGCCTATCGAGCGCTCACTGATCAACCGTCGTTGTCCGAGCCCGAGCTCCGGCTCGAAGTCACGAGCGTGGAAATCGTCGACGACACCGGCGACGGCTCGCTCGAGGCTGGTGAGGGTGGGGAGATTGTGGTCACCTTAAGGAACTACAGTCACCTCGCAAGCAGTCAGGCGGTCACGCTGACGTTGCAAACAAATTCGCCGTACGTAGAAATTATCGATGACACTGTGGTGGCCGGTGTCACGATAGACATGGCCGCGGAGCTCCCGGACGCCTTTTCGATTCAGATCGTGCCTGAGGCACCCTCGGGGACGATCGACCTCGTTGTGGTCGCAGAGGCCTTGGACGCCTCCGTTTCGCCCCACAGCAATTTGGGCTTCAGGCTTCTTGTCGCTGGAGGCGGCCTTCTGGTGTGGGAGGGTACGGAGGGAGCGCCTACCTTCAGCGGGCGGTTTCTCCGCGACGAGCTGGTCTCCCGCGGCTACGATGTGACGTACGTCGCCGGGGATTTCCCACCGGGTCTGGTTGGGTTCGACGGCGTGTTTTTGTCCTTTGGTAATGCCGGCCTCGACTTCCAGGAGCCGACTGGTCCGCCATTTGCTGCGCGGCTCGACGCCGACTGGAAGGCGGATGCGATAAAGAACTACCTCGAGTCGGGCGGGCGGCTCTTCCTCGAAGGCAGTGACACCCTTGGCTATGACATTTATGAGATCGTCGACAGGACGGATCTCTTGCCCCTCTTCGGCCTCGAGGGCGGAGTCGACGGTGATGAAACCAACGAAATTGACAGCCTCGATGGGTATTCGGGCGCCCTGACCGAAGGGATGCGATTCACCGGGACCGACCAGACCCCGGTGGACTGGATCGACATTTTCACGGCTTCAACCGGTCAAGAGGCCTTCACCGAGTCCGACTACGGTCTGGTCGCTGTCCAACATGCGGGACGATATGGGCAGCGCACGTTTTGCTTTGCCTACACAATCGCCGAGCTGGTTGACGGCTCGACCACCCGAGGAGACGTCCTCGACGCGATGATCGAATTCTTTGACTTCGGTTCGGCAGGACCGACGCAGAGGACTCGGCGCGGTGGTCGGCGGGTTGTTCCGGCGGAGACGCGCAAGGACCTGCTTCGCCCATCCCTCGCGGATTGATTCTTCGCGGCATCTGACGACTGAAAGCTGACTGGAGACTGAGATGAAGGCTGCCTGGTTTGAAGAGTTTGGTGGCCCGTTGACAGTTTCACAGGTGGATGACGCAGCTGTCGATGCCAATGGCGTGATCATCAAGCTCGAGGCGAGCGGGATCTGTCGCAGCGATTGGCACGGCTGGCTTGGGCACGATCCGGACGTCCGTGTCCTCCCGCACGTTCCGGGGCACGAGTTGGCCGGGACCGTGGAGGAGGTCGGGAACCAGGTCACCCTATGGAAGAAGGGCGATCGGGTGACCGTCCCCTTCGTGTGCGCGTGCGGCACCTGCCCGGAGTGCAACTCCGGCAATCACCAGATTTGTGATCATCAAACCCAACCGGGGTTCACCCACTGGGGGTCGTTTGCCCAGTACGTCGCGATTCGTCACGCTGACGTCAACCTGGTCGGTTTACCCGAGGACATGAGCTTCGTAACCGCAGCCAGTCTCGGGTGCAGGTTCGCCACTTCGTATCGAGCTGTCGTGGCCCAGGGCGGCGTGAAACCTGGCATGTGGGTTGTTGTTCACGGATGCGGGGGCGTCGGCCTGTCGGCGATCATGATCGCAGCCTCATTAGACGCTCAGGTCATCGCGGTGGATATCGACGAGGCGGTCCTGAAACTCGCGCAGGAGGTTGGTGCCGCTGCTGTGATCGATGCCCGTGAAAACGATGCAGTAATCGACCAGATTTGTGCTCTGACTGGTCGAGGTGCCGACGTTTCGATCGATGCCCTCGGCAGCGCGATCACAAGCACGAACTCCATCCTCAGTCTCCGAAAACGCGGCCGTCACGTCCAGGTTGGACTGCTCGCCGGAGATGACCACCGGCCCCGACTCCCGATGGAGCACGTCATCGGCAAAGAACTCGAGATCGTTGGCAGCCACGGCCTGCAAGCGCACTGCTACGAGGAGATGCTCGAGCTGATTTCGACGGGACAGCTCGAGCCGCAGAGATTGATCGGCAAGACCGTACCGTTAGAGGAAGCGCCGAAAGTACTCCCCCGGATGAGCGATTTTGGTGCTGTTGGAATCACGGTCATCGATCGATTCTGACCGGATGCTGTTCGAGCTCAACTGACTCCGTCACCTGCCTTCACAGCCGCGCCATCAGAGCTGCGTAGATCTCGATGCCCAACCAGAGGTTTTTGATCCTGAGATTTTCGTTCGGTGCGTGCTGGTTGTTGTCGTGGTTGGCAATCGGAACGACCACTATCGGTGGGGCATCGAGAATCTCCGAAAAAATATAGAGCGGCAGGCTTCCGCCGAGGCTCGGTGTGAGGACGATAGGCCCGTCCACGGCCTCGTCCACGATCCGTGCTATTGCCTTCGAAATCGGCAGGTCCATATCGGTCGCGAGTGCGGGGTAACCCATCTTCCACTCGAGCCACACGACCCTGGCGTGTTCTCGTCGAACCCCCTCGTCGGGCTCTTCATGGACGATGTGGAATCCCTGAGCTTGAATGTGGCGCTCGGTCGCTGCTCGAATCGCTTTCGGTGTGACATCCGGCACGAGCCTGAAGCCGACAACCGCCTTCGCCTGAGGCGGGATGGCGTTCTTGGCTTTCGTCCCGATTTGGCCTACCGAGAAGCCCAGCAGGTTGACCGCTGGGCGGGTAATCCGTTCTGCGAGGGGTGTCGGCTCGCCTTCAGTCCAGCCAAGAGCGAGGTCCTGCTTGAGCCTTTCATCGACCGGCGGCGCGTCCTCGATTGCCGCGGCGGCAGTCTTGCCCAGCGGACGGACGAGCTCATCGATGCCATCGACCAGCAGGTTGCCGTCGGCATCGCGCATCGAGGTGATCAGGCGTGCCAGTGCCATTCCCGGGTCGGGCGCCCAGTTGCCGTAGTGGCCGGAATGGAGACCGACTGCCGGGCCGTAGGAGGTGATGTGAACCGAGGTCACGCCGCGTACGCCGTAGACGACCTGGGGCAGACGGGTTTGGTGCATCGGTCCATCGCAGAATACCCACAGATCAGCTGCCAGGAGGTCCATATTTGAGCGCAAGATCTCTGGGATGTTCGGTGAGCTTCGTTCCTCCTCGCCATCGAGAAAAAGTTTGATGTTGATGCCGGGTTCGATCCCTGCCGCGCCGAGCGCATCGAGGGCGGTCAGCAGAGCGATGATCGAGACCTTGTCGTCCGAGGTCGAGCGGCCGTAGAGCCGCCACTCGGGGTTGACGGGGGCCCTCAATTTTTCGAACGGCACATCCTGGCCGCCAGCCTCCAGGCGCCCCGTCCGGACCACCACTTCGAAAGGATCGCTCGACCACAGCTCGGGTACGACCGCCTGCCCATCGTAGTGAGCGTAGAAGACCACCGTGAGCTCGGCCTCGTTGCTCAGGCGTTGACCGTAAATAACCGGAGGTCCACCCTCTGCCCGGAGCAATTTGACTTCGAATCGGCGGGCCTCGAGCAGTCCGGTCAGGTGTTCCGCATTGACTTCCATATCCTCGAGATCGGTCGCGGTATTTGGAAGGGTCACGAATTCGGTGAGCTCGCGCAGGATCTCGACCTCGTTCTGAGCCCGATAGAGCTGCACCGCATCGTGGACCTGGGTTCCACTTTGTTCTCCTGCGTATCCGAAGGTGGCACCTATCACCAGTAGTGAAACTGACACAACCAGGCGACGAAAAGCCATATTGGGACCTCCTCTCGCGAACCCTGCCGTGGTTTCCACCGAAGATGATAATCGATTGTCTGGTAAACCAGGGATTTGCGCTTGGCTAGGACTTTCCGGACTGGTGGTGGCACCCTTGTCGGCACGAGAATTGGTGTTTTTGGTGTCGGAGGGGTTGGCGGTTTCTTCGGAGGGCGGCTCACCGCAGCCGGAACATCGGTAGCGTTCATTTCGCGCGGCGCAACGCTCGATGCGTTACGGCGTGATGGCCTGAGGGTCGGGGCCGCAGATCAGGTAGCAGCGATTCATGGTGTCGAGCATGTGCTCGAGGGAATGTGCCGGATGGTGTCTTTCGTGGTCGAGCCTGGGCTGATTCGGCATTATGGAGGGCCAACCCTCCGAGCTCGAGGCCCTCAACGGGGCGGTCGTCCGTCTCGGCCGCGAGGCGCGTGTGCCGACCCCGGTGAACGGGTTTTATAACGCTACTCTTGCGCCTTTGGAGACCCAGGCGAGACGGGCAGCAATCGCCGCAGGGTTATTTCTATCCTGTGGTGGGATGTCGAACAAACTTAAAGACTTGAGAACATTCTCAAACCGGAATATAGTTGACTTCTTCTTATCGGGAGTCAAAACTATTGTTCATCAACAGACCACCGTATTGATCTACGTGGAAACTGACTCGCCCTTGCGGGATTCCGTCAGGGCGGCAACCTGAGGGAGGTGGCACGATGTACAGAAGGAATTACAGCGGTCAATCCTTGAACAATCATCCAACGCGAGTCCGGCGATGGAGGAACCGAGCGACAGCTGGGGCGATTGTCGTCGCGGTCCTCCTCACTGCGAACCCGGCAGCCGCACAGGTAGATCAGAAAAGATGGTGCTTCGGGCCTGACGTCTGGCTTGACATGGTCGACGCCAACCGCTGGGTCGTCAACGCTGAGCAGGCGAATGGCTGGCAGATCACGGCATCAATGACGATTCCCGATTGTAAGCTGCTGGGGATCGGCACACCTTCTATTCCGCCGGTATTCCCATTCGTAGATGACACGGGCTACATCGTAATCGAAGACCCCGAGCCGTGCCCGTCGTTCATTTCCTTCACCGGTAAGCTCAACGTGTACGAGTCTTATTATTGTAGGGATCCTGGGGTCGAAGAATACGCCGGCTGCGTTCCACCGTACTGGCCGGACGACCCGTTGTGGCCCTCCGGGCTCCCGGCATGCCGTCCCGAAGAACCAATAGAAGATGCAGTCGCCTGGTTCCAGGCCCTCAACGAATCCGGTCTGACCTGGCCGAAGGACGAGACCTGGGTAGAGATTACTCCGGGCCTCAGCTCTCCAGATGTGATTCCGTCCGCTTGCGTGGTTGGCGATTGTCCCGAGCCAGAGTATGGGCCGCTCATCTGGAACTACGGCAACAGTGGATGGGAGGTGATCCAGACTGGACCCGATCTGGGTTCAACGGCGGACGATGTCCGATTTGGGAGCTGGTCGCGGATGCCGGGTCTCGTGGTCCTGGCCGATCACGGTCCAGGAGTGTGGACCAATCCTCCGAATGAAGGTGAATCCTCGCCAGCGGCTGACTTCTTTGACTTGCCGTACCCCCGGAAAGCCAGGAATCTAGCCGGACTCTTTGGTTCGGCCGCTTACGCACTCAAGGGAGGCATGAACCGGACATCCCTGACGGCTCATATCAACGTGCCCTACGGGCTGTTCACCCCAGTCGTTTTGGTGGACAACGAGATCACCAACCCCATCGAGGTTGATGGAGTTTTGTGCGGTACAAGCGATGGGCTCTACCGAATGGATGGCGGGCCGCTCACCTGCAGAGAGGGTGGCTTTCCTAACCATGACGGAATCCTTAATGAAACCACTGTGACCGTTCGCGTGTTCATGGTCGATGGTGTCGCCCCCGATGTCCTCGAGGACCAGGACAACGATGGCGACGTGGACATCCGCGACGCGCGCTACATGGGCCTGAAGACTCTGTCCAATCAGCAGATTTTCCGGTTTTCCCAGTACCACGAAGGCGTATGCGGACCCTATTTTGATTTTGACGGCAACGATTTCGCGGCCACGTGCGTATTGCCGGGGCGGCCGGGAGCCATCACACGTCCGCCGAGGTAAGCAGAAGTCTCACTCGAGAATGAATGTGCCGGCGGCCTCTACCTGGGGTCGCCGGCCAGCTTTTTCGCTGCTTCCAGATCCGCGAGGCCCGGGTCCGCCTCCCGCCATTGGTTGAGGAACTGACGCGCATGGTTCGCCGCCTTGTCGGGCCGGTCCATGGCCTCCCACACCTCGGCCAACACCAGGGTCGCTCGCATTCGATCGAGCTCGAGATCGAGCCGTGGATCGAAGAGGTCCCTCTGCTCCGAAGCCTGGCGGGCCGCGGCCATCGCTTCGGGGAGCCGTCCGGCAGCGAGAAATGCTCGCGCCAGCCCGACGCGATAGATCGAATACTCGTAACCTCCAGCGGCCACCGCCCACGACAGGCGCTCCACGGCTTCCGGCGCGCGCCCATCCGCCAGTGCAGCCATTCCTTCGAGGTAGGCGGCGACTTTGTCCTCGGTGCGGTCGGGGTCCTCTGGCGGCAGCGCGTTCGCAGACACAGCAGCCGCAGTTGTTCGGACCGCGTCGAGCTCACCGAGACGTAGCTCCAGCATGCCGCGGGCAAAGAAGTAGCGGGTTGGCACACCCGGAGAGCGATCGATGGCACGCTCGATCAGTCGTCTCGCCGCTCTCATGTCGCCGAGTTCGGCGAGACAATTTCCGCGCACCGCGAGAGCCATGGATTCGCGAACCTGCTCGGCTTCGAGCTCCGGCTCGAGGGCCGCCAACGCCGACTCGGCGTCGGCGAAGCGCCCGACCGATCGAAGAACGGATGCCAGCTCGAATGCGGCGTCGAGCCGATACCGAGGTGACGCCTGCTCGTCTTCGACAAGGGACCGTAGTCGCCTTTCGGCGTCGCCATACCGGCCGAGAAGTGCATCGACGACCGCGAGATTGGTGGTTGCAACGTGGAAGTCTGGATCGCTCGCGATTGCCGCCCGGTACTCGTCGGCGGCGAGCTCGAGCTCGCCCTGTGCGCGGTAGGCGTCGCCGAGGGAAGTGTGGCCGTTGGCGCTGCCGGGCTCCAGCTCGAGATAGCGTTGGAGCTCGGTCACGGCGCCTGTGAAATCTCCTTTGGCGAGGTGGGCGTAACCAAGCATGCTTCGCACCACGCTGTCATTCGGGTCGAACCGAGCCAATACTCCGAGCTCTTCGATTTCTTCGTCGTAGCGGCCGCTATCGTGCAACACCCCCGCCAGCATATGGCGCCCATCGGCGTCGTACGGGTAGGCCTCGACCAGCGCTCGATACTCCGCCACCGCGTCATCCATCCGGTTCTCGAATTCGGCCTGCGCCGCCCGCACATATCGACCCTCGCGGTCGCCCAATCGTCCGGCGGAATCTGCTGCGCGGCGGATCTCGGTCAACGCTTCATCCCGGCGCCCGGTGGCGGCGTAAACCCATGCCAGCCGGTACCGCGCCATCGTGAAATCGGGCGCCAGCCCGATGGCCTCGAAAAAGCTCCGTTCCGCGTCGTCGTAGTGCCAGCTCGACCACGCTTCGAGGCCGACCAGGTAGGCACGATAGGCGTCGGGGTTTTCGACCACGAAGTCGGCGGAGAATACGTTAACCGTGTCCTCAGGCGGCAGACCGAGGCCCTTTCGTGCCTCGGCGGCGATGTCGTCCACACAGTCGAGTAGGGAGTCCGGCGTCAGACCATCGACTCGACGGGCGGCAACCCTTCGCCCCGAACCGGTATCGAGGACTCGCGCCGCTACCGTGATCCCAGTCGGACCGGGCAGGATCTCGCCGGTGACAAGCGTGTCCATGCCCGCTGAAGAGGCCGCGGTCAGCAGGCCCCGTTCGCCGCCACCGGCGTCTCGAAGCTTTTCCACCTTGTTTCCCGACACTACCTGCAACATCCGCGAGCCGGCGAGTGCATCGCTGACCAGACGTGCAATACCGTCACCGTACCAGTCATACTCGGTCCGGCCGGTACGATTGGCGAAAGCGGTGACGCCAACCACGTGAGCGGGCATCGCGGCAATGGCCGCGACCTCAGTTGTCGGGGTTGCCTCCTGGCCTGGTCGCGAAGCGAATTGACGCACCAGCAGTCCGGACATAATCGCAACGATTACGATGAGACCGGCGATCAGCCCCAGTTTCCAGCGGCCGGTTGCAAGGCTCAATCCACTCCGTGTGCGCACCGCCGGCTGACTCGAGACGTGGGTCTTGGAAATGTCAAGGCCGCTCGAGCCGAGGACAAGGGTTTGCTCATCAACTCCCAAATCCACCAGCAGCTCGCGGAGATCTTGGTAGCGCGAAGAAGCTTCACGCTCCAAGCACCTTCGGATCACCAGTTCGAGCTCTGGCGACACATCGGCTCGGAGTTCCGTAACGGGCCGGACTTCATTTGACAGTATGGCGTACATGATGGCGGTGGGATTGTCTCCTGGGAAGGCGCGCTCGCCGGTCACCATTTCGTACAAAATCACTCCGAGCGACCAGATGTCCGAACGGGAGTCCACCGTGCCGCCGGTCGCCTGCTCGGGCGACATGTAGGCGGGTGTACCGAGCGTTGCCCCGGTCTGGGTCATCTGGGTGACATCGCTCAGCTTGGCAAGCCCAAAATCGAGGATCTTGACGCCGCCGGGCGTCAGCATGATGTTGGCGGGTTTGATGTCACGGTGAACGACCCCTGCGTCGTGCGCGGCCATGAGTCCTTCTGCTATCTGGATTGTGATCGTACGAGCCTCGTCAATCGGGATTGGTCCGTGGCGTACCCGTTCGCCGAGGGTCTGGCCGGCGCAATATGCCATCGCGATAAACGGTCGCCCGTCTTCACCCTCGCCGATCTCGTAGATCGTACAGATCCGCGGGTGGTCGAGGGCCGAAGCCGCCCGTGCTTCGCGGTAGAATCGCTCTCGCGCCTGCGGCACCGCGTCGTCGAGCTCTACAGGAAGGAACTTCAGAGCAACGATCCGCCCCAGCTGCGAATCTTCGGCGCGATAGACAACTCCCATGCCGCCTCGGCCGAGGCGATCAAGGACCGTGTAGTGGGAGATCTTTCGCCCTTCCATTCGCCTCCAGTTCAGTGTGCCGTTGCACTGAGTCCGGCACGCCTGCCGCTCTCATCGAGACAGCTGGCTGTCGCGACTTCGATATCTCCGCACCAGTATAGAGGCTCTCAGTGGTTCGTATCCGAGGCGAGCCATCCCTCGCTCGGGTTGGATTTCTCCATTCAGTCAATGGCTTCGTTGCGGTGTCTCGTAGCCTATGAGACCGCAATCACGGCAGGCGGAGGTATCGATGAAGCGACGTTGTTTCGAGATGGCCTTTCAGGACCCCGATTGAGGCGGCTTTCTCGTGGAGTCGCCACGATCGAGGAGGAGGTCCTTTCTCTGCTGGAGGGCTGAAAGACCGAGAGGAGCTCCAACGAGTCAAAACAGGGCGTAGTATCGTGATCCGACGGGAGGAAATAGAAAGTGATTTCCCCGAGGCGGTTCTATCTGGCCTCGCTCGCAATGGTCGCGTTAGCTGCTGGTTTTGCGTGCGCTCCTGCGACGGTGGAAACACCTGGCGAAGCGACTCCGCGGACCATCGTCTTTGTTCACGGCGCCTGGGGCGGCGGATGGCAGTACACGAAAGTGCAACCGCTGCTGACCTTCACCGAGCCCATCGTTCTAAGCAATCCTGTGGCGGCACAGCTACCGGCGGTTTTCCTCCTCACCGTCGAGGCCGGCAAAAAGGTCGATGATTTCGATGTATTTGCCGACCGTGCCAGACGCCGCGGCTGGCAGGTCGTCGAGATGGAGGGGAGCCACAACCCCCACTGGTTCCAGCCCGAGGCTTTCGTTGAGGTTTTCTTGGACACTCTCGAGTAGGGGACAGACCCGGTTCAACCTTCGAACTCGTGCTAGCATGTGAACGAGTTAACGAGACTCAATATCTAAACAAAATGAGAGGATTGGACATGAAAACTGGCAAGAGGACGATGACGTTGACGATCGTGGTCGGGTTGATGATCACTGTGGTGTTGCCCGGGCTTGTCTTCGGCGCCGAGTCGGGTTCGAAGGTCGAAGAAGGAGCAAGCCAGAAGGCGGTGCTGGTGACAGGAGCGAGCACCGGGATCGGCAGGAAAATCACCGAGGTGCTGGCTGCGAGGGGTGTCTTTGTCTATGCCGGCGCACGGAAAGCGCAGGACCTCAAAGAGCTCGACGCGATCGAAAATGTTCAGGGGATTCGGCTCGACGTCACGATTCAGGATGATATCGACGCGGCCGTCGCGACCATCACCAATGAGGGGCGGGGGTTGTATGGTCTGGTCAACAACGCCGGCGTTGCAATCCTTGCGCCTCTGATCGAAGTGGAGGAATCGGAGCTCGACTTTATCTTCGATGTGAATATCTACGGACCCTACCGAATGACCAAGGCATTCAGTCCTCTCATCATCGAGTCGAAAGGGCGGATCACCACCATCTCTTCGATTTCCGGAATTCTGTCCGGGACTTTCTTCGGGCCCTACAGCATGAGCAAACATGCGATGGAGGCCTATTCCGATTCGCTCGCGAGGGAGATGGGAAAGTTTGACGTCAAGGTGAGCGTGGTTGAGCCCGGCAACTACAGCTCTGCGATCGGCACCACCTTGAAAAAGAGGATGGAAGCTCAGGACATCGATCTCGAGGAGTCGTTGTATCAGGAAGAGATGCAAGCCATCGTTGATCGGGTCGGTGATCGATCGCAGTACAAAGAACCCGATGAGGTCGCCGAAGCCGTCTATCACGCGCTCTTCAACGAGGCCCCAAAGATGCGCTACATGGTCGTTCCCAATCAGAAAGAGGCTGAGTGGACGATTCGCAAGGCGATCCAGGAACTCGTTGAACTCAATCAGGATCAAGCCTTCAGCTATGACCGTGACGCGCTGATCCAAATGCTGGATGCATCGTTGGCTGCGACCGAGAACGGCGCGGTGGATTAGTCTGCAGTCGCTTTTGACGGGAGCTGTTGAGTAGAATGAACGGGTGACCGAGCTCGAAGCCGACCCACGATCCAATATTCTGTGGCGCAGCGTGGTTGCGGTCCTGGCCACGGCCGCTTTGATCGGAGTGGCCGTTACGCTGCTCCACGGACCGGTTGCGTCTTTGGCGTTGACCGGCGACAGCTACCAGTGGATTCAGCATGCCCACGCAGCTGCTCATCAACCATCCCTTTTGCTCGCCGATCTCGATACATTTCTTCGCCCGTCGAACACCTGGACGCTGGTGGTGGATCGTTTCCTGTGGAGTGGCTTTGACGCCCGCGGCTACCGAACCACGTCACTGATCCTGCACGGCCTGGTCGCGCTGGCGCTTGCATTTGCCGGCCGCCGTCTCGGTCTCGGGCCAGTTGCGGCCGCAGCCGTGGCCCTGGTGTGGGTGACGTCGCCCTTCACGGACGAATCCGCTTTCGTCGTTGCCTACCGATTTCAGCCACTGCTTCTGTTCGCCTGGTTGGCGTTGATCGTGGTGTGGCCGCGATCGGGAGTGTCGTGGAGCGGCGGTCGGGTCACGCTCGCGATCGTCGCGATCCTGGCCGCAGCCGCCTCCAAGGAGACGTGGGTCGTGACACCGGTCCTGGTCGCGGCCCTCGAGTTCGACCGACGGAGATCACTGCGAGCCCTCGCGCCGCCAGTGGCTCTGGTCGGGATGGCCGCCGCTCTTTACATAGCTCTCTACATCTTCGCGTTTCCAACGTCCAAGTCCTACTACGAGCTCGGATCCCATGTTATTGCCAGAGTCCCGCAGCAGTTGGCGGCGTTTCTCTATCTCGGTGAATCGAGGCCCTACGGGCTGACCGTGACGTCGGCAGGTCTGCTGGCGCTGGGTGTGGTCGTCCTGATGGCGGTTGCCTGTTTGCGGTGGCGGGTTTCGGGGACATGGGTCGCGTTGTCGCTGCTCGTGCTGCCGACCCTGCCGACGTTGCTGGTTCCATTCATGCCCCAGAGGTACCTGGCTATTCCGTACGCAGGCTTTCTGCTGCTTGTTGGGCTGTGGATCGGCGCTTTGGCCAGCAGGTTTCAGCGATGGCAAAAGGCGATTCGAGGTTTCGCGGTCGTAACCGCGACATTGGTGATGGTTGCGGGCGCTGCCATCGTCCGGGCCGACCTCGAGGACTACCGTGTAATGGCCGCAGCGCATCAGGTGCTGCTCGACGAGGCCGCAGAAGTCGTGGATGCGGTTGCCGGAGGAAGACCTGTGCTGATCGTCCGTGACGAGCGGGCGCAACCGCTGGTCGAGATCCTCAGGGAACCGCGGGGCATGGCAAAGCTGCCATTCACTCGTCATCAGGACCCTTACGGCCTGATCGATAGCGCTGCTCTCTTCGAGTGGGTGCTGTCGGAGGAGGGGACTCGAGTGGACAGGATCGACGACTGGGCCTCGGTCTGCGATGGATCTGAAGGCTCGGTTGTTGTCCACCGCGATGGCGGATTTGCGGACCTCGGGGTCATATCGGATGTGGCTGCTGAGGCGGCACGCTGGGAATCGGAGCAGCGCCACGTGAGGGTTGTACAGACCGTGCCCCTCGACTGAAGCTCGCGCCGGAAATATCCTCGTCGAGTTGTTGACGGCACGATCGGCCCAGGTCACAGTGACTCCAGGAATACGGGTCATCCTCGGGTGACTGATCAGTGGGAGGGCCTTATGCGTCGAGTCTTTGTGTTCCTCACGGTTCTTGGGTGTGCTGTACCGGCCTTTGCGGGAGACCGCATTCCGGGAGACGAGTGGATGATCTATGCCGATCCCGCCGAGGCGGGATTCGACGCGGCCGCCCTCGAAGGCGCGCGTGTGGTCTGGGAGGGAATTCCCTCCTCGGCGTTCATGGTGGTTTCGGGTGGCGCGGTGGTTGCCGCATGGGGCGACGTCGATCGCCGATTCATGTGCCACTCCGTCCGCAAGAGCTTTATGTCGGCGCTCTACGGAATCTACTGGGACCGGGGAGAGCTCGAGCTCAACAAGACCCTGGTGGACCTTGGAATCGACGACCGGGAGGACGTCCTGCTCGAAAGCGAGAAACAGGCCCGGATCCTCGATCTGCTCAAGGCGCGTTCGGGGATCTTCCACCCGGCGGCCTACGCCGGGCGAACCGACTCTCAGCCACGAGGAAGCCAGAGCCCCGGCCGCTACTTCGCGTACAACAACTGGGATTTCAATACTCTGGTCACGATCCTCGAGCAGGAGACCGGCGACGAGGTCTTCGAGGCCTTCGACGAGCACTTTGCCGAGCCCCTGGAAATGG
>Ga0316198_10000171_pt1 | contig 30206 bp, 34 predicted proteins | sample OudBieAanoxic_MG_FD_204935 | JGI IMG/M metagenome (GOLD analysis project Ga0316198, IMG submission 204935) | Coastal sediment microbial communities from Oude Bieten Haven, Netherlands - site A anoxic | ecosystem: Environmental > Aquatic > Marine > Coastal > Sediment | place: Netherlands... | reverse complement strand
CCTCGAGGGTGCCGCTACCGTTTCGATGCTTCGGCCGAGAATCAGACACCCGGAATCAGTAACCTGCCGGCCCTGCCATGTCAACGCCATTGTGATTTCGGATTTCGGATTTCCCGACCACCGACTTCACGCGGCCACCATTCCGAACTCAGAATTCCGAATTCAGATTTCTCGCTTCAATTGACGTCGGCTGCCGCGCCATGGTTTCCTGTCCCACGACCGCATACTGCTTCACGGAGAGATTTATGATTGACCTTCTCCTCGATCCTGGATTCTGGGCAGCGTTGTTTTCGGTAACCCTGGTGCAGATTGCCCTCGGCGCCGACAACCTGATCATCATCACCATCCTCGCCAACAAGCTGCCACTTGATCAGCAAAAGAGAGCCATACGCTGGGGCCTGATCCTGGCGATGGTCTTCCGGATCGTCCTGCTCGGAGTGGTCAGCTGGGTGCTGCGATACGCCGGTACCCCGTTCCACCACTTCGATTTTACGCTGACGGGTATCCACTTCCAGGGCGCGCTCAGCGGCAAGGCGCTGGTCCTCGTCGGTGGCGGTTTATTCCTGATCTGGTCAGGAGTGAAGGAGTTGCGGCTGAAAATCAAAGGAGTCGAGCACGCGGTGGAGGGCGAAGCCAGCTTCGGCAAAGTGCTGTTCACCATCGTCAGTCTCAACCTCCTGTTTTCTGTGGATTCGATTCTGACTGTCGTCGGCATGACCGATATCTTTGCCGTGATGGTGGGCTCGGTCGTGATTTCGGTGGCGCTGATGTTGATCTTCGCCGGACCGATTGCGGATTTCATGAGTCGAAACCCGGACTTCGAGATTCTCGGTCTTTTCGTCCTGCTGCTGATCGGTTTCGTACTCTTCCTCGAAGGCGGCCACGTTGCCCACATGACGGTCAACGGAAGCGAGTTCCCCTATATCCCGCAGTGGATCACAATCTTCATTCTGATGCTCATGTTCTCGGTTGACTTTTACCAGAACTGGCTCGAGCGTAAGCGAGAGAAGACCCCGTTGGAGCTGCACAGGAGGAAGAAATGATCGTTTCCATCCGAATCGGATTCAGACTCTCCTTGATGATCGCCTGCGTTCTCTCCGCCCTCGTCTGTTTTTCGGAATCAGGGGTCGACGGTCGCCAGATTCGAAGCGCGAGAGATGCAGTGAAGATGCAATACGGAATTCACTAAGGGGTGACGCCGTGACTGACACCAGCACCACCAGCGACCCGAAGACTGTGATTCGTTTCGCCACGGTAGACGACGTCGGCCTGATTTGCAGTTTTATCCGCCAGCTCGCCGACTACGAGAAATTGACGGATGAAGTCGTGACCGACGAGGATCAGCTCCGGCAATCTCTCTTCGGCGAGCGTCGAGTGGCCGAGGTCGTGATCGCCTCATACGACGGAGAGCCTGCCGGGTTTGCGCTCTTCTTCCACAACTTCTCGACCTTCCTCGGCCGGCCAGGCGTTTACCTCGAGGACCTTTTCGTCGTCCCGGAGCTTCGCGGACATGGTATTGGACGCATTCTTCTCTCCTACCTCGCCAGGCTCGCGGTCGAACGGGGCTGCGGACGGCTCGAATTGTGCGTGCTGGACTGGAACGAGCCGGCCATCCGCTTTTACGAGCGCCTCGGAGCAAAGGCGATGGACGAGTGGACGGTGTATCGACTCACAGGATCCGCCCTCGAAGAGTTGGCAAACAGCTCGACTTGAGCATCGTTCCGACGTTGAATCGTTACGCTGGTTAAGGGTTAAGAGTAAAGGGTAAAGAGTTTAGAGTGAATGGCAATGTGGAGTTGGGCGGGCTTCACCCTTGACTCTTAACTTCTTTACTTGCATCGTTTAGCGCCAAACAACCAACATGAGATAGATGAGAGGTATGGCGAGCCCTGCTATCAGGAGCCATCGTCCGCGGCCGCCGAGGCCCTTCTTACCAGGGACAATAAAAATTCCGGTACAGGCAAGAACCAACAGGCCGACCGCATAGATGTCCGCGAACCACGTCCAAAAGCCCTTGCCGGTGTTGAGATGGAGGAAGTTGAACTCGAAGAAGGCAAAGCGCCGCCTGGCGTGTTCATCGACGACATGTCCACCGGGTAACGTCACCGTCAACGTCCGCTGATCGAGGAAAACCTTGAGTTCTTCCCGATTCATGCGAACCACAGATCTCGGTTCTTGGGTGATGCCCATACGGCTCAACACCTCCGCACCGAGCTCGAACGGCTCTCCGAACGGCAGCACCCCGATCTCCACGACCTCCCGCCGGATCACGTAGTTGGGATTCCAGTCGTCGATGTGATTCACAGCGACACCGGAGACGGCGTAGAGCACGGTGAGACCGGCGAAGAAGTAGCCGATATCGCGGTGGGTCGCGATGATCAGCCTGCGGAGCTTCAAAGTTTCAGCCTTTGATGACGGCCCCGGTGCCGCGAATCATGTAAACGTATTCGTTGACGGCGGGCGCATCACAGCCGGTGCCGGCCGAAGAGCTCTTCGGACCATCCTTGTCGCAGGTCGCGCCTTCCTGATGGTCGTGCGCGGCCGCGGTCCTGGCCTCGATCTGCTCAGGAGTCAGCTTGATGGCTTCGAAAATGCCCTCGGCCTGGGCTTCCCGGCCCATCGAGGTGTAGGGAAAGACAATCACGCCATCCTCGACCTTGATGCGGACGCTGTTTCCGCTCTCCTGGTCCGTCACCTGCATCCAGCATCCCCTCTTTTTGCACACAGCTGTGATCACGCCATCCACGCGGACTTTGCGACCCACGTAGTCGTTGGGGTTCTCGAGCAGGGCATCAATCGCCAGAGCTTCGTCGAGAGTCACGCCATCACCAAAGGACTCGGATTCACCGGCCATCACCGGTGTGGCCATCATCGAGGTCACTACAAAACTGAGAATGAGAAACCTTTTCATATCATTGCCTCCACTGAACTTAACCCTTGTGGGCGCCCGCATCCTGCCTTCTCGCGCAGCGGCTGTCAAGTCAAAGATCGAGTTTTCAGACGGCAAAAAGCTCCGATCGGGCGGTCCTCAGAGACAGCCAGCGCCCTGAGGCGATGATCAGGTGGTCGTGCACCGACACACCCACAAGCTGCCCGCCCATGACCAGCCGGCGCGTGAGGTCGAGGTCATCCCGGCTCGGTTCGAGGCTCCCGGAGGGGTGATTGTGGAAGAGGAGCACGCCGCTCGCCCGATCGAGCAACGCCACCCGAAACAGCTCGGCCCCATCAACCGGTGCCTGGGTACGTGTGCCGAGGGTGAGTTCGCGAATGGCCAGGAAACGGTGGCGCCCATCCAGACTCAGAAATCCGAAAACTTCGCGGCTCTCCCGTTGCAACCTGTTGACCAGGAACTCTCCTGCGATCTGTGGTTGATCGAGCTTTTCGGCTGTCTGCATTTCAGCCTTTGCCAACCTCTGAGCGAGCTCAACCGCTGCCAATAGGGAGGCCACTTTGGCCGGTCCGAGTCCTGGGCGCGCCGCCAGCTCGCGGAAATCGAGGCGAATGACCCCGGCGAGACCTCCGGCGTCTGCGAGCAGACTGTGGGCTTCGACGACTGCGTTACGGCCTCTTCTTCCGGTCCGGAACAGCACGGCCAAAAGCTCGGCATCTGACAGCGAGCGAGCACCATACTCGAGCAAACGCTCGCGTGGTCGTTGCGACGGCTCCATCTCGCGGATACACTGTGTCATGTGATTCTCCATGGGGTGTTGACCCCATGCGTGGGCGGGAACTGGACGAAGAATATCACGAACTTTCGTCCGAAACATCGGATACTCAGTAATGCTAACAGTTACGGCCCTCGACTTGACGTACCCGGATATGGTAATAATTCTCGAGAGGGTGCATCGCGTCTTCATATCGGGGGATACATGAAAGAGCGTCCACGGACCCGCGAAACCAAGCAACGGCGAGTTGTCTACGAGACGATCAAGAACACCCACTCCCACCCCACCGCAGACTGGATTTTCGAAAAAGTCCGTCGCCAGTTGCCCAAGGTGTCTCTCGGCACCGTCTACCGCAACCTCAGCGTGCTCAAGGATGAGGGCCTGGTGCGTGAGATCTTCGGCAACGATCGCCGCGCCCACTTCGACGCAGACATCTCGAAGCATGCCCACTTCATCTGCTCGGGCTGCGATCAGATCATCGACGTGCGCGACGTCAAGAACATTGACTGGCGCACCATGAAGGACCTTGTGGGGTGTGAGGTGGAGGAGCAGACGGTTGTATTCTCCGGGCGATGCCCCGCATGCCGTCAGGACGCCAAAGAAGCGTAACCGCTGCGCGGCTGTGCCCGCAGCGAATTCGGAATTCGGAATGACCCGCCCGCCCTATCCGGGTGGGTTTTCGTTACCCGGCGACGACCTCGGTGATTTCGGGGGCGTAAAGCTTGATCCGCTCGGCGACGAAGTCAGTCAGAGTCGATTGGGCCATCGGACAGCCACGGCAAGCTCCCATCAGGCTCACGGTGACCGTCGATCCATCAATGCCCTGAAGGGCCACATCGCCGCCGTCGGCCTTTACTGCGGGTCGTACCTCCTCGATGGCAAAGGACACTCGGTCCTCGATACTCCCGGTGGGCCACGCAAAATCGTTCACATTTCCTCCGTCCGCCTCGCGCAACGCCAATTGGGTGGCGTATCATTCCCACATGGTGTTCCAGTCAGGAACCGCGAACTTTTGTCCCTCACTCTCCGTTTGTAGGGGGTGAGAATGGATATGGCTGAACTCGAAGTCACTGTCGAGCGCTGTCGCGAGGGCGACGAGGACGCATGGAGCGCGCTGGTGAGCACCACCCTGCGTCCCATTTATCGTCTGTGTGCCAGCTATGCGCCATCCGCAGCCGAGGCCGAGGAACTCTGCCAGGAGGTCTACTTCAAGCTCTGGGAGAACCTCCACCGGTACAAGGCAGGCTCGAACTTCATGGCTTGGGCCTGGAGGGTGGCCAAGAACCTGATCATCGACACCTACCGCCGGAGCCGGCGCGAACGAGAAGCTGCTTGGCTCGACCCCGAGATCATTGACCGCTTGCCGGCCGCCGATGATCCGCATGAACAGACCGAGCGCAGGCAGCGCCTGCGTTTGATCGCCACCAGCCTGCGCCAGATCTCTGAAGAACTGGCGACCCTCGTTCTGATGCGAGATTTCGCCGGCATGTCGTACCAGGAGATGGCCGAGGCTACCGAGTTGCCACTCGGCACCGTCAAGTCACGTCTCAACCGGGCCCGTCTCGAGCTTGCAACCTCGGTGCGGCGCCGCGCCCAGATCCGCGCCGTCCCACCTTCCGGCAGCGTGGCTGAGGGGAGCGCATGATGTCCGGGTGTACAGACTTCCGCGATCTTTTCAGCCTCTACCTCGAAGGCGAACTGGAGGAGGAACAGGCGATCAGGGTGCGCGAACACCTCGACGAGTGTGAGGATTGCGCGGGAATACTGGAAACCCTGGAGAGCATCGTCCACGCCGGATCGGCGCTCGACGAACTCGATCCGCCGGACTCCCTGCTGTCGGATCTGGCGTCGTCGCCGTGCACGAGGTGGCTTGGTTTGCTCTTCCAGGCGGTGGATCGCGAGATTTCGCAGCACAATCTGGAACGACTCCTCACCCACCTCGAGGCATGCCCATCGTGTCGTCGTACGTGGCAGGATCTGACTCTCGTTCACCAGGTAAGCGATGCGATGGAACCATCGCAGTACCTCCTCAAACGGTGCATTGCGGCGCGAGAAGGGCGACCGGGAGCGCGACCCCTTTTGAATCGGCGAATGGCAACTGCGGCTGCGTACTTCCTGGCCGTGTTGACGTCGCTGGTCATCGGCAACCCGGTCACCCTCGCGCGCAGCGGCGCTGGCGAGGCGGTGAGCCGGGTAGCGGAGGCCGTAAGTTCAGAGGTCAGCAACGTCGCCGAATCGGGACGTGGAGAGGCCCGCATTATTTTGTGGCGGGTTTGGAAGTGGGGCGAACGCAAGGTTGAAGCCGTGCGCGATTTTGTAAGCACGGACGAAAATGAAAACGAATCAGCAAATGACGATAGTGCTGCAGAGCAAGGAGTGACCTCATGAACGACCGGATCGACGACGCATCGGAGAATATCGCGGCCGAAGTTCCGCAGAAGCCGACCCCGCCGTTACCGCCACCACCCGGCCAAGAACCACCGACACCCGCACCCGCGGAACGGGCGCCGCTGCCGGATTACGACCCCGCCCCGAAGCCACCAAAATCGCTCGGGCTGGCCGCATTCCTGGCGGTGATTTTCCCCGGCGCGGGCTATCTCTACGTGTGGGCGTACGAGCGAGCATTCATGCTATGGGCGGCCATCGCTTTGTCGATTTTCATGGTCGTTGACGGCCTCTGGGGATTTTCGTTCGTGATCGCTTTCGCGTACTTCTTCTCGATCTTCGATTCCTACCGAGAGGCCCAGTTCTACAATACACGCAGCGAGGGAGAAGAGATTCAGGCGCCGCGCCCGGACGGTCAGGGCCGCCTGATGTTTGGCGTCTTCATGGTCGTGGTCGCAGCCGTTTTCGTGACCGACAAGTACCTCGACATCGACATGGGATGGATTTTCGAGTGGTGGCCGGTTCCGGTCTTTCTAGTTGGCGTTTACTTCATCATCGCGGCCATTCTCGACAAGAGAAAAGCGCGCAACAAAGCAGGATCCTTCGGCAACGGGGAACAATATTGATCCGATTTTCTCTAAAGAAAACGACCCCGGCGTCGCCGCCGGGGTCTCGTTTTTTTGACCCGCGCTGGAGCAATTGGCCGCCTTTGTGATCGACACCACAAAATCTCCCCTCACCGCAGACACGCACAGGAAACCCTTGGTACCATGAAATCACGCTATGGAAGTGCAATCGAAGATCAGCATTTCAGTGGTGATACCCACACACAAGAACCGCGAAAGAACCCTGCGGTGCCTGGCCGCGCTGTGGCTGTGCAACCCGCAACCTGACGAGGTGATCGTCGTCGACAACGGCAGCGACGACAACACCGCCCACTCAGTGCTGCGAAAGTATCCCCGCCACATCGTTGTTCGACTTCCCTCGAAGCAGAGCTTTTCGGCGGCAGCCAACCACGGACTTTCACGTGCATCCGGCGATCTGCTGCTTTTGCTCGACAACGACACCGACGTGGACCCCTCGGCTATCGGAGCAGTCATTCAAGCATTCGAAGCCAACGACCGTCTCGGCTTGGCCGGAGCCGCACTCCGTCACCCAAGTGGTGGCCATCAGTACAGTGGCGGCCGGCTGCCCGGCTCTTGGTGGTGCTTCGCCTTCGCCTCGGGTCTCCCCTCCGTGTTGGAGCGTTCAAGAGTCTGGAGATGGCTGCGCTCGCAAACAACCCTGCGTAGGCGCCACGTCGAATGGGTTTCCGGGGCCGCCATCGCAGTCCGGCGATCATTGTGGGGAGAGATCGGACCATTCGACCTCGGGTACCGCCTCCGCGGACAATACATCGATCTTTGTGTGAGCGCCTCGAAAGCCGGCTGGGGTATTGAGATTGTCCCGGATTTCGCCGCAGTGCACCCCGCCAGTGGCGAAACAAACACCCACGGCGCAACGAATTCTTCGAACGACGAGATGATTTGGATCGACCTCCTGAAATTCGCCGAAAAATTCAATGGGAGGGGCGCTCTCCAAAAGTCCAAACGCGCGCTGCAAATGGGAGGGCAGGTCCGCCTCTTAGGTCGACGGCTGGCAACGCCATTGGTGCCTCCGGACCACAAAGATGAATGGCTTGCGGGAACCCTTGCCTACTCAGAAGCGATACGCGCTCTAGAAATGAAGAGTGGACCCGACCATTTCGCCACGAGATAACCTGCGGTATCTGCAACCCAGCTTCGCGAGCCGACAACCATGCGACAATCTTCTTTGGAGGAGCGACACTCCGTGATTCCTCACCGTTCAGCACGGAAGCAAATACTGGACTGCAACTTCGATGAGCTCTAGCCTGCGAATTCTATTCGTTGGTACCAAACCAGCCTTTCCGCCAATCGACGGTGGTCGACTGTTGATGTGGAATACGATTGTCCTGCTTGCTGCCCAGGGTCACCGCATCACCTTCGTCGCACCGGACCTCAGCCTCGATCACTGCGAAGAAGATCAGCTTTCGCGGCACTGCGAGGCGGTCCATCTGATTTCGGCGCAGGCCGGTTCCCGGGCGCCGTCCCTGATCAAAGCCGTCCTCACCGAGCAGCCGGTTTCGATCATCCGTCATTCGCACCGTGCAGTCCGAAATTTCGTCGCCAGGGCAGTGGTGAGTAAGACCTACGATGTCGTTCACGCGGAACAGGTCCACACAATGGTTAACCTGCCGCGTTCAGGACCCTTGCCCCCGGTGGTGCTCCGTGCCCAGAACGTGGAGAGCCAATTGTGGCGAATGGTGGCTCGGATCAAGCCCCGAATGGCCTGGCTCGCCCGTCGCGAGGCACGCCGCATGTCCGCCTACGAAGCAAGCGCACTGTCGCGTACAGCGACGACTATCGCCCTGACTACCCACGACGGGGCCATCCTCGGCGGCGCCCTGGGGATGGCCGCGCGCAGAATTCGGGTCATTCCCCCACCCTTTCCATCCGACCTTCCAAAGACTGATCAGCCGCTCGACGGTGACCCCGCAATCGTCCTTGTCTCCGGCGGGTGGTTGCCAAACTGGGATTCGACACGGTGGTTCTTCGCTTCGATCTGGGATGAGATTCTTCGTCTTTCCCCGGCAGCCCGAGTCCACGTTTTCGGAGGCGAACCCCAGCCGAGCGCCCGAGCGACCAGTTGGCAGAAAACCGCAACGGATAGCGTCACCCTTTTCCCTCCGAAAGCAATCCTTGTTGTGCCGTTGCGGATTGCTTCGGGAATCCGTATGAAGATCCTCGAGGCATGGGCCCGAGGTGTACCAGTGGTCGCGACCCCCGAGGCGGTGCGTGGTCTCGAGGGCAGCGACGGGAAGGAGTTCCTTCTCGCGCGCGACGGACCCGAATTTGCGGCCGCGATCCAGCGGCTCCACCGGGATTCTAATCTCCGTCGAGAACTCGTTGCCGGAGGGAGGTCGGCGCTTGTGGCCCGCTTCGACCCGGGCGTGGTGGCGTCGACTCTCGAAGCAAGTTACGTTGAAGCGGCGAACCAGGGTTTGTCGATCAGTTGAAGAGATTGCGCAGTGCTGCGAGGTGGCCACGAACGATGGCCGTCACGTAGGGTCCGCAGCCAACGCCGCGACGAACGCTCAATCCGACGACGCGAATCGAGTTGTACAGCGTGTGGATTCCGCCAGCGTAGACGCGATACAAACGCGACCTGTAGGGCGCGAGCCGGGTGCGGGTGATATTTTCGAGGTAAATCGGTGAGCGGTCAGCCGATGCTGTGGCCCCGCCAATGGCGTGGAAACAGACCATCCCAGGTTCGAAAAGCAGCCGCCAACCGGCCCGCCGCAGGCGCAAACACAGATCAACATCCTCGTTGTAGAGGAAATACCTCGAGTCGAAACCGCCCACTTCGTGCCATGCAGGCGAAGCGATGGCCATTGCGGTCGCAGGGATGAAGCCGACCTCTCGGCGGCGCGAAGCCGCGGATCGAGACTGCCGCTGCCACACCGTTCCGGTCAAGAAGTTGATTCCGCCGCCGGCGTACCATAGCAGCGACGGAACTTTCGCATCGTAGATCGGCCCTGCAACAGCCCCGACACCGAGCTCGAGGGCACCGACCGCGGCATCCAGGAACTTTTTGGCGAGCTGAGCGTCATTGTTGAGGACCAGGAAAAGCGAGCATCGGCGATCATGATCAACCAAATCCAGTCCCAGATTGGCGGCCGTGCCGAAACCCGGGTTGTCCGCGCGGGTCAGAAGGCGCGCATCGCTCCCAAGGCTGCCCGGATCCATGTTTCCCGAATTGTCGACCACCACCACCCGACGTTCAACTTGCGAACCATCGGTAACAACAGAAGCTACGCAGCGGAGCGTTGGCTCGGAATCTCCAAAATGGACGATCACAACACCCGCAATAGGGTCCGTCATCTCGACCCCATCCGGCGCAAGACGGCAACAGACAGCCCGGCTCTGACGAATCCCCAGCCGGCGGCGAGCCGCACTGAGTTGCTCCTGACACGTGTCATCACGCTCGGATCATAGACCATCGCCACCCGGTCACGGCTACGGATCACGCTACAATCGGCCGATGGCGACAGACTCCAAGCTGCCGATTGCGATCTTTACAGCCCTTGTTGCGCTCGTCGCAACACCCTTTTTCGTTGACTACATCCGCGAAATCCGGCGACCGGTGCTCATGGAAGCAAGGGTAGTCACTGCTACTGCCAACGACCCGGTTTTTCGCGAAGGCCGTCGTCGAGTTGAAACTGGCGAAACAGTCGAGGCGGCGGTGGCCCTGCGTTTTGGTCGCCGTGGAAAACCCGGTCAATGGCTGGCGCCGGTCGAACAGTTGGCCGTCAGCGAAAGCGATTCGGATCACCAGAGGGCAGACACCTGGCCCGAGGCGGGTCGCTCCGTCCGAGTCTTCTGGTTCTCTGTCGAGAGCACCAATCTCGGTGGCAGCCTCAACGCCGAGAATGCGAGCGACCGGTTGCAGTACCGCACCTTCCTCGCACCGGAAATGGGACGGAGTCTGCGAGCCGAAAGACTTCCTGAGACCCACAACGACGACCACATCGGCCAACGGGCAACCATGACACCGGATGGAGCGGGCACCGTACGGATCTACGCACGAGTGGAGCTCGTCGAGTCCGACACCGACCTCCGCGCGCTGCAGGTCATGACCACAACCGGGATAGAAGCCATCCTCAGCCCGGAGTTCCCCGCTGTATTCCGACCCGCCGACCTTGGTAAAGGGATCCATCCTTCGGTCGGCGAGTTCTTCGGTCTTCCAGGTTTTGAACCGCACAGCGAGACCGGCGCCTGGAACGAGGTCACCATCCCCGCCTTCCAGATGTCGTTCAGCGATCTGGTTTCCCAGCGACTGGTCGTCTCCTCTCGCACCCTTGCGGCAATCGCCGTTTCAGGCGGGCCTGATATCGACACTGATGCGTTGACTGCTCTTGGCACGCTGTCGATTACTCCGGAAGCGGTCCTTCGCAAGGGCCGGGTTCTTCGCTGGGGACGCGAGGTAAGTCCCGGCGACCTGTTGGTCGACGGAGACCATTGGTGGGTGCTCCTCGGCGATGAAGGTGACGGTGAGCTCAATCCCACCGACGCGGTCCTCCACTGTTGGCGCCGGCCACCCGAGCGCACCACGCTTGACGCCTCGCTCGAGGCCCAAGAGCTGACCGTGGAACATTACCGTTATGAACGCTGATGCGTTGATCGAGATCGAGGAACTTCGAGTCGGTTTTCCGACATCGGACGGAGGATTCGAGCACGCGGTCGACGGAGCGACCTTGGCAATAGGCGCCGGTGAACGAGTGGGTCTCGTCGGCGAATCGGGCAGCGGTAAGAGCGTCACCGCGCTCGCCTGTCTCGGTCTGGTCCCAGAACCGGGGCGGATCACGGGAGGGTCGGTCCGTTTTGCCGGCGCCGATATCTCGATGATGCCGGCCGCCAAGCTCAACCGATTGCGTGGCGGCGAAATCGGAATCGTATTACAGGAAGCAGCAGAGGCATTGAACCCCGTTTTCACCGTTGGGTTCCAGGTAACAGAGGCGGTCGCCGTTCATCGCCGTCTTCGGCACAGAGATGCACGACAGGCGGCGCTCTCTCTGCTCTCCGACGCATCGTTGGAGGCGCCCGAGGAGATCGCCCGCGCCTATCCACACCAGCTCTCGGGCGGCCAGGCGCAGCGGGTCATGATGGCTCTCGCCCTCGCCGGGAGGCCACGGCTCCTGATCGCCGACGAACCGACCTCAGCGCTCGATCTTTTGACTCAGGCGCAAGTCATCGAACTCCTCGACCGCCTCGTCGAAGAGAGTGGCATGGGCCTTCTCCTCATCAGCCATGATCTCGAGGTTGTCGAAGGTGTGGTGGACCGGGTGGCAGTCATGCTTGATGGGCGTATCGTTGAGGAAGGCGCAACAAAGGCAGTGTTCTCCTCGCCGCGCCACCCGTATACAAGAATGTTGCTCGCCTCGGCACTGGGCCGACAGTCAGAATTGCCCGATGAGCAAAGGAATCATGTCAAAAGCTGACGCTCTGATGGTCGCCGACAACCTCCACCGTTCCTACCTGCGGCGCGGAACGCGGGGGGCGGGCCCATCCACGGCTGAGGCGGTGGCCGGCGTCACCTTGCATATCGATCCGGCTGACACTCTCGGTATCGTCGGTGGCTCAGGCGCCGGGAAATCGACCCTCGCCCGGCTCCTTCTCGCCCTCGAACGTCCCGACCGAGGGATCGTCCTTTTCGAGGGCCACCCGATCAGCCAATGGCCGGAGTCTCGGGTACGTCCGTTGCGACAGAGATTCCAGGCCGTGTTCCAGGATCCGAGCCTGTCCCTCGATCCGTGCCTTCGGATCGGCACCATCATCGCCGAACCTCTCGTAGCTCACGCCATCGGCGCCAAGGCGGATCGTCGAAAACGCGTCGCTGACCTTCTCGATCAGGTGGGTCTGCCGAGAACCGCTGAGGATCGACACCCGTCAGAGTTCTCCGGGGGTGAACGACAACGCATCGCCATCGCTCGAGCGCTCGCGACCAGACCGAAGCTGTTGATCCTCGACGAACCGGTCTCCTCCCTCGATGTATCGGTACAGGCCCAAATTCTCGAACTGCTTTCTGAACTGCGGCGGCAATACGAGATCGCAGTCATCCTGATATCTCACGACCTCACCGTGGTCCGCGAAGTCTGCGAACGGGTCGCAGTCATGCACCACGGCGCGATCATCGAGGGTGGACTGACCGACTCCGTCCTCGGGCATCCCCAGCACCCCTACACCCGTGCTCTGATCGACGCGGGTCCGCACATCAACGACCGTTAGCCAAGCCTTTTCGCGCTTCTCGCGTCGACGCGCACGGTGCCACTCTTCGCATTGTTTGCCTGCAATGCGTTACTCACTTGGGATGCGACGAATTCAAACAATGCGTAGAGTGGCACCGGTGTCGCCGAAACGGCCAAGCGCTCCCGATGGCCATCCGTCAGGTATACTCGATTCCGTTGTGCAGCATCTCGTAAATCTCATTGCCTGGATTGAGCCACACGCCATCCTCCTCGCACTTTTGCTCCCTCCGTTGATTCGGGTGGTTGGGCACTGGATTCCTGAGGAGCTGTTCATGGTGACCATCGGGGTCCTTGCGGCCCGCAGCCCTTCCGGCAGCGCAGCCGTCATCATTCTCGGGACCGTCCTGGTGAGCCATTTCCTGACCGATCAGGTCGTTTATCTGGGCGGCAAATGGCTCCGACCCAGGCTCGAACGATTCCCCCGGTTCGCAGCCCGTCTTGCTTCTGTGACCAGCCGGCTGACAAACTCTCCGGGGGCCCTCCTTGGTCTGGTGCCTGCACGCGTCCTCCCGCTTGGCCGCGGTGCTTGGCTCGCTGCGTGCGGAGTCGTTCGTGTTCCGTGGGTGCGTTTCGCGGCAATCGATCTCGCGGCCCTTGTTGTCCATCTTGCCGTATGGTCGGGTCTGGGATGGTGGCTTGCCGGCGATCTGGGTCGCCTTGCAGCCTCGGTCGATGTCGGCAGAATGGCTGGGATGTGGCTCGCTGCCGGGCTCCTCACCGTCATCACGGCAACGATCCTGTGGCGCTCGCGCGAGGTATGGCAGCCACTGACCATCCGCACCATGCGGCGTGCCGGACGTTCCATCAGGAGGTTTGGCAGAAACTCGAATTCCTCATTGATACAATAGGGCTGTCATGCTCAGCACCATCGAGCAGATTCGCACCGCTTTAGCGTCCGCCTACCCGATCACCCTCCTCGTCAGCCCGGAGGAGGACCGGCAGGAGACGCTTCTACGCAGGTTCGCTGCCTCCGCCAAACCAACGGAGATTCCGGTCATCGTCTGGAATTGTGTCGACGGCTTTCTCGGTCTCGGCACCGACTCTCATCGAGACCCGATGGAGGCTCTCGCCTGGATTGCCTCCGAAGGACCACGCGGCCTTTACCTCTTGAAGGACTTCGAAGCCATCAAAGAGGACAAGCATTTACGCCGCGGCCTCCGCGATACCGCAATGAAGATTCGCAACACGGGTCGTTTCCTCTTCCTGCTCCAACAGGATGCGGAGCTACCAGACTCGATCAAACCGATGACCTATGTCGTCGTCTCGATGTTCCCCGACGAGAGCGAGCTGACATCGCTCGTCACCTCACTCCTGGGCGACCGAAGCACTGACGAGCCAACGATCGAGCTTCTTGTCGCATCATTGAAGGGTATGTCGCTGACCGAGGTTGAGCATTTGCTGCGCCGTCTACTCGACCGCCACACAGAGGTTGGTGAGGAATTTCTTTCCGAAGTTCTCGATGAAAAGGAGCAGATCACCCGCAAAGAGGGGATCCTCGAGTTCGTGCCACCAGACGACTCGTTGAGCAAACTCGGCGGCCTCGATCAGCTCAAGGAATGGGTCAGTGAGCGGAGTCGCCTTTTCCTCCCTGAGGCCCACAAGCAAAACCTGCCTCGACCAAGGGGTGTCCTGTTGATGGGGATCTCCGGCTGCGGCAAGAGCCTGGCTACCAAGATCATCGCCCGTGAATGGAAGTTGCCACTCTTCCGCCTCGACATGAACCTCGTCTTTGCCGGCGTTCAGGGGTCCGCGGAATGGATCTTCCATCGTGCTCTCGACGCGGTCGAGACCGTGGCGCCTGCCGTGCTGTGGATCGACGAGATCGAGATGGGAATCGCCGGCTACCACGAGGGCGAAACCGGATCCAACACGCGGATCTTTTCGACCTTTCTGACCTGGATGCAGGAGCACCGGGCCGACGTCTTTGTCGCCGCCACCGCCAACCGCATCAATCTCCTCCCGGCAGAGATCCTCCGCAAGGGCCGATTCGACCAGGTTTTCTTCGTCGATCTTCCAAATGAAGAAGAACGCAAGGAGATCATGTCGATTCACCTGCAGCGGGTCGGCCTCGACCCGGCCTCGTACGACCTCATCTTGCTCGCTTCAGCAACCCGCACATGGAACGGGGCTGAAATCGAGCAGGCCGTGAAGTCCGCGGTCATCACCGGCCACGCCAAGGGCAAGGAAGTGTCGCAGCATGACCTGCTCATAGCCTTCGGCAATATCATCCCTCTGGCTCGCACAATGGAGGAACAGCTCAAGGCCATTCGCTCCTGGGCGCGGACTCGCGCGTTGCCGGCGACCAAGCCCGTGAAGCCCGAAATGTGAGCAAACAACCCCAAAGAAAGGCTCGTCTTCTCGTCACGCCGGACCGGGACGGGGAACGCCTCGACGTGTTTCTGGCTGCTGCGACGAGCCTCAGTCGTCGAGCAGCGAGACGCATGATCGCGGATGGTTTGGTGGTGCGGAACCGGGAGGCGCTGCGGGTCCAATCGCGGTTGGTGACGACGGGCGACGTCGTCGATGTCCACTTCCCGGACTCCGAGCCTGAGTTCAGGACCGACCCGCCGGCGACGGCGATCGATCTGATCTTCGAGGATCGCTGGCTGATCGTCGCGGCCAAACCACCAGGGGTTCTCTCGCAGCCCGCTGAGGGGCAACGGCCGGGTGACACTCCCGCCTTCGACCAACAGCTGCTGCTCTCACTTGCCTGGCGCGATGGTCAAAGGCCGTTCTTACGTCTCGTCCACCGCCTCGACCGCATGACCAGTGGTGCGATTCTTTTTGCCCGTTCTGCGGAGGTTCTCCCAACGCTCTCTCGGGCCTGGGCCAGCGGCCATGTCGAACGTTTCTATCTGGCCGTGATCGAAGGCCATCCCGAATCAGACACATTTGCCGTTGACCGTCCTATCAGCCGCGATCGCGATCACCGCTGGCGGTTTCAGTGCGACGACGGCGGCAAGCCCTCGCGCACCGAAATCGAGGTTCTTGCCACCCTCGAAAACAGTTTGTCGGTGGTCGGCTGCCGCCTCATCACAGGGCGTACGCACCAGGTGCGGGTTCACCTCGCCGCCGCCGGGCACCCCGTCCTTGGCGATCGCCTCTACCACTCGAAGCGAGCCGATCTGGCGCCGCGGCCATTGCTCCACGCCGCCGCATTGAAGCTCCCCCACCCCGCCACCAACGAAGATCTGCACGTCGTCAGCCCACCACCAATCGACCTGGCAAAGTACCTCCCCAAAGATCTGAATCCTTCCGACCTCTGAATCAGTACCTTCACCTCTACCCTTCAATTGCGCGGACTCTGGAGAATTCCTGATTCAAAATTTCTAATTCCTAATTCCTAATTCCTAATTCTCCGAGCTATACTGTGGCAGTGACCTGGGGATTTGCATATTTGCTCATATTTCTCGGCGGGTTCACGCTGTCTCTGGTCACCGGTTTCGCTCGACGTCTTCTCCACCCTACCGAGCTCTGCGACAACGTTGTCGTGCCGTCCCACGAACACCTGCAGGGTCTTCGCTATCCGGCGGCGGACCTGCTGGCCTCGTTTTTGACTCTCTTCGGATTCGCCAGCCTCATTGCCCACGGATTGACCACCCTCGGTCCTCGCCACGAGATGGCTATTGGGGCCGTTGCAGGATTGGTCGGAATATTCGCCCTGAAGTCCTGGCTCTACAGAGTCTGCGACCCATCCGAACAGCTCAACGAGGACCCCCACAACGTCCGTGTCGTGCGCGAGATACCAGCCAAAGGCTACGGACAGGTGGAGGTTTCGGTTGAGGGCGCCCAGCTCAAAATGGCAGCACGTACGGACCAATCACAGCCGATTCCAGTCGGCGCAATTGTCCAGATACTCGATCGTACCGAGTCTGTCGTGGTCGTGAAATCTCAACCCCGATCGGGATGACCGAGCGCCGCCTCGTCCTGGCCAGCGGGTCGCCACGCCGCCGCCAACTCCTCGAGCTGATCGGGGTGGATTTTGTGGTCGATCCGGCTGATGTCGAGGAGACACCCCTCGCGGGCGAGAATCCTGCGACCTTCGCCTCCCGCGCCGCTCGAGAAAAGGCTCTCGCGGTCGCGGCCGGCCATCCCGGACAGATGGTCCTCGGCGCCGACACGGTGGTCGAGGTCGATCGGGAAATCCTCGGAAAACCTGCCTCGGCATCCGACGCGACTCACATGCTCCGGCGTCTGTCCGGGAGATCGCACGTGGTCCACACCGCTGTCTCACTCGTCACTGACTCCACGGCGCACGACATCGTCGACTCTGCACGGGTGCATTTCGTCAATCTCACCGACGACATCATCCGCTGGTATGTCGCCACCGGCGAACCGATGGACAAGGCCGGCGCTTACGCCGTCCAGGGCCTCGGTGGCCTGCTGGTGGCGCGGGTCGATGGCTCGCCGAACACCGTGATCGGACTTCCGGTCCACCGCCTACCGGAGCTTTTTGCCGCCCACAATCTCGATTTCTGGAGCTGGCTGGCAGAGTTTTGAGTTTCTCACCGCCCTTCCGGCTTCGAGGAGCTCTTCTCTCAGCGCCCTTTCGAGGAGTGCCCCCCCTGACGATATTTGGTCCCCGTTGCGCTACAAACTGCGTGCTCCTACCACCCAAAATCGTCAGGAACGGCACGTTTTGTGGCGCGCCCTTGCCTCACAGAATTGAAGCAGTTGGTGGATCGAGTATCCAGTATCGAGAATCGCCCGTCGGGTGGATGGGCGGGTCGAGTATCTAGTATCGTGAATCGAGTATCGGGTGGGCAGGCGAAAATTCCGAATTCCTAATTCCGAATTCCTAATTCCTAGTTCCTAATTCTGCCCTAGTCTCCCCACATGATGGGTTCGCCCAGCTCGTTGAATGAGAAACGGCTGAAGATGTGGTGGCCGTTGAAATCGAGCACCCTGAGGTCCTCGGTGTGCTCAAGATCATCTGCAATGACCTCGTATGGCACTCCGTAAATGGAGCGAACCCGGTCCAGAGGGACCTCATAGGCAATGAACTTGACGATTCCCTTGTGGGTGAGTTTGGCCACCAGGCGCTGGTCGGTCAGCTCTGAATAGGTCGTCAAGATAAGGATGGGCCCGGTACCAGAAAACACGATATATGCGCGCATGCCGTCCTCCCAAGAGGTGATTGGAGCCATCCCCGCGATTCAGGCTTCGTACTGAATCTGCCTGCCGAGATCAGTGAAGGAAAGGCAGCTGAAGATGTGGGGGCCATCGAAATCAACCACTCTGAGGTCCTTGCCTCGTTCGAGGTCGGCAGAGATGATCTCAAACGGGACACCATAGAATTCGTGCACCCTCTCGACCGGAACCTCGTAGGCGATGAACTTGTCGATCCCCTTGCTGTGCAGAGAATCGAGAAGGATCTCTTCGGTGAGGCTCTCCAACGAGGTCAGCACGAGGACGGGACCGCTTTCCGTCAGGACCAGATATGACTTCATGGTGCCTCCCCTCATAGACCTGATTCACTGTTTCTAATTTGGTCCTGCTCACCAACATCGTCAAGGGACCGGCGTCACACTCGATCCGTTCCCGATCCCGACAGGAAGCTTCACCTCATAAAATGAAGATAGCGAGAAGCAGAAATGAAGATCCCGCCGCTATTTCGCGAAGGCCGACGCCATCCCTTCGACTACAGCCCTGGCGTACTGTTCGCGCCATGCCGCCTTCTGAAGCAGTGCACGGTCTTCGGTGTTGGCCATATTGCAGGCCTCGAGAAGGACAGCGTTCTGTGCAGCTGTGAAGCGGAGCACGGCCGGGACCCAACTCCGTCGGCCCCGCAACACGCGGTCGCGGACTGGCTCGTAGGGGTGGACCCCAAGCTCGTTCTTTTCCAGGCTCGCGATGATGTTGTCCGCAAGGTGCCGGGAAGACGCCTCCACTCGGGCCTTGAAATCCGCTCCCAAACGAATTGTCGGATGATTGCGGTACTCCGCATACTGTTTGATGTCGCGGCGGTCGACGGTGAACTTCGAGGGTCTGAGATAGCGAGAAGGGACATACACCATGGCGCCGCGAACACTTGGGTGCAGCGAGTCCGTGTGGACCGAAAGGAAAACAGTCTTTGACCGCGGAAAGCTCGGACCAAGGCGGTTCAGAATGATGTCGTTGGTGAGGTACCACCTGAGATGGACGCCCAGGACCGAGTCCTGCAGCGAATACGGCGGCCGGGTCAGGAGGTAGGCGTCTCGCCGCTGATCAATACGGTCGGTCGAAGGCACGGCATACCCTCGCCCCTTCTGCCGGACGGTGGTCCACACCTTTGCACGCGTGTGCCTCTCCAGGTTGGCCTTGATCCGGCACATGATGTCGTAAGCGTAGGCGGACTCCCAAAGGCCTTCGACCAATGCACCGGTGTCATTGCCTCCATGGCCTGCATCGAGAATGACCTGGACGCCGGAAAGATCCGTCGCGTGGACGACCTCGAAGAATCGACCCAGCTCGCGTTGTTCCTCGACCCAGGTAAGACGGCGTGGATTGTCTGCAGGCAGGTACTCAGGCAGCAACAGATCGAGAGGAATTTTGACCGGGTAACCGACCGGAATATCGGTCACGTCATCGATCCCCGACCGTCCTGCGATCTCCATTGCAGTCTCGTTGACCTGTTTCGCCAGCAATTGGCCGGTGAACCGCACCACCACCGCTGAGTACAGGGCCTCGCCCTTGCGGAGGCGATACACGGCGTATCCACCGAGTTTGTCAGAGCCGTAGTCGAGCGGCACAACGGGCACCGCGGGTGAAAATGATGATGGTGGCGTCAGTCGTGCGGCGTTGGTCGGCGTCGCGATCGGGGTCGGTGTCGCTACAGGAGGGAGCGCCTTGAAGACCGAGATGAGAGCCGACTCGGGTACGACCACTGTTCGTCCACGCCTCAGGCCCTGTGCAGCCCGATCGGGGTTCGCACGTTTGAGATCAGCGGCTCGGTCCTCTCGACCCGCAAAAAGCTCGGCAAGCCACTCCCAGCTCTCCTCGCCGCCGCCGAAGGGATCGAGCACCCAATGCTGCCACCCGATATCGATTCGTTGATCGACGGGAAACAGCCGCCCGACTGCCTCGAGCCTGAGGTCGCCCCGGAGAACCTCTACGGGCACGCGAACGAGGCGGTCGCGCATCGGAGTTCGGAGCCTTGGATTGGACTGTTTGAGCGCGGTCGCACCTGCAGAGCTCCCCGTGAAACGCTGGGCCAGCGTGATCCAGCCATCACCGTATTGCGGGTAGACCAGAAGTGCGGGTTGGCCTCCGCGTTCCCAGCGAATGGTGCCGAAGGGGGAGAAATCGATATCGATGCTCTCGGGGCCGCCCTCAGCGGCAACCGCAAGAGTAGGTGCCACCATCTGGAGGATCGCAACCCCTACAGTCACGACCAGGACCAGCCAAGAGAAGACTGAACTCACGGAGAATGCCGGCGAACTTCTCATCTCCGTCGCATCAGCGATCCCGGTTTTGAAACCTCTGAAATCAAAGGCGCAGGCAGTCCCCCGTTCTAGAATCACCGGGCACCCCTTATACTCGTCGGGGTGCCCTGAGGTGATTCGATGGTAGCACGCCAATCTCCGTCCGATTCTGCAGAAGTCTCGAGCGCCGAGGCTCTGCGAGAAGCCCTTGCAGAGCGCGAGACCGAGGTTGAAGAACTGCGTTTGCAGATCGCGGAGCTCGCCTCAGCCCGCGGGGGTTTTCTCTCCGACGCTGCGCACGCGATCAGGAGTCCCCTGACAGTGACCCACAGCTATCTCGAGATCCTGAATTCGGATCTCGGTGATGGCCTGACCGACGAGCAAAAGACGTTCATCGGCATCGCGTTCGAAAACTCGGCCAAGCTACGCCGACTCATTGACGACCTCGTCGATCTTGCCGCACTCGAAAATGGGACGGCACAGATCGAACTGACACCGGCTTCCGTCAAAGACATCATCGTTTCAACTCATACCGAGTTGAGACCGATTGCTGAGCACAAAGGACTGATGTCGTCGATCGACGTTTCGAAGGACCTTCCCAAGGTTACCGTCGACCCGGACCGGCTGAAAGATGTCCTGCGCCGACTCCTCGACAACGCCATTCGGTTCACTCCAAAGGGCGGGTCGGTATCCCTACGCGCAAACCACGATCAACCCTGGGTGGCGATCGAGGTCGCTGATAGCGGTGTCGGGATCCCGTGCGATCGCATCGGTGACGCCTTGAAGGCCTTTGTCCAGCTCCACCGGAAACCCGGTGAAAACCGCGATCACTACGGCCTCGGGCTCCCGATTTGTATGCGCACGGTGGGAGCTTTTGGCGGGACGATCGAGCTCACGAGCATCGAGGGAGAAGGCACAACCGTTACCGTCAAGCTTCCCGATTTCTAGAACGGGTAACCAGAAATCAGCGCCCCACACGCGATTCCTCGGGAGCGGCAGAGTCAGGAAACAGGGCCGGCGTCAGACAGCAGGGGCAGAAAGCAGCAACAGACGTTCTCGCAGAAACTGGAGCCAGCGTTCGGCGCCAGCCTCAGAGAGCAGCGGCAGCGTCAGGAAGCAGGGTCAGAAAACAGCGACCGGGGCAGCGGTCGGGTTTTGTGAGGCCGCACGGACGCCCCCCGGGGGCGGTCACAGGCCTCGCGCCCATTCCGGCATCAGCCGTGACTCGTCGCGCTCCGCGATCACGGACTCGAGCAGCTCGACAGTCGCCTTTCGATCGCGAGGGAGGCGCAGCTTGAGAGGGAGGTAGTTCGAGGCGTGGTTGGCGTGAAAAATCCCACGGTAGCCGTCCATCTCCTCGAGCATCCACTGGAGCTCCTGCAGCATTCCCCATCGGTCTGGAAGCTCGAGGATCCCTTCCTCGACAGCGGAGTGCATTTCGGTCCCAGGCACCGGAGTCACCGTCAACGCGGCGCTATAGGTGGGCATGGCATCGGTAAGAAAACGTCCCGTGGCACGCGCGTGGCGCTCCGAATCCCGGCACCCCGCCAGACCAAGAAGGACCATCACCGACAGCTTGATTCCTGCCTCCCGTACGATCCGGCACGCCTCGATCTGCCGCTCGAGAGTAGCGCCCTTTCGAACCGCCTTGAGGGTGGCCGGATCACCGCTCTCAGCTCCGAAATAGACGATGCCCAGCCCCATCCCGCGCAGGTTCCGGAGGTCTTCAGCACCCTTGGTCAGGATCGACCGCGAATCGCCGTATATTCCAACCCGCTGGACCCAGGGCATGGTTTCCAGGATCTCTGTGAGCACCTGATCGAGAATCTCGAGAGGCGCAGCCAGCGCGTCTCCATCGGCGAGGAAGATCCGCCGCACCCTGGTTGCCACCGGCGCAATAGCTCGGATTTCATTTCTGAGCTCTTTGGCCGGCCGCACCCTATAGGCCTTCCCCCGATACATGCCGCAATAGGTACATCGGTTCCAGGAACAGCCAACCGTGAGTTGGAGAATCAGTGATGTCGCCTCGGACGGCGGTCGGAACACAGGCTCCTCATATCTCAACGGCCAGGTTTCCATCGCTCAAGGGTAGCTGATCTCCAGGGCGTGTCTCGTCGACAAACGAGCTCCCACCCTTCATGGTTCTCGCGTTTTCGAAGTAACCAGTGATCAGTAACCAGTGGCCAGTCCTCTCCACCCAACCCCTCGGACTCTCATACTGATTATTGGCTACTGGTTACAGGGTGGCTGGGTGGGACTTGCATCCCGCACTGAAATGGTGTCTCATCAATGGCCAATGAGAAGCTTGGATTTCTTTTCGCACCATCTTCAGGACTACCTGAACGAGCTGAAAACATTCACGGCGATCGAAACACCGACCGGTGATCTCGCCAACCTCGAAAGTGCTGCCGTCTTTCTGACCGAGCGGCTCGCCCCGTTCGGTAATCCTGAACGGTGTGACCTCCAGGATCATGGGCCCCTCCTCCGCCTTCGCCGTGGTGGAGTCGGCAGCAGGGTCCTGCTGCTGGCACACTACGACACGGTGTGGCCCGTCGGTTCATGGCCGAGCCTGTGGAACGTCTGCGACGGTCGCGCCAGCGCTCCGGGGATTTTCGACATGAAGGGCGGACTTCTCTTCATCCTGTGGATGCTCCGGTATCTCGACGCAGGCGGGCTCGACCACCCCGAGATAGAAATTCTACTCAACCCCGATGAAGAGTTTGGCTCCCCTGTTTCGCGGTCCTACATCGAGGAAGCCGCACGGCGCGCGAACTTCGTACTTGTCCTCGAACCGTGCAACCTCGATGGCAGCCTCAAGGTCGCCCGCAAGGGATCCGGCGAGTACGTTGTCACCATTCGCGGTCGGGCCAGTCACCAGGGAGCGGCGCCGGAAAAAGGGATTAACGCGGTAGTAGAAGCTTCGCACCAGATCCTCCGAATGTTGGAACTCGAAGACGGAGCAGCTGGAACCACAGTTGGTCCCAATGTGATTGTCGGTGGCCAGACGAGTAACACTGTTCCCGACCTGGCCGAGATCAGGGTCGATGTGCGCTCGTGGAAGCAGTCAGAAACAAAACGCCTCGATGACGCCCTTCGCCGGCTGCAACCAGTCATCGCCGGGGCTCAAATCAACGTTTTCGGAGGGTGGAATCGACCACCGATGGAGACCTCACCGATCGCCACCGAGCTCTTCGAGCGAGCTCGCGCCCTTGGAACCGACCTCGGGCTCGATCTCAACCCTATCGGATGGGGCGGTTCCTCCGACGCCAATCTGGCCGCTGCGGTCGGCGCAGCAACCATCGACGGCTTCGGGCCGTCCGGTGAAGGCGCTCATCAGATCGACGAAAGCATCGTCATCGGAGACGTGCCGCGTCGTCTTGCCCTGCTCTCCGAACTCGTGCTCTCTCTCGCCGTACCGCCCGAGGACTGGCTCACCAAAGAATCTCTGGCATACTGACGTCATCTCCAGAAGAGGAGGATTCAAATGACCGAGAAAGTCGTGATTGCCGGCGCAGTACGAACTCCGATCGGTGCAGTCGGCGGTGCCCTCAGTGCTGTCCAGGCCGAGGATCTGGCCGTCACCGTTCTCAAAGCACTCTTCAGGTCATCCGGGCTCGATCCGAGCCTCGTCGAATACACGTGCATGGGTTGGGTGATGCAGGACCCGCGGTCGCCGAACATCGCCAAGACCGCTGCCGAGCGCGCCGGCGTGCCCTGCACCTCCCCCGGCACCACCTTCCATGAGAACTGCGCTTCTGGAGGTGCCGCGATCCACAGCATCGCCCGGCGCATCAAGTTGGGCGAGATCTCGATCGGTGCTGCCGGAGGAGTCGAATCTCTCAGCAATGTTCCCCGCTATCTCTTCAGCGGCCGAACGAAGGGTCAACTTTACGGTGATATGACCTTGGTGGATGGGCTTTTCGGCGCGCTTACAGATACCAATGTCGGTGATCATGGAGAATTAATGGGTCTCCTCTCTGAACGGTTGGTAGAACGGTATGAACTCACCAGGAAGGAACAGGACGAGATTGCCTATCGCAGTCACCACAACGCAATCGACGCATGGGAGAACGGCGCTTTCGACGAGTATGTGGTTCCGGTCGAAGTGCCACAGAGGCGGGGCGAACCGAAGATCGTCGACCGCGATGAGGGACCGCGCCGGGTGACGATGGATGAGCTCGCCGCAGCACGCCCATACTTCAAGCGCGACGGAGGAACAATTACGGCTTTCAACGCCTCCAGCGTCAACGACGGCGCTGCGGCGGTGCTGTTGGTCAACGAGCAAAAAGCTTCCGAGCTTGCGCTCGAGCCCCTCGCGGAGATCCGTGGTTTCCACAACATTGGGGTCGCCCGTGAGTACATGGGTGAAGGCGCTTTCAAGGTCATCCCCCCACTCCTCGAGCAATCCGGCCTCGACATCGGCGAAATCGATCTTTTTGAAATCAACGAGGCGTTTGCCGCGGTTCTCGCCTCAGCATTCCACTTCCTTCCAGAGCTGCAACGCGACCGCACCAACCTTTGGGGTAGCGGCATCTCGCTCGGCCATCCGGTGGGTTGCACTGGCGCCCGTCAGGTGGTCGACATGACCCATCAATTGCGGTGGAGGGACAAGAAGAGAGGTCTCACCAGCCGGTGTGTCGGCGGTGGGATGGGGAGCGGGGAGATTTTGGAGATCCTCTGAGTGGACACCGAAAATGCCCTTTGACGTCACAGAACTTCAGGGTCTCTGACACCCAGCGTCATTCTCCGGAAATGCATCCATCGGCCAGCCGGTGAACGGAGATCTACACGAAACGCAGAGTTTGCATCGCCAAAAAAGCGCCCTTACTGTTGAACACCCTCAGGCCACTGAACGAAGACGCCATTGTTGACGACCAGGTCATCGTCAAAATAGTGGGTAGGCCCCAGGATCCACGGCTGATCAGCAACGCCGTTCAAACCGTATGAAACCAGAGTGTAGGTATTTCCATCGCTCAGGTACATGTACGATTTGCGCCAACCGTCCAGCTCGTTGTAACCCCCCATATATGCTTGGAGAGCATCATTGAGGGAGGTGACTCCAACCCAATCCGCAACGACGGGGAACTTCGAAAAGTCCTGCTGGTACAAGGCAATCCCAGTCGTGAGGCCTCGCAGGTCGCCGACCGTGCGAGCCTGCCGTCCGCGCTGTATGGCGTTGACGAGATTTGGAACTGCTATGGCGACGATGAGTCCGATGACGGAACACACTATCAACAGCTCCACCAATGAAAACCCACGAGCGGTTGAGCGGACGTGAGGGTTCATCGCTCCGCTATGAAGCAAATGGCGTGCCAGTACCTTAAAGATTTGGTCCACGAGAAAATTGTAGCTCTTGCCGGGTGTCGACATCAATGTTAGAGTCGGCCCCGCGCGGGCGGGCATAACTCAGCTGGTAGAGTGTCAGCTTCCCAAGCTGAACGTCGCGGGTTCGAGTCCCGTTGCCCGCTCCAAATCGTATTCTCAGCGGGGACTACATCATGGGCATCTTCGGACGCGACGAAGCGAATCCCGATCAGCAGCCAGCTCAATCGACGGTCAAACCATCCGCCGCGCCGACGGCTGCGGAGGCGACGGACCGAACCACCATCGCACGCCCATCAAAGATCGAAGGGCGCATCTCGGGTTCAGGAGAAATCGTTGTCAATGGGTTGGTCAACGGCACGATCGAAGCTACCGGAACGGTCAAGGTCGGCGAAAAGGGTCGCGTCGAGGCTACGGTCCACGGCAAAATCGTTTCGGTTGCGGGTGCCGTTGTCGGCGATATCACCGCCGACGAGAAAATCGAACTCGAAATTTCGGCTCATGTTGACGGCAATATCACCGCACCCAGGATCCTGATCAAAGACGGTGCAAACTTCAGAGGTCAGGTGAATATGAGGAAACCGGAGAGCCGTCCGTCCGTGCGCACTTCAAGTGCACGCAAGGAACCGGGCGAGCTGTCAGGATAAGAAACGAAGTTCGTCGAAGCAAATCAAAACCTCAAGACCTGACAACGGAAAGATGAAACTGTCCCGCCAACAACCTGTCACAAAGGCGCCAGCTCATCTCCATTGACGTCTGCCAAGCGAGGGTCGACGAGGAACGGTCGGTAGCGCTCCCGGTAGATCCCTGCAAGCGTCAAGAACAGCGTCATCACCAACGGTCCGAGGAGCAGGCCCACCGGTCCGAAGACAACCGCACCACCGATCAGTGACAGAAAGACGAGTAAGGTGTGCATCTGTGCCCTCCTGCCGACGAGCAGGGGTTTCAGCCAATACTCCACGACAGTCGCGACGACGGCCAACGGCAGAAACAGCATCAGGGCGCGAGTGGTTTCGCCGGCAAAGAGAAGAATGATAGTGAACGGCACGAAGACCAGAGAGATGCCCACCACAGGAATGAAGGCGAAAACCGCCATGACGACGCCCCATAGAACGGCGCCGTGAAGACCGAGGGCAAAGAACGTGAACCCTCCGATCAAGCCCTGGATGAAGGCTGCGACACCGTTGCCAACCACCAGTGACGAGGCCATATCCATGAATCGGTGGGCCACCAGGTGTTGTTCGTCGACAGGAAGCGGCATCGTATCTTCGATCCAGGTCCGGAACCCACGCCCATCGACCAAAAGATAGTAAAGAACCAATACCCAGAAGATGAATCCGAAGACAAATCTCACCAGGCCCTTTGCCAGAGAAACACCGGATTTATAGAAAAAGCCGCCGATGCGAACGCCCAGGGTTGCCAGAAGATCATAGACCCGGTCAATCGTCAGGGTCAGACCAAATGGCTCCAACAACCGATTCACCTGCTCAATCCTGTCCTGACGCTGCTCGAGCATTTCGCGAAGCCGGCCCTCAGTGAGCTGCGTCGTGCTCATCTCGTAAATGCCGAGAGCTTCCTGAGAGACCTCCTGGGCGATGAGGTAAAGAGGTACGAGAAGGACTACCAGCAATATGATACAGATCAGGACAGCCGCCGCACGCCGGCGATACTTGAGGGCGATCACGAGCCTTCGATACGAGGGACGGATCAAGCCGGACGCTACGACAGCCAGCAGGATGACCGAAAAGAATGGCGCCAGAACCATCAGAACCACGAACCCAGAGACCGTCAGCGCGATGAGGAGACCTATCCACGCAGCGCGCTGCGGGCGATGCGGCGGCATGACGTTTTGATCGGATTCGGGGTCGGGCGAATACGCCACCATCACGTCCGCCGGTCGACCAGGTATTGAGCGAGCTCTTCGACGAATGCGTCGACATCCCCTGCAGCGGTTTCCCGGTCAACTTCGAACTCGTCGACAATCCTCTGCAACAGCCCTTCGTGGTCATCGATCCCGTCACGGAGGGCTTCTACGAGGCACATCCCTGTGTCGTTCACCGAAAAAACCTGCAACGAGTCGATATCGAGAATGACGCCGCTATGGTCCGCCAATCGAGTGTGGGAGATGCCCTCGGACGACAGAAGACTCGAGAGGTTGACTGCTCGCCTCATTGCGACACCTCCATAACCCGAGTATCAGGCTCATCGGCGACGCGAGACTTTCGAGTTCGTTCCACCATGCAGCCAGTCATTTCTCTCCTGAACCACGCAAAAACGGCACCGTGAGGACCCGAGTATAGCGTTCCCCCGCCAGATCCCCGTCCGCGCCGACCCGGTTCCCGTCTATGGTCACCCAGGCGTGTCCGTCAATCAAAGGTTGCTCTTCACCGGGGCGAAATCCGATGTTGAGCTTCACCTCGCCTCGATGAGCCAGCAGACCGCCCAGGACCAGAGAGCGGATCAGACAGGTATCGAATCCACCAAACCATCGACGCCATCGATTCGCTGCTCGAACGGTCGCCAACTCAACCCGCGGTACCGAATAGCCCCGTCCTCCCCCACCGCTGGCGGCAATATCCTCGACAACGTCTGATATCGGGACCCGTCGCACCTGCTGCGCTCGTCGCGCAAGCTTCAGCGCGCTCAAAAAGAGCAGGATGTCGACCGGGTTGAATCGAGACCCCATTGCGTCAGCTCCTCAACCACATGGTCGCATAGACGGCAACCGTCCGGGCGCGAACTCGGACGCGGGTAATCAATCCCGTTACGGCGTCACAATGAGCAACATATCCTCTGGCACAAGGTACCTGCGAACCACCAATTGAACCTGTTCCGGGGTAACAGTAGCGTACGCCGCGTCATCCACCGCCAGGGGTGAGCCAGGGCCCTCGAAGAGCGCGCGGCCAACACGGTAGGCCCTCGAGGCGGCTGAGAGGCCCCTCAACATCCGCGTACGACGCGCTCGGGCGTTGAGTCTTTCAAGATCGCCAGCAGATATCTGTTCGGCTGACAGCTCCGCGACCAGCTCCTCGAGAAGCTCGGCAACCTCGTCACCATTGTCGGGCCGCGTGCCCACTGTTGCCGACAAGATCCAGGCCCCACCCGGGATTGGCCGCACTCCAGCGCCGAGTCGATAAGCCAGACCCTCCTGCTCGCGAATTACCGCTGTCATTCTGTCCGACAGGGCATCCATGGCGACCAGAAGTGGCGCCCGATCCTCGGGGTTGACCTCGGTGATACGGCCCCACAACAAGGTGACCTGAGGCGCCTCTCCGATCTCGACCGCCCGAGCTACTTCTGGCGGCTTCGGCTCGGGATACGGCCCACGGGCCGGAAGTCCATCCGGTCCACCTGAGAATGCATCCGCCACGAGATCGAGCGTCTCTGGTGCCGCGAGCGGAGAGGCCACCGTCACCACGAGCCGGTCGGGGGCAAAATAGCCGTCTGGCCAGCCCTGCCAAACCTCCCGCACCTTCCCGGGGCTTGCCGCGGTTTCACCAATTGGTCCGGAAACCGGTCGCGCCAGGGGATGGTCTGGACCTAGCAACGACCCCAGGAAGAGCTGTCTGGCTTTTTCCGACCCTTGATTGTCTGATTTTCGTTCCGAGCTGTGTCCATCTACAGCCGACCGCCATCCAGCATCATCCCAGGCAGGCTGCCGCACCATCTCGGCCAACATCATGAGGGCCGTCGAAAAACTCTGCGCAGGACCCTCGATTCGAACATAGGAGAAATCAGGCACATGGTATCGGTTGTCGAAGGGAATCGCCGGAGAGTCGGCCGTCTTGACATCGATGCCTGCCCATTCCATCCGACGGGCAAGCTCAGCGCTCCCGCCGAGTACAGTACCGCCAGGCAGCAGGCGATGTATGAAGTCTGCCACACCGGGTGCGTCTTTCGGTTCGCGCAGAATGCGGTCAGCCACCAACAGGTGCATACCAAAAACCTCGCTGCCCTCTTCGGGCAGGATGCCGACTACCACCCCATTGCCTAGGGTTGCAGTCAAGCTTCCCAGAGGGCCGGATTCGAGAACAGTTTCGCTCTCGCGCGTGGCCGGTGCGATCGCGACCGGAAGAGCCGTCCTTTCCGCGGGTCCTCCTTCGCCGAGCCACGCAGCTCGCGTCCTTGCCGTTGAACCAGTGAGGAGCTCCGAAGCAGCCAACCTGGCCTCGACAGAATCAACTTCCGAAGGCGCCACCGACTCGGCCAACATCCCTCGGCCAGAGGCCAGCGCCTCGCCGTAGAAAACAGCTGCGTAGTGGAGACGTTGATCGTTGAGCGCCCGCTCACCCGCCCAGGCCCGCTGAATAGCGGATACGGCGGCGTCATCCGGACCTTTGGCGGCATCAGCTAGCGACCCGAGTAGACGACCCAGAAGCACCTCCGATGCCACACCTATTCCAGCCTCGATACGGACTTCAATGAAGTCGCGGGGCACGCGAGGGAGTCGAACAACGCTGAGATCACGGACCAGATCCGGACCCAGAGAGGCAACGAGAGGGCCAGAGGGATCTGCAAGCCACCGCGAAAGGACCTCGAGAGAGGTTCCAGACTCGGAAAGAGAAT
>Ga0316198_10000170_pt1 | contig 30220 bp, 35 predicted proteins | sample OudBieAanoxic_MG_FD_204935 | JGI IMG/M metagenome (GOLD analysis project Ga0316198, IMG submission 204935) | Coastal sediment microbial communities from Oude Bieten Haven, Netherlands - site A anoxic | ecosystem: Environmental > Aquatic > Marine > Coastal > Sediment | place: Netherlands... | reverse complement strand
GCGGCCGTGGCCATCGGCGCGGTGGCCGGCTTCTACCCCGCCATGCGCGCGGCGCGGCTATCGCCGACCGATGCGCTGCGCGGGGCCGAATGAGCCGGCCAGGAAGGCGAACCGAGCCCGGCGGGCCGCGAACCAGCGGTAGCCGGGCTCGACAAGGGGCCTGAAGAACGGCCAGCGCAGGATGCGGGCGAGTGGTGCGAACAGCGCTACTCGCTCGATCGCTCTCAGCATGGCCTCGCCTCCGGCAGCCCATCGCCCAGCCTCGTCGATGACGTGCAGCTCGCGTCGCAGGTCGCGTTCGGCGCGCAGCCGGCGCACGCTGGCCCACTCGTCCTCGTGGGCCCGCTGGAGCGGCCGCAGGCGCAGAGCGTGGTCCCGGTCCGCCCCGGCCAGACGCCCGGCGATGCGCGTGCAGACGCGGCAGCGCGCGTCGTACAGGACCGTCAGCCGGCCCGACCCGGCGTCAGTCCCGGACACGGATGAGCGAGACGCCGTCGCGCACGGTGAGCATGACCGTCTCCACGCGCGGGTCGACCGCGGCCCGGTCGTTGAAGGCACGCATGCCCGCAACGCTGGGATCGCCACTCGCGGGCTCCAGGATGCGGCCCTGGCGGAGCACGTTGTCGGCCACGATCAGCCCGCCCGGTCGCATCAAGGGCAGGACGCGCTCGAAGTACTCGGGGTAGGCCGACTTGTCGGCGTCGATGAAGGCCAGGTCGTACGGCCCCTCGAGCCGCTCGAGCGTGTCGAGGGCGATGCCGAGGTGGACGCTGATGCGGTCCGAAGCCCCGGCCGCCGCGATGTGCTCGGCCGCCTTGGCCGCGTGGTCGGGATCGACCTCGAGACTGTCGATGTGCCCCTCGGCGGGCAGCGCCTCGGCCATGGCCAGCGCCGAGTAGCCGGAGAAGGTGCCGATCTCGAGCACCCGTCGGGCCCCGCTGATGGCCACCAGCAGCCGCAGCAACTGGCCCTCCGTCTCACCCACCATCATCTCGGCGCTGGCGCTCCAGGCACGGGTGGAGGCAGCGGTGGCCGCCAGCTGTTCCGAGACGGCCGTCGTATGACGCGCGGCGTAGGCAACCAGATCCTCGTGCGTGGCCATCCGCGATGCGCGCGTGCTCAAGATGCCCGCAGCCGCGTGGGCGTGACGTGGATGCGAACCGGGTAGTCGGCCGAGAACGATGCGGGCGTCATGCCCAGATCCTGCATCTGCTCGCGGTACTTGGCCACGTAAGCGTCGTCCTCCACGGCTGCGAGACCGTCGGTCGCGATCTCGGCAAGGCCCTCGATGATCACCACCTCGCCGCCCGTGGGCGTGCTGTTGAGATTGAGGCAGACCTTGGGGTTGGCCGCGATGTTGCGGGTGCGAGGGGTCGATGCCAGCGAGTAGATGACGAAGCGCTCGTCCTCGACGAGGAACCAGACGGGCGAGGTCTGGGGCAGGCCGGCGGGGCTGACGGTGGTCATCCAGGCGACGAGCTCGCCGTCCAGTCGTTCCTGGATGTCGGGACGTTCCTCGAACATGGCCCCAGCATAGTGGCGGCGGTCGAACCCGGCGGCCGGGCCGGCTCGCCTGCGCGCGCAGGTCGCCGGCGCCCGTTGCCCCTACCATGAGCCGATGCTCCAGCACGACGGCTCGATCCGCATCGCCTGGCAGGCTGATGGCTACGAGGCCATCTTCGTGCGTGCCCGTTTCCGCCCGGCGCGGGAGCTGGACGACTTCGCCACGGGCGTAGCCGACACGGCCCTGCTGGAGCGGACCCTGGCCGATCTGCGCCGAGCCTTGGGCAAGCGCTACCCCGGCGCCTTCGATCTCGTGACCGACGATCCCGTCGACACCCCCGGTCGCGTCATCGTCAGCTTCCATCCGCCTCCCGGCGAGCCCAACCCCGATCCGTGGTGAGCGCAAGCATGCTCGAGATCCACCATGCCGAGGGCGCGTTCGAGCGCATCGAGGAACACCTGCGCGAAGCCGGCTTCTTCGAGCATCCCGAGCCGGACGACCACCGACGGGCCGAGGTCTACCTGGGCTACGGGCTGTCCGAGCCGATGCGTCGATCGGGACGGCCGGGGCGTCCCGAGCCGGCCGCGCTGCCGCTTGCCGCTTGCCGCATCCGGGAAGCGAGCACGGCCGAGCCACGTCCCGAGCCGTTCACCATCGGCACCTGGGAGTCGACCTGGCTGGCCGCGGACTACCGCGGCGCCGTGGCGCAGGCCCGCGAGGCCATCGCCGCCGGAGAGGTCTACCAGGTCAACCTGGTGCAGCACCTCTCGGCCAGCTTCGAGGGCGATCCGGCCGGCGTCAGCGCGGCCTTGGGACCCTACCTGCCGCTGCATCCACAGCCCCTCGTAGGCGACGGCTGGGCCATCGCCTCCGCCTCGCCCGAGCTCTTCCTCGCCCGCCGCGGCCGGCGCATCCGCACCATGCCCATCAAGGGCACGCGTCCGCGAGGTCAGGCGGTAGATCTGGCCGCCTCAGCCAAGGACGCCGCCGAGCACGTGATGATCGTCGACCTCGAGCGCAACGACCTCGGCCGGGTGTGCCTGCCGGGGAGCGTGGCCTGGCCGAAGCTCATGGAAGCGCGGCCGATGGCCGGTGTCGAGCACCTCGTCTCGACCGTGGAGGGCACGGCCCGCGACGGGCTGGGCTGGGCCGAGACGATGCGGGCGCTGTTCCCGGGAGGCTCGGTCACGGGCGCACCCAAGATCGCCGCGCTCGACCATATCAACGCCCTCGAGCCGGTCGGCCGCGGTGCCTCCATGGGCGCGCTCGGGACGGTCCGGCCCAACGGCGACTTTGAACTGGCACTGACCATCCGCACCTTCGCCATCAGCGGCGAGCGCATCCACCTGTGGGTCGGTGGCGGCGTGGTGTGGGACTCGGACCCGGGCGCGGAGGTCGAGGAGTCGTGGGTCAAGGCTCGCCCGCTGCTCGAGGCCCTCGCCTCGTCCTCGCGAACGACGGTGGTGGCATGACCTCCGAGCCCCGGCCGCTGGCCGTGGCCGTCCTGGGCCGCGGCGTCATCGACCCCGAGACGCCGGTCATTCACGCCGACGACCCGGGCCTGCTGCGCGGCCTGGCTGCCTTCGAGACCCTGCGCGTCTACGGGGGCCGGCCCTTCGCCCTCGACGAGCACCTGGCCCGCCTGGAGCGTTCGACGGCGCGGATGGGGCTGGCCCTGCCACCGGCGGCGGAGCTGGCCGCGCTCGCCGGACAGGCCATCGAGTCGGCTGGCGTGGGTGACTGCTCGCTGCGCTTCACCGTCACCGGCGGTCCGGCCGGCCACGGTCCCGTGGCCCTGGTGCTGGTGGGCGCCATCCCGCCGAGCCTGGAGGCCAGGCGGGCCGCCGGCATCAGCCTCATCTCGCTCCAGCTGGGCACCGACCCGCGGGCGCGCGTGAACGCGCCCTGGCTGCTCGACGGCGTGAAGTCGACCTCCTATGCGGTGAACATGGCCGCACGCGACGAAGCCATCCGTCGCGGCGCCGACGATGCCGTCTTCCTGGCCGCCGACGACACCGTCCTCGAAGGCCCCGTCACCAACGTCTGGTGGCGCCGCGGCCGGGCGCTCCGCACGCCCGCGCTGGACCTGGGCATCCTCGCGGGTGTGACGCGCGCGTGGGTGATGCGGCTGGCGGGCGACCTCGGCTACGAGGTCGAGGAGGGCTGGTATGGGCGCTCCGAGATGGCCGCTTCCGAGGAGGTCTTCACCTCCTCCTCGGTGCGCGAGCTGATGCCGGTGGTACGCCTCGACGGTGCGGAGGTGGGGACCGGCCACCCCGGGGCGGCGGCCATCGCGCTGCAGGCGGCGCTCAGGAGAGCCGCCGGGAGCCCGTCGGACCGCTGAATCAAGAGACCCACGCCGAGTGCGTGGGTCGGTCGTGTAGATGTGCGTGCGACCGGGTGGCGCGCAGGCGCGCACGACCCCGACCGCACGGATCAGCCGGCGCGGGTGTCGGATGAGATGTTGCCCGCTCGGGGCTGGGTCAGAAGGTTGCTCATACCGTGCGATCCATCCGCGGTCTGCGGCAGCACCCACGACCGCTCAGCGGCCTTGGGGCTCCGAGTCTTACGGACCTGCCGTGTGCGGAGATCGACCATTCGATTCGAGTACCTCCGCCTCGAATCTACTCCTTCGTCGCAGCCAGGGGAAGCCCGTTACCTGAGACCGCGTCTCAGGCCTCCGTGGCCGGCGCCCCGGCCTAGGGGTCAGCTGCCGCCAGCAGCCTTGAGCTTGGCCTTGTAGGCCCGCTTCTGTTCCTGGTAGGCCGCCAGAGCCTTGGCGGAGTCGACGTCGGCCAGCGTGGGATAGGTGGGCATGACCGCCTCCAGACCGTCGAGCTCGACGCCGAAGCGCCGCCCCAGGATGGCCAGCAGCGCCTTGGCCTTCATGTCGCCGATGCCCGGCAGGGCCAGCAGTCGACGCTCGAGGTCGGGCCCGTCGGCGGCCTCGGTCCAGATGCGTGATGCATCGCCGCCGTATGACTCGGCCACGGCGCCACAGAAGGCCTGCGTACGCTTGGCCATGTTGCCGGGGAATCGGTGCAGGGCAGGTCGTTCGCGGAAGGCAGCCTCCAGGTCGGCGGGATCCATGGCCGCGATGGCGGTGGCATCGAGCGCGCCGATCCGTCGCTGCAGCTCCAGCGGCCCCATGAAGGCCTTCTGCACGCTCACCTGCTGGTCCAGGACGAAGCCGATGAGCAGGGCCATGGGCTCGGCCGCGAGCAGGGCGTCGGCCTCGGGATCGCCGGTGTACGGAAGTGCGTCGGGGGGCGTGGTGTGCATGGCTGCAGGGTACCGCGCATGGCCCGTCGAGCGGGAATCGAACAGATGCGCTACACTTCGGTGAACGCCCGAACGCGCGCGGTCGAGCGCCGGAACCCCGGCGTGCTCCCGCAAGCGCGAACCAACGATCAGCCGCTCCCCTGTTCGGGTTGCAGCAAGCGGCATCTCGACCATGGCTGGCCCGAGCGCACCCACACGGCGTCGCGCCGCCGGCCGAAAGGACACGACACATGCTTCACCGCACACCACCCACGAGCGATATCAGCCGGCGCGGCCACGCCCAGCGGCGTCTGCGCCGGGCGGCCTCGCACCGGCTCTTCTGCAGCACCAATGGCTGTCCCACGCTCCTCGTCCCCGACGAGGATGGCCGCGCCGCGACCTGCCCCATCTGCGGCCTGCGCCGCCGGCTGCAGGCCGCGCCTGCACGACGACAGCGCCAGGAAACCCACTAGACCCCCAGCCGCGTAGGCAGAGCGGGCTGGCCCGTGGGAGCATGGCGCGATGACGCGCCCCCGCGAGCCCGCCCATCGACCGCTCATCCGCCGCGATGCGGACGGCCGGAAGAGAACGGCGCCTGGCTGGGAAACGCTCACCGAGCGGCTCATCCGTGAGGCCCAGGAGGCGGGTGCGTTCGACGAACTGCCTCACCGCGGCCGACGCATCCCGCTGGCCGACGACGCGCTCGCAGGCGAGATGGCGCTGGCCCACCACGTCTTGCGCAACGCTGGGGCCGCCCCGCCCTGGATCGAGACCGACAAGGAGGTGCGCCGGCTGGCCGCCGCCATCGAGCGCCTGCTCGAGCGAGCCACGCCTGCCGCCGCCGCGTGGCAGCCTCGGCTGGAACGAGAGCTCGAGGACCTCCTCGACGCCCACGACGCCGCGGTGCTGCACCTGGAGGGGTCGGCTCCCACGCCCCGGCAGCAGCGACGTCGCCTCGACCGAGCGAAGCTGCGGGAGCGCCTGCGACGGGCGCTGGCCGACGCACCGCAGAGACCATGAGCGAGCCGGCTCCGGACGGCCGCATGGAGCAGGAGCTGGCGGCCTGGGGCAAGGCCATCGTGCTCGAGACGGTAGGGCGCCGGAGCGGCCTACGGCGTCGCGTGACCATCGGCTTCGCCGAGTCCGGGGACGACCTGCTGGTGGCAGCTTCGTCGGAAGGCTCACACTGGGCGCGCAACCTCGATGCGGAGCCCGAGTGCCACGTGGAGCTGCGCGGCGTCCGTCGCGCCCGCCGTGCGCAGCGCCTCACCGGCGCCGAAGCGGAGGCCGCCGTGGTCGCACTCATCCTCAAGTACGGCACCCCGGCCGAGCGGCTCAGCGGCGGACCGGTCTTTCGCCTCTCGCCGGCCTGAGCCCACTGCGGCCGGTCTCGTTCACAACGTCTACACTGGTCCACCACAAGCACACGCTTCCCAGCAGACCCCCGTTGCGGCACCTCCGGGTCGGTGCCCTGCGCAGCACGCGCTCCACACCTGTGATCGCCCTGGACCTGGCCCAGAGGGTGGGCGCATCACGACCCACAAGGACCCGTATGCCATTCGACCAACTGGGCCTCGCCCCGGAGCTCCTTCGCGCCGTCGAGGAAGAGGGCTACACCGAACCCACGCCCATCCAGGAACAGGCCATTCCCATCGTCCTGCGCGGCGGCGACCTCATGGCGCGTGCCCAGACCGGTACGGGCAAGACCGCCGCGTTCGCGCTGCCCATCCTGCAGCGCATGAAGGTCCATGCCAACAACTCGTTCAGCCCCGCTCGCCACCCCATCCGCGTGCTCGTGGTCACGCCCACGCGGGAGCTGGCCATCCAGATCCACGACAGCTTCAAGTCGTACGGCCGGCACGCCGGGCTGCGCTCCACCATCGTCTACGGTGGCGTTCCCATGGGCCCGCAGGAGAAGGACCTGCTCGCTGGCGTGGAGATCGTGGTGGCCACACCAGGCCGGCTGCTGGACCACGCCGGTAGCCGCACCCTCAACCTCGGCCAGGTCGAAGTGCTCGTCCTGGATGAGGGTGACCGCATGCTTGACATGGGCTTCATCGACGACATCCGCCGCATCATCGCGCTGCTCCCGGCGCGACGGCAGAACCTGCTCTTCTCGGCCACGCTCGATGCCGAGGTGCGCTCGCTTGCGAGCACCTTCCTGACCGACCCTGAGACCGTCGACATCGCGCCCACCATCACGGCCGCTGAATCGGTGGAACAGGTCGCCTACCTCGTCGAAGGCGAGCGCAAGCGCGAGCTGCTGAGCCACCTCATCCGCTCTCGCGACCTGCACCAGGTACTGGTCTTCACCCGCACCAAGCAGATGACCCGGCGACTGGCCTCGCAGCTTGACCGCGGCGGCGTGGAGGCCACGGCCATCCACGGCGACCGCACCCAGCCGGAGCGTGAGCGCGCGCTGGAGATGTTCAAGTCGGGAGAGGTGCGCGTGCTCGTGGCTACCGACGTAGCCGCTCGCGGGCTGGACATCGAGGCCCTGCCGGTGGTGGTCAACTACGAGATTCCCTACGACCCGGAGGACTACGTCCACCGGGTCGGCCGCACCGGCCGCGCCGGCATGGAGGGCATCGCCATCTCACTCGTCTCCTTCGACGAGGAGGAGCAGCTCAAGGGCATCAACCGCTTGCTCAAACGTGATCTGCCCGTGCGACAGGTCCGCGGCTTCGAGGTCGATCCCGCCTCGCGGGCTACGCGTTCGAGCTCGCGCAATGGTCGCGGGCGAGGCGGGCCACGGCGCGATGGGGGCCGCGCCCGCTCCCGTGGACGCGGGCGCTAGTCGCAGTCCACGCAGCTAGGCCCGACCCGGCCGGGCGCTACTCGGGCTCGTTCGTTCGCGCCCGCGCGAAAGCCCGCACGCGGATGTCGCGCGCGAGGTCATCGGCCACCTCGGTGAGGTGGCGCCGCAACAGCTCCTGCTCCTCGCCCACCTCGAGGGTGAAGGCGTGCATCCGATCCAGCTCGGCCGGCTCGGCCCAGCGGTCAGGCACCAGCCAGCGCAGGTAGTTCTCGGCATAGGCATGGTCGCGCGTGCGATAGACCTGCTCGACCTGCTCGTAGAATGGCGCGCGGTAGTCACTGAGCAGGTCACGCTGATGGGACCACTGGAAGCCCGCGATGGCCGCCCGCGTGAGATAGTCGGAACCGTAGCCGTCGCCGTTGATACGCGACCACGCATCCTCCTTGACCTCTGCGTCGGGCCGGCTGGCGCCCGCCCGGATGGCCGCCCGCTGACCGCGGTCCGAGGGGTCTCGGCCGTGCTCGTGGTCGACCCGGTCGAGGGCCTCGTCGAGCCCATAGGCCGCGGCCTTGACCGCCAGCGTCCAACGCAGCTGCTGGTCCGGCTCGAAACCATCGATGGTCCAGGCGCCGTCGACCAGTCCGAGGAGTCGCGCCACGTCGCCGGCCTCGGAGGCGAACATGGCCGCGCTGCGCACCCACACCAGTCGCAGGTCGGGGTCCGCAGTGTGCTGCAGTGCCCCCAGCGCCGCGTCGGTCAGGGCGCGCGACACGCGCGCACGATCCTGGTCCGGCAGGTACCGCCGCTGGGCCACGGCCGCGCGGTCCACGATCGAGCCTACGAGGGAGCGGTCGGTCTCGCCCGGCGCGAACTGGCGCACCGCTTCGAGGTAGGCCGTCGAGCGCAGGCGGCTGGCGCGCACCATCTCCCACAGGGTCGACCACACCTGCTGCCGCAGAAGCGCATCGGGTAGCTCTGGCAGCCGCTCGAGGGCGAAGTCGAGCGAGGCGGGATCGAGCTCGGCAAGGGCGTAGTCGTGGTCGCCGTGGTTGGGGTAGACGAAGAGCGGCACGGGGCGGCCGACGGCCTCGGGCACCAGCATGCGCTCGTCGTCGATGGTCACCGAGACCGAGTCGATCTCCAGCCCGCCATCAGCTGCCGCGCCGATGAGCCCGAGCGTGGTCGTGTGGGAGCGCAGCCGCGGCTCCACGTGGGTGGCCGTCTGACGCAGTTCCATCTCCGCCACGCGGCCATCCTCGACGCTCCAGGTCGCGCCGATGGTATTGAGCGAGGGCGTCCGCAGCCAGGCTTCGGCCCACTGCTTGAGCGAACGGCCGGAGGCCTCGCCCAGGGCGCCCAGGAAGTCGGCCAGCGTGGCGTTGCCCCAGGCGTGGCGGTCGATGTAGCGGTGCAGACCCTCGCGGAAAGCCTCGTCACCGAGCGTGGCCACGAGCTGCTTGATGACGGCTGCACCCTTCTCGTAGGTGATGGCGTCGAAGTTGCCCACGGCCTGGTCGGTGTGCTCCACGCGCGTGGCCACCGGGTGCGTGGTGGCCAGCTGGTCCTGGCGGTAGGCAGCCGGTCGCATCTGCCCGTTGAACACGAGCCAGGCGTCGCTGAAGCGGGTGGCGTCGGCCAGGCAGCGATAGGAGAGGTAGGTGGCGAAGGTCTCGTTGAGCCAAAGGTCATCCCACCAGCGCATGGTCACGAGGTCGCCGAACCACATGTGCGCGAGCTCGTGGAGGATGACCTCGCCGCGGAGCAGGCGCTGCCCGTAGGTGGGTGGGTCGCGGAAGATGAAGCTGTCGTGGAAGGTGACCGCGCCCACGTTCTCCATGGCCCCGGCGTTGAACTCGGGCACGAAGAGCTGGTCGTACTTGCCGAAGGGGTAGGGCCGGCCGAAGAGATCGGCGTAGTAGTCCATGCCCTGGCCGGTGATCTCGAAGACTTCCTCCGCGCTGCGCTCCAGCTCGGCACGCATGGAGGCCCGGCCGTACAGTCCCAGCGGCACCTGCCCATGCACCGACTCGAGGTGCGCGTACGGTCCGGCGATGAGCGCGAAGAGGTACGTCGAGTAGCGCAGCGAGGGCGGGAAGTCGTGCGCACGGCGCGCCCCGGGCAGCGTCGTCGTCGCGGCCGGCGCCATCGAGCTGACCACCTGCCACGGGCCCGGCGCCACCACACGCAGCCGGTAGCTGCCCTTGATATCGGGCTGGTCGAAGCAGGGGAAGAGCCGGTGCGCGGAGTAGGGCTCGAAGTTGCTGTAGACGTAGGTGTGGCCGTCTTCGGGGTCGACGAAATGGTGCAACCCGTCGCCGGTGGCGTCGTAGCTGTTGTGGTACTCCACCTCGATGCGGTTATGCTCCCGCAGCTGGTGGGGCTGCAACCACAGCCGCTCGTCGTGGTGGTCGACCACCGCTTCCGCGCCGTTCACGCGCAGGGCGCGGACGGTACCGGTGAACTCCACGAAGAGCGGCGCGTCGACGGGTCGGAGGGCGAAACTGAGAACAGCGTGGCCGGTGTAGGTCTCGCGGCCTTCGAACAGCTCGAGCTCGAGCTCGTAGCTGACGTTGGAGACGCGCTCGGCTCGCTCCACCGCCTCGTCGCGGAAGAGAACGTCGCGCCCCCGGCCGCCATCGGAAGGCATCGTCGAGCGGTGATCCTCATGGCGTCAGACGGGTCGACCGCAGTCTAGCGCGCCATCGTCGTCCGCCGCCGGATGGTGCTCGTGGACGGCGCGCGAGAGCCCCGGCGCCGGATGTGTCACCCTCTGGGCATGTCCCCTGCACCTTCCGCAGCCGACCTGCTGCGCTCCAACGGCCTCGAGGTCGACGGTCCCGCGCGCTGGGGCAGCAAGCCCACCAGCCGCGCGCCCGGGATCTTCCTCATCGAAACACCCCGACCCGCCGACTCCGCCTCGCTCGACATCGACGAGATCCGGCGCTGGCTCGAACGTGTGCCCGACCTGCGCATGGACGGCGAGCGGCCCACGCAGACCACCCTGGCCGAGCGCATGCGCCAGTTCTGGCTGCCCGGCCAGTCCGTGCTCTATGTCGGTCGCACGGCCAAGAGCCTGAGCGCGCGCGTGGCCTCGCTCTACGCCACCGAGCTGGGCCACGCACGACCCCATCCCGGGGGCCACTGGCTCAAGGCCATGCGAGAGGTCTCCAAGCTGCGCCTGTGGTGGTCCGAGACGGACGCGCCCGAGGAGTACGAGGACGTCATCATCAACGCCTTCGCCGAGGCCGTCCCGGAAGCGGCCCGTGAGCGCCTGCCAGACGGCGCGCCGGTGCTCCCGTGGGCCAATCTCGGTTCGCCTACGGGCCCGGCGCGCCAGACGGGCCTGACCGATACTCTGCTCAGCGTCGAGGCCACGCCGGTCAGGAAGTCCAACGTCAAGCGTTCTGACAGCAGCGCGCGCAAGCGCTCCCCGTCAGCCAGGCCGCCGGCGAAGCGGGCGCCGCGACGAACCGCGACCGCGACCGCGCCGGGCAACGCCGCGGCCGCGGCGGCGGGACCGCCCAAGGAGGCGCCCACGCACGTTACCAGCGAAGGGCTCGCGGCCATGCAGGCCGAGCTGCAGCACCTCACCACCGTGGAGCGGCCGGAGGTGGTGGCCCGGGTGGCCAGCGCGCGCGAGCTGGGCGACCTGCGCGAGAACGCCGAGTACCACGCTGCGCGCAACGAGCAGTCCTTCCTCGAGGGCCGCGTCCTCCAGCTGGAGCAGCGCATCCGCACGGCCGTGGTCATCGAGGCCGAGGCCGGCGGTGCCATCTCCATGGGCTCGACCGTGGTCTACGAGATCGACGGGACGCGCGAGGAGCTGACCATCGTGGGCTCGACCGAATCGGACCCCACGGCCGGCAAGATCAGCGCTGCCTCACCGGTGGGCAAGGCGCTCATCGGCCGTCGGGAGGGCGACGAGGTGGTGGTAGCCACGCCGGCGGCCGAGTTCCGCTACCGCGTCCTCGAGGTCCGCTGACCGCACCTAGCGTGGCCTGGGCCTGACCGCTCGCCGGTCGAGCGGCGTGCCGCGATCGACCACATCGCGCCAGCGCTTGGGCTTGGCCGGCGCACGCGCCGGCACGGTGCGAAGCTGCTTGATCCAGCCCAGTCGACCGTCGGCCGTGAGCACCTGGATCCAGCGTTCACCCGAGGGCAGGCGCCGGCTGGCGCGCACCTTCAGCACCTGTCCGTCGCGGAGCAGGCCCCGGACCGGCCAGGCGGTGCCGCCGACGGCAAGACGCAGGCGCTGCTCGCGGCCCGACCGACGCCAGTCGCCCCTACGTGCCTTGGAGCTCGTGCGCGGCGGCATCTTCCAGCCTGCCGCGGGCGCCTGCTTGCGCAGGGCCATGATGTTGTCGACGTAGTCCCGGGCGTAGCTCGACCACCGCTTCTCGTTGCGTTCGGAACTGCCGGTGAGCCACCAGTAGGCCACGCGTCGCCACGAGCCCAGCCACATGTGCAGGTCGCGCAGCTTCCTGAGAGCCACGCGCTCCTGGTTCCAGGGCGTTTGATCGGCGTGGCGATCGCCGAGGTACTCGTGGGCCCAGGCAGGCCAGTTGAAGGGCATGATCTGGTACTTGCCGAAGGCGCCCGAGGCGCTGTTGCGAGCGTAGTAGTCCCAGCCGGACTCCTGGCCGGCCATGGCCCACATGAAGCGCAACTGCTTCTCGCGATCGGGCGCCGGGGCCGCTTCGCCCGCCTGCGCGGAGGCGCCCACCGCACCGGCCACCAGAAGGAGCAGGAGCGCGAGCGGCGCGAGGCGGCTCAGGCCGAGCCGGGGGGCAGACAGGGACTGGGGCAACGCTCCCTCCGTTCGAAGCCGATGACCGGTCGATCATCCCGAGCTTGCGGCCCGCCGCCGGCGCGACGCAATGTGACGTTCGGTGCAGACGAGGGTGGACCAGTGGCGTCCGGCCGGCCCGCGTGCGCCGTCGCCGGGCTGGTCAGTCCTCGGCTTCGGCCAGGCGGACGGCCCGGCGCAGGGGCACGTCGTCGCTGTCCTCGAACTCCACCGGCGTGAGGCCGAGCAGGTCGCCGGGGCCGAGGCGGAACGCGCCGAGCGGCATCTGCACCAGCTCGTCGGGCGTGAGCCCCACGCGGAAGACGGCCTCTCCTTCCGGCGTCAGCCACTCGCGCACGCCCAGGCGCATGGCCGAGCCGTCCCTCAGGCGGTGGGTGTTGAGGATCGTGCCTGTGCCGAAGGTCTGTTCGCCGATGACGGTGGCACGGCCGTTGTCGCGCAGCGCGGCGGCGAGGATCTCGCCGCTCGAGGCGGTGCCGTAGTCGACCAGGACGACCACGGGGATCTCGGTGTCGATGGCGCGACCGGGGTCGATCCGTACCGGCTCAGCCGGCTCGTCACGGCCTCGCTCCAGGAAGGCCACGCCCTCGTCGAGAAAGGCGCTCACGGCATTCAGCGTCTCCACCACCAGCCCGCCGGGATTCCCGCGCAGGTCGAGCACGACGCCGCTGGCCCCCGTCGCCACGACCTCCTCCACGGCCTCACGCAGCTGGTGGCCGGCGCCGACCGAGAACTGCACGATGCGGATGACGGCCACGTCCGAACCGGGGGCCATGGCCCAGTCCACGGGGTCGATCTCGACCTCGCCGCGGAACACGTCAAAGACCTCGCGCTCGGTCGAGCCGGGCCGCTCGATGCCCAGGCGTACGAGCGTGCCCGGCTCTCCACGGACGAGATCGGCCAGCTCGCCATCGGGTAGGCGCGCGGTCTCCTGCCCGTCGACGGTGGCGATGATGTCGCCGGCCCGCAGGCCGGCTCGGTGCGCGGGGGAGCCATCGATGACGGCGATGACCTCCGGCGCCGCCGAGCGCTGGTCGAGCACGACGCCGATGCCAGCGACCCGACCCTGCAACACCTCCTGCTCGATCTTGTACTCCTCCTCGGTCAGATACTGCGTGTGGCCGTCGTCGCCGAGGGCCTCGACGAGTCCGCGGATGGCCCCGACGGTGAGTCTCTCGGTCGTCAGTACGTCGTCGTCGACGTAGCGTTCCTGCAGCAGTTCGATGGCTTCGGCGATGAGCTCCTCGTCGAGGAGCGTCTCTTCCTGCTCGCTCGCAGCCGCCGAGGCCGGCGCGAACGGGGTCAGCGTCAGGGTCGTGGCCAGGGCAAGACGGGCGATCGTGGTGCTCAGCATCACCGGCATCATCGGTCAGTCCGGGCGTTCGTGCATCACGGCCACGTGTCACCGGCCGCGAGGCGGTGTCGATCGATCGTGGATGGAAGCTGTGGATCGATCGTGGACGGAGGAGTCACGAAACCGCTCACTTCGTGGACAACCCCCTTGCTCATGCCGGGGCCCTTGCCTATCGTAGATATCAGCCCGGAGGGGTCACCGAAACGAAACCGGAGAGGCTGGTCCGCCAGTCACTCAGGCGCCGGAGCGGAGGCTCAGCCGGGCTCTTTCGTGTCCTCCCCAGGTCGTACGGCGCGTGACAGCCTAGGTGGCACAGGCATGGTCGATGGTGGGTCCACCAAACGCCACGGAGGACACACGCGATGGTCGACATCACCTGCCCCTGGTGCGAGGAGCCCGGAGCCCTGCCCTTCCCCGAGTTCGATGAGCCGCAGGCCAGCTTCAGCTGCCCCGAGTGCGGGACCACCGTCGAGTTCGTGGAGGAGCCGGTCGCCCTCGACCTCGCGGCCTAGACGTCGTTCACACGGACTCCTAGACCAACCGCGGGGACTGCGCCTGCAGCTCCGCCTTCAGCTGTTCGTAGCCCGGCTTGATGACGCCGTTGATCAACCGGAGGCGCTCGTCGAAGGCGAGGAAGGACGACTTCATGGCGTTGGTCGTGAGCCACTGCATCTCGTCAAGCGTGATGTCGAACTTGTCCATCAGCACGGCAAACTCATCACTGAGCCGGACGCCGCTCATGAGCCGGTTGTCGGTGTTGACCGTGACCCGATAGCGCAGCCGACGCAGCAGATCGATGGGATGCTCCTCGATCGATGGTACGGCCCCGGTGTGCACGTTGGAGGTGGGGCACATCTCCAGCGGCACCCGATTGTCGCGCACGAACTGGGCCAGATGCCCCATGCGCACGTCCCCGTCGGGCATGACTTCGATATCGTCCACGATGCGCACGCCGTGGCCCAAGCGCTCGGCGCCGCACCACTGCAGCGCCTCCCAGATGGAGGGCAGGCCGAAGGCTTCGCCAGCATGGATGGTGATGTGGAAGTTCTCCCGGTGGATGAGCTGGAAGGCGTCGAGGTGCCGGCTCGGCGGGAAGCCATCCTCGGGACCGGCGATGTCGAAACCCACCACACCCTGGTCACGGAAACGGACCGCCAGCTCGGCGATCTGCACCGAGCGGGCGAACTGGCGCATGGCGGTCACGATGGCGCGGATGACGATCGGCTTCCCGTCGCGGGCGGCGACCGCCGCGCCCTGCTCGAAGCCCGCCAGCCAGGCTCGCATCACCGCCTCGAGCGAGAGGCCGCCCTGGGTCGAGAGCTCCGGCGCGTAGCGCACCTCGGCGTAGACGACGCCGTCGGCCGCGAGGTCCTGGGCGCATTCGGCCGCCACGCGGGCGATGGCGTCGGGCGTCTGCATCACGCCCACGGTGTGGCTGAAGCCTTCGAGGTAGAGCTCGAGGGACCCTCGGTCGGCGCCCGAGCGGAACCATCTCCCCAGCTCCTCGGCATCCTCGGTGGGGAGGCCGGAGTAACCGGTCTCGTGGGCCAGCTCGATGACGGTCGCCGGTCGCAGTCCACCATCGAGATGATCGTGCAGCAGGACCTTGGGTGCGCTGCGAACCGTCTCGTGCTTGACCATGCGGCGATGGTACCGCCGATGCATCCGGTCTCGTTCGGTGATACTTCGGGGGTGAGCGGGACCGAGACGCGCGTGACCTTCCTGGGGCACGCCACCATCCTTGTCGAGATCGACGGCGTGCGCATCCTTACTGACCCCATCCTGCGCGAACGGGTTGGGCCGCTCACGCGCACGTCGGGAGCGCCCGACCAGGCGCTTTGGTCCGACATCGACGCGGTGCTCATCTCGCACTCGCACTGGGACCACCTCGATTACGGCTCGCTCAAGATGATGGGCTTCGGCATCCCCATCCTCGCTCGCACGGGCATGGCCGGCGAGTTCCGGCGTCGCGGTTTCGGAGACGTGACCGAGATGGAGCCGGGTGACGTCAAGCAGGTAGGCGGGGTTCGCGTGGAGGCCGTCCACGCCGAGCACAAGGGCTTCGGCCCGCCCGTCGGGGGCACCGACCTCTGCCTCGGCTTCATCATCCATGGGTCACGCTCGCTCTACTTCGCCGGCGACACCGCGTTCTTCGCGGGCATGTCCGAGTTCGACATCGGCCTCGATCTGGCCCTGCTGCCCGTGTGGGGCTGGGGTCCCACGGCCAAGCCCCAGGAACACCTCGACCCGATGGGCGCCGCGCGAGCAGCGGCCGTCATCAAGCCCCGCATCGCGGTGCCCATCCACTGGGGCACGCTCCACCCCGTGGGCTTCCGCTGGATGCGACCGTCGACGCGCATCGACCCGCCGCACCAGTTCGCGCAGCTGGTGCGCCGGATGGCGCCCGACACGACCGTGCGAGTGCTGCCGAACGGCGGGTCCCTGCTGGTCCCGCCGGCGTCGCACGGGACGCTTCGGAGGGCGCCCGCCTAGAGACCGGGGTCCGGCGCTGGCAACGCCCGCACGAAGGCGGCCGCCTCGTCGAGCGCCGCCTCGAGGACGGGCTTGAGGCTGTGGCCGACCTTGGGATAGGTCACCAGCCGAGCCGCGGGCAGGCGCTGCTCGAGCGCTCGCTGCAGGAGGTCCAGTCGCGCGAACGGGTCGGACTCGCCCGAGAGCAGGAGCACGGGCACCGCGATAGCGGGCCAGTGGCTGCTGCGCGTCTCCCAGTCGGGCTGGCCGGGGCGGTGCAAGGGGTAGCTGAAGCAGATCAGGCCGGCGCATGCCGGCTCGGGCTCGGCTGCCAGCAGGCTGGCCACACGCCCACCGTAGGACTGTCCGCTGATGACCAGCCGCAACGGCGTCTCGGGCTGTGCCCGCACCCGATCACGGTAGGCGGGCACCGCTCGTTCGGCCTTGCGTAGCGGCAGGTCGATGGCCGCGGCGCGGACGCCGCGCGCCTCCAGACCGTCGACGTGGCGCTGCATGGAGGCGGCCTTGCCCGAGGCCCCGTGGGCAATGAGGATGAGCATGCGCGCAGGGTAGCCGAGCGCGTGCCACGCGAGCTGTCACGCCGCGGCGCGATGCTGCCGCCATGGATGCCGCCACCATCGTCCCCCTGCCCTCAGCCTCGAGCTCCGGCGCCGTGGTCTCCCTCGAGGGGGATCGCGTCGTCGTCGAGCACCTCGCCTTCCGCGACACCGGCTTGGCCCGCTTCCTCGGCGAACGCAGCCCCGACGAGCGGGCCGGGCTCGCTGCTCGTGCCCTGCGCATCGGGCTGCTCGCGCTGCAGGATGCGGGAGCCTCGCTCGACGTGGACGTCGTGCGCCACGAGTTCGAGGCCATGGTCCGCCAGACCGAGACGATGAACGAACGGGTGGCCGCGCAGGTAGACGAAGTGATGCGCCAGAACTTCGCCGACGGCGACGGCCGCCTGCCGCGCACGCTGGAGTCGTTCCTTGGCGACCGCGGGCAGCTGCGCGCGTTCACCCGGGAGCTCTTCGACGAGGACCGCCGTGACTCGGCCCTCGGGCGCATGCGTGCGCTGCTGGGAGACTTCTTCGACGGCGACGCCTCGCGCCTGGCGCAGCTGCTCGATCCCACGCGCATGGGCTCGCCGCTGCATCAATTCCGCTCGGAGGTGAGCAAGGGCTTCGACGCGCTCAACGATCGACTCACGGCCATCGAAGCGGCGGCGGATGCACGGGCCCATGAACGCTCCCGCTCGGCCGCCAAGGGCGCCGATTTCGAGGATCTCCTGGAGGGCATGCTCGCCGCGGCGGTGCGGGGGTCGGACCACGTGGTCGAGCGCACGAGCGACACCGCGGGCCACGTCATCCGCTCCAAGAAGGGCGACTTCGTGGTCACCGTCGATCCCGCCACCACGCACGGCAAAGCGGTGCGCCTGGTGGTCGAGGCCAAGGATCGGGCTATCTCGGGGCGCGCCATGCGCGACGAGCTGACCGAGGCCAAACGCAACCGTGACGCTGCCATCGGCCTCGTCATCTTCAGCACGGCGCACGCGCCGGCGGGCATCGCGCCCTTCGACGTACGCATGGGCGACGTCTACTGCGCCATCGACCCCGCCGATCCGCAGGCGGCAACGCTCGACGCGGCCCTTCGCCTGGCGCGCCTGCTGGCGCTGGTCTCGACGCGCGAGACGGACGCCGACGTCGACAGCGCGGCCGTCCACGAAGCACTCGCCCGCGTGCGGGCGGAGCTCGACGCAGTCCGTGGGCTCAAGACCAAGCTCACCACCATCGGCACCGCGGCCAAGGCCGTCAACGCTGGTCTCGACCAGCTGCGCGACGGCATCATCGCGCGCATCGCGGAGGCCGAAGCGGAGCTCGATGCCGAGTCGGGTGCCTAGTCCTCGGTCTGGCCGCCGACGGGCCGCCAGGGCGTGACCGAGGCGATGGCAGCCCGGAGCTCGTCGCTGCCGATGACGCCGGTGAACTTGGCGTGGAGCCGGCCGTCGCGATCGATGACGAAGACCCACGGCGGCTCCTCCACGCCCCAGGCCTTGGTGTACTCGGTCAGCACGGCCGGGCCACCCGGGGGGTCGAGCTCGAGCATGTGGCCGTCGCGACCCATGGCCATGTGCCACGGCTCGGCGTGGATGATGGTCAGTCCCGGATAGTCGATGAAGACCTCGTGCAGGATGCCCAGTGCTCCGCCGCAGGCCGCGTTGGGCCGGAAGGCGTACGAGTCCAGGACGAAGACCGTGGGCTGGTGCTGCGCCAGCGCATCGTCAAGCGACCAGGTGTAGAAGGCCGTCAGCGGCTCGGGGTCGGAGCTGATGTGGTGCATCAGGCTGTGCGCGTCGCGCATGGTGGGCGTGTCCCCACCGGGTACGAGCGAGCCCAGCGGTGGCGTGCCCATGTCGGGCAAGACCTCCACCGGCGCCTCACCGGCGGCTGCGTGCGCCCGATCGGCCGTTTGCACCTCCAGGCGCCAGCGACCGACCTGACCGAGCGGCACGCGCGCTCGATAGAGGCGCCGGCCATAGGTGGCGAAACGCTCGATGGCCGGTTCGTTGCGCACGCGACGGCCGTCGGGCGCGACCAGCTCGACCAGCAGCGCGACGCCGGCGTCCGCCAACGATGCGCCGTCGGCACCATGGACGCTGAAGAGCAGGTCGTTGCGGCCGACCCAGTGCTGCGTCGAGTCGAGGATGACGTCCAGCTCGGCGAGGCCCGGGTCGTCGTCGGCAGCGGCTGCCGGCCAGGCCGTCAGGAGCAGCGCGAGCACGGCGAGGAGGGCACGCATGGGCACCACGCTAGCGGGTCTCCGCCATGCGGGTCGTGCCTGCGCCTGCCCCCGTGCGGGCCTCAGGCCTCAGTCGCAGCATGGCGGGCCGGCCGAACGACGAGGACCGGGCACTCGGCGTGGCGCACGACGTGGTCGGAGACCGACCCGAGCAGCAGCCGCTCGGCCCCGCTTCGGCCGCGGGTGCCCACGATGACGATGTCGGCCTTCTCCGCCTCTGCTGCGGCCGTGATGGAGTCCCCGGGCTCCCCCTCCCACACCAGGAACTCGGCGAGGACACCAGCCTCCCGCGCACCTCGCACCACCTTCACCAGCGCGGCCTCGCGCTCGGCGCGCGCCTGATCGACGCGCTCATGCGTGCCGGCGCCGGAGAGGCGCCGCTTCTCAAGCACGTTGACGATCAGCAGCCGGGCCTCCAGCTGGCGTGCCAGCCCCACCGCTCGGTCGGTCGCTTCGCGCGAGGCCGCGGTGAGGTCGGTAGCGAGGAGGATGGTCCTGATGGGCGGCACGGTCACCACAGCCTCGTTGGCGACCGCCCCTCCGGCGTAGGGACTCATGGACCCTTTCTGGGGTCAGAGTCGCCTACTCGTCGAGGACCACGAGGGCCGTGACCATGCCGAACATGCCGTCCAGCCCCTCCACGTGGGGCAGGATGTGGCAGTGGAAGGCCCACACTCCGGGACGATCGCACTCGACGATGGCGTCGAACCGCTCGCCGGGATTCACGCCCAGCGTGTCGCAGTAGAAGGACGCGTTGCCCAGCTGCGCGCCGTCGCGGGCGACCACGTGCTGGCGGAAGCCGTGGGTGTGCCACGGGTGCATCATCACGCCCTCGTTCTGGTAGCGGATGAGCACGCGCTCGCCCTTCTTGGCGATGATGGGCATGGTCGCGGGGAAACCCTTGCCGTTGATGGTGAAGCCGCCCAGCGAGTCGTTGTGGATGAAGATGTACTCCTGTGTCACGCCGTACTTCCGGTCGTAGCGCTCGGCCGGGTCCTTGGGATCGACGATGAGCGCGCCCAGCAGGCCGCGGCCGACCTGGTCGGTGGCGTTGTGGTGCGAGTGGTACATGTGCGAGCCGTGGGGCGTGGCTACGAACTCGTAGGGGAAGGTCTCGCCGGGGATGATAGGCAGCTGGGTCAGGAAGGGGATTCCATCCATGTACCAGTTGTCGAACTCGATCCCGTGCATGTGCACGCCGGTGGTCTCGTCGAGGTTGTTGGTCACGTTGATACGGACCTTGTCGCCCTCGGTCACGCGCAAGGCCGGACCCGGCCACATCTTGTTGTAGCCGAGCGCCTTGACCGGCTCCTTCATGGCGTCGATCTGCCAGTCCATGCGGTCGACGGTGAGGTCGTACTGCACCCAGTCGCCGTCGATGGTGGGCGCGAGCGGCTCGTTGCCGTGCTGGACGCGCATCCACTCAGGGTCGTAGTCAGGCGTGCCGATGATGCCTTCCATGCCCAGCGTGGGCGAGAGGTTGCCGACGAAGCGTCGCACCTTCTCGCGCGCGGCCATGTCGTGCTCGGTCCACCCCTCCGGCAGCGCCTCCGCCGCCTCGGTCAGGCCGGCGTCACCGGTGACGGGCGCGGTCGACTCGCTGGCGGCGGCCTCCTCGGCCGCGGCTTCCGGAGTGGCTGCAGCCGCGGTCAGGGTGCGCAGCGGCGCGTACGACCAGGCACTCCCGCTGGCCGGCGCACAGGCCGCGATCAGTCCGGCCGCAGCTGTCCCACCCGCCACCGCGAGAGCACCACGCAGGAAGCCCCGGCGGGTGGTGGCCCCCAGCGCGACGGGCACCATGCGATCAGGATCGGCTGCTGCCTCGTCGGCGGCCGCGGACGCGATGGCCTCGTCGACCGCGTCTTCGGTGGGGTTGACTCCGTCTGACAGGGGGGGTTGAACCTTAGCGTGCATGGCGGGAAGGGTAACCGGGCTGGTGCGGGATTTCAGGGCCGACTGGACACCACCACCGGGCCATTTGTCACGTGAAGGCTGGTAGATTGGACCTGATGGAGCAACCCACCACGCAGGATGCGATCGCCCAGAGCGAGCCCGACACCGAGCAGTTCGCCGAGGCCATCCGCGAAGCGGAAGGCTGGGCCGCCGCCGCCCACGACGCGCGGCGGCGGCTGGAGGCGCTGGACAACGCCACGGTGGCCATCTCCCAGGAGCTCAGCCTGGAGCGCGTGCTCCAGATCATCGTCGACAGCGTGCGGCCACTCGTGGGTGCCCGCTTCGCCGCGCTGGGGATCCCCGACGAGCGCGGCTCCATGGAGCGCTTCATCACCAGCGGCATGAGCGAGCGCGAACGCGAAGCCATCGGACCGCCCCCGCGCGGTCTCGGGCTCCTCGGCGTCAGCCAGCGTGAATCGCTGACCGTGCGCGTGGAGGACATCGCCGCCGACCCGCGCAGCGCCGGCTTCCCAGCCGGGCATCCCGTCATGCGCACACTGCTCAGCGTGCCCGTCAAGGTCGAGGGCCGAGCCATCGGCAACCTCTACCTGACCGATCGCCACGACGGCAGGCCCTTCAGCCAGGACGATGAGCGGCTGGTGGAGTCGTTCGCTCGGCACGCCGGCCTGGCCATCCACAACGCGCGCATGCACGAAGAGCTGCGTCAGCTGGCCGTGTTGCAGGAGCGAGAGCGCATCGCCCAGGATCTCCACGACGGCTCGATCCAGTCGCTCTACGCGGTCAGCCTGGCCCTGGAGGACACGGCGGAGCTGATGGCCGGCGACCCGAGTCAGGCGGAGGAGCGAATCGATCACGCCATCGAGTCCATCCACGGCACCATCCAGGAGATCCGCGACTTCATCATGGGTCTCGATCCAGACGCCCGCACGGCGATCGACCTGCTGGCCGGCCTCACCACCCTGACCGACGAGTTCGAACGCAGCACACTCATCGAGGTGGAACTGATGAGCGACCCCGATGTGCCGCTCGACCCCGATGAGACGCTCCAGCTGATCCAGCTGACCCGCGAGGCCATGAGCAACGTAGCCCGCCACGCCAAGGCCTCCAAGGTCGTGGTCAACGTCGAAGACCGCCGCGAACGGCTGCGCCTGTCTATCATCGATGACGGTCGAGGCTTCGACACCAGCGCCGAGCAACGACCGGGACATCACGGCCTGACCAACATGCATGCGCGCGCGGAGTCGCTGGGCGGCTCGCTCGCCATCGACAGCGACGCTGACGGCACTCGGGTCGTCTTCGAGATGCCGCGCGGGGAGCGTGGCCACATCAAGGAGTCCAGCACATGAGCGACCCGACGGAGCCCCAGGGGATCCCCAAGAGCCCCGGTGCGGACGAGCGGTCTGCGGCCCCACCCAAGAAGCTCCGCCTGCTCGTGGTCGACGACCACGAGGTCGTGCGCCAGGGCCTGGCGGCACTGCTCAACCGACGGGAGTCGTTCCAGGTGGTGGCCGAGGCCGGGACCGTGGAGGAGGCCCTGAGCGCGGTGGGGCGGTTCGCGCCCGACCTGGTCATCATGGACGTTCGGCTGCCCGATGGGTCGGGCATCGAAGCCTGCCGCGACATCCGCGCGGACCACCCCGACGTGCGCGTGGTCATGCTCACCAGCTACCCCGACGAGGAGGCGGTGCTCTCCGCCATCGTGGCCGGCGCGAGCGGCTACCTGCTCAAGCAGGTGCGCGCGCGCGATCTGGTCAACGCCCTCGAGGCCGTGGGCCGGGGCGAATCGCTGCTCGACCCGGCGGTCACCGAGAAGGTGCTCGAGCGGGTGCGACGAATCGCCACCAGCGCCTACACCGACGAGTTCGCTCAGCTCACCGCCCAGGAGCAGAAGATCCTGCTGCTGGTGGCCGAGGGCAAGACCAACAAGGAGATCGCGGCCGAGGTCTACCTCTCCGACAAGACGGTCAAGAACTACGTCTCCTCGATCCTCTCCAAGCTGAACCTCCAGCGTCGCGCCCAGGCCGCGGCCTACGTGGCCAAACACAAGCCGGGGTCGAGCTTCTAGCCGGGGTCGGGGAGCAGACGAGCCGCGCGTTCGCCGCGGCCATCGTCAGTCGGAGGCCGGGTTCTCGGCCCGGCCGTCCACGACGTCGGCCACCGACACGTCGTCGAGACGGGCGAGGATGGCTTCCTGGGCCTCGTAGAACATGTCGTGGACGTCGCACGGGTCGCCGGCGCCGCAGGGCTGGCCCGTGAGCACACACGTCTGACGACGGGCGTCCCCCTCGCTGGCTTCGATGATGTCGAGCAGGCTGATCTGCGTGGGGTCCTTCGACAGGCGGTAGCCACCGGCCCGCCCGAGGCGCGCCTCCACGATGCCGGCGCGGCTCAGATCGCCCAGCACCTGCGGCAGGAAGCGCACGGGGATGTCCATCTCCTTGGCTACCTGTCGCGCAGGCAGGACATCGCCGTCGTCTGCTCGAGCCAGGGCCAGCACGGCGCGGATCGCATACGAACCGCGGTGCGTCAATTCCAAGCGCATCGCTACTAGTTTCTCACGTTCTGCCCGCCGCGGGGGGTCGGATCGGAAGAGGCGCGTGGCGTCCAGGCACCGACTCGCGGCCGAGCGTCGGACCGTGGGGCCGATCGGCCCATCGATGTGTGCCATCCGGCCATCGTCAGGCCGAGCGAAGAATCGCGACGATCATACGGTTCGTGGATGGCTCCTTGACCGGCCACCCACGACGACACGGTGCTCGCCCGCGATGGGGCAACCCATCGGGGGGAGCGGGCGAGTGCCACCTTCCTCTCGCTGCCCATCGCGGCGTCTCGGCCCCGCCGGGACGCCGTGATCGAGTGAGCGAGTCTCGCTTCGGGACTTTCGGCCCGGCGCTCGTGACGGATCGGACCTGTCGCTGTCGGCGGCAGGGCACGACCATGGCCAGGGAGCCACGGGACTCCACCCGCAGGGACGAGCGAGCGCCTGGAGGGATGGCCGGATGAAGAAGATCCTGGTTGCCTACGACGGTCACGAGGCCGGCCAGCGGGCGCTCGAGATGGCGGCCCGGTTGGCGCTTGCCTTCGACGGCCGCGTCGATGTCGTGAGCGTCGTGCCCGAAGGCTTCGGCCACGTCGAAGGACAAGCCGAGGAGCCGGCCGTGGAGCACGCCCGCGAGCTGGTGGAGGCACGCAGTGTCCTGCGCCGTCGGGGCATCGAGGCCGGGCTCATCGAACCTGCGGGCGACCCCGCCCAGACCATCGAGCGACTCGCCTCCGAGCGCGGCTACGACACCATCGTGGTCGGCGGCAACCGACCGGGCCGCACCGGCCACCCCTGGATGGAGAGCGTCACCGCGCACGTCGCAGCCAACGCCAGAGCGGACGTTGTCGTGGCCCGGCGCATCCTGACCCCCTTACCCGCTCGACGCGCCTAGCGGGGCCATGCCCGGGGGCGCGCCGGGCCGCCCGCCGGACATCTCCGTCCCTGCGCCATCGCCATCGCGGCCGTATCCTGAGCGCTCCATTAGCCAACTCCCCCACATGGTGATGCGACGATGAGTGCGAACGACAAGCAGGGCGCGGCCGGCGAGGGCGTGTCGCGCAAGCAGCGGCGAGCGGCCGAGCGCGCGGCCCGCAAGAGCGGCGTCAAGACGACCGGCTCCGGGACGAGCTCGGGGAACGGCTCGGGGCGATCGGTCCTGCTCGTCAGCATCGCGGCCATCGCCATCGGCGTCGTAGCCGTGGTCGCGCTCGTCCTCGTCAGCGGCGGCTTCGGTGACGACTCCGTCGCCGAGCCGGACTCACCGGCACCGGCCGCCGAGCTGCGGCAGGGCCGGACGCTGGTCGCGGCCGCCGCCGTCGACCCGGTCGTGGTCGAGGTCTTCGAGGACGTACAGTGCCCCGCCTGCCAGCGCTTCACCGACCGCGTCGAGCCGCTGATCATCGCCGAGCACGTGGCCGACGGTACCGCCTCCCTGACCTACAACGACCTCATCGTCTTCGGCGAGGATTCGGTCGACGCGGCCGTGGCCATGCGCGCTGCCGACGAGCTCGACGGTGCCTTCTGGGACTACCACCACGTGCTCTTCCACAACGCTCCCGACGGCTCGATCTCGCGCAGCTGGCTGGCGGACATCGCCGAGTCGATCGGCCTCGAGCGCGAGGCCTTCACCGAGCTGCTCGATGACCCCGAGCTCCTCGCCGGCGTGCAGGAGGACATGGCTCGCGCCGCTACCTACGGTGCCAACCGCACGCCCAGCGTGGTGGTCAACGGCCAGCTGCTCGAGGCCGCGAACTGGGAAGAGATCGACGCGGCCATCGAGAGCGCTGCGGCCGCGAGCTAGCCGGGTGATGATGAAGGCCGTGCCCCGTCGTCTCGGCCTCGGGCTGGCGCTGCTGGCGGGTGCAGCCTTGCTCACCGCCGGTCCCGTCGCCGCCCAGGACGCGGCGCCGGACCCCTTGCCCCAGCCGGGCACCATCCTCGAGCCGGGGCGCTACGTCAGCCGCACGGTGGGCCCGGCCATCGACTTTCGCGTGGACGCCGGGTGGATCGTGGGCCCAGGCGGGGACGGGCCCATCTTCACGCTCGAGTACATGCAGTCTCCGGGCACGGTCCTGAGCGTCACGCGCTTCGACGGCGAGACCTTCCTCGACACCTGCGACCCGACCTCGATGTCGTTGGTCGAGGCCACAGTCCCGCGCCTGGCCGAGATCGTGGCCGGCAACCCCTTCCTCAACGCGGGCCCACCGGACGTCATCGAGGTCGACGGGCACACCGGCCTGTGGTTCGACATCGGCGTCCCCGCCTACGAGCCCAACGAGTGCTCCCTGCCCTACCTGCTGTTGTGGGCCATCCCCGTCGGCAACGGCGGCGAGTTCGTGCAGGTCGCCGACCAGCAGTCCCGCTTCATCCTCCTCGACGTGGGCGGCGACGTCATCGCCATCGCCATCGAATCATTCCCGGGGGTGCCCTTCGGCGGCCTGCTGGAGGCTTCGATGGAGCTGGTCGAGACGATGAACATCGAGCCCGGCGAGTACATCCCCCCGCCCACGGTGGCTCCCGCTCCCAGCTCCACTCCGGCCGCCAGCCCCTCCTCCACCGACAGCGGAGCCTCGTCCACCTAACGCTTGCGGCGCATGGTGGAGGTCGGACGCTCGATGACCTCCACGGCCCGGGCCACGCCGCCCTGCGGCCGCCGCGCCCCCGGCATCGCGGCTCATGCATGTCTGTGACAGGTAGTAGATGGACCCGTGCCCGGCCGTCCGGATGGCCCATGCCGATGTGCCATCTGGCACTCATGCCCATGTGGGCATATAACGATGATATGGGCATGGACCCCATCCACGAGCTGCAGGCGGAGATCTGCCGCACGCTCAGCCACCCGGCCCGCATCGCCATCCTGCACCTCCTGGCCGACGAGCCACGCGAGGTAGGCCGGCTGGCGGACACGCTCGACATCAGCCAGCCCAACGTGTCCAAGCATCTCGCGGTGATGCGCCAGGCCGGGCTGGTGGAGGCCGAGCGCGACGGCCGTGGCGCCGTCTACCGCTTGACCGACCCCAAGGTCATCGGCGCCTGCGACCTCATGGCCCAGGTCATGCGTCGCCGCCTGGCACGCCTGGCCGAACTCTCCGCGGCTATCGAATCGACCGAGGAAAGCTCGGTCCCCACCACGTAAGGACGACCAAACCCGATGGACGACAAGCCTCTTGCGATCGTGCTCTTCAGCGGCACCGATGACAAGCTCAACGCCGCTGCCGTGATGGCCTCGGGCGCCGCTGCGCTCGGCCGTCCGGTGCACATCTTCCTGCAGTACTGGGGCCTGGATGCCTTCCGCGCGGACCGCATCGAGGACGACCATGGCCTCGCCGCTGAAGCCGGCGCTGAGGGGAAGGCCGCGGTCGACGCGCTCCGCGCGGAAGGCCAGGCTCCGTGGTACGAGACGCTGGCCATGGCCAAGGAGCTCGGCGGCGTCGAGATCCAGGCCTGCTCGCTCTCGATGGACGTGCTCAAGATCACCGAGGACGATCTTCACGACCTCGTCGACGGCACCGAGGGCGTGACCGCCTTCTACCTGGCGGCCGGCGACGCCCAGATCCTCTTCATCTAGCGACCGCTCGCAGGACAAGGAGTTGACCATGAGCGCCATCCACACCACCGTCGACGCCAAGGGCCTCTCGTGCCCGATGCCGATCGTGAAGACGGCCCAGGCCGTCAAGAACGTGCCCGCGGGCGAGCTGATCGAGGTCCTGGCCACCGACCCCGGCTCGGTCAAGGACTTCGCCGCCTGGACTCGCTCCACCGGCAACGCCATCGTCGAGCAGACCGAAGACGAGGGCGTCTACCGCTTCGTCATCAAGCGCGCCTAGGCGCCGTAGCAGGGAAAGGGACGCCCCCATGGCTACCGAGACCACGGCCCCCGAGGCCACCACCAACGACGACGCCGAGGCCAAGCTGACCGAGGCCATCGCCGCGGCCACCGAGCCCGAGGCCAGCATTCCGGGCGCCCAGCGCCAGCTGGTCATCATCAACTGGAGCGGTGAGTTCGACAAGGTCCTGCCCACGCTGATCATGGCCAGCGTGGCCGCGGCCAGCGGGTACAAGGCGCAGGTCTTCCTCACCTTCTGGGGCTTGCTGCCCTTCGTCAAGGACTCCAGGCGCATCACCGGCGAGAACACGATGCAGAAGATGCTCTCGTTCATGCAGCGTCCCGGCATCAGCCACATGAAGATGTCGAAGATGAACTTCATGGGCATGGGCCCATGGATGATCGGCAAGCTCAGCGAGCAGTACAACGTAGCCAGCCCGCAGGAGCTGCTCGAGGCCTGCCAGCTGATGGGCGTCGAGTTCATGCCCTGCCAGATGACCATGGACATGTTCGGCTTCAAGCGCGAAGACATGATCGACGGCCTCGGTGAGCCCGTCGGCGCAGCCACCGTCCTGGAGTTGATGACCGAGGAGCACACCGGCTCCCTCTTCATCTGAACCGATTTCCGAGCCGGGAGACCCGACCCGCTGCGGCCCCCTTCGTAGCGGGTCGGGCCCGGCACCAGACACCCATCACAGGAGGCCATCCATGACCGCACTAGAGCTCGAGACCACCCCCACCACCACCATCGACGCGCGCGGCAGCTTCTGCCCCGGCCCGCTGATGGAGCTCATCCGAGCCATCCGCGAGGGCAGCGTCGGCGACATCCTCGCAGTCATCTCGTCCGACAACGGCTCCAAGACGGATATCCCCGCCTGGGTCGACAAGGCCGGGCACCGGCTGGTCGGCGTCTTCCCCCACGAGGGCTACGACGAGATCGTCGTCGAGAAGCTCAAGTAGCGCGCAGCGGAAGAGCAGGAGTCACACCCATGCAGAACGTCCTCGTCCTCGGCGGTGGTGTCGGCGGCACGCTCGTCGCCAACCTCATCAGCCGCAAGATTAAGAAGCAGATCGACGCCGGTGAGGCGAAGGTCACCGTCGTGGACGAGAAGGGCGAACACGTCTACCAGCCGGGCTTCATGTACATCGCCATGGGCACCGAGGATCCCAAGTCACTGCGCAAGCCGGAACGACGGCTGCTGGACGATCGCGTCGAGCTGGTCATCGGCGAGGTGACCGCCATCGACGAGGAGGCCGGCACGGTCTCCATCGCCGACGGCACGGCCCTCGACTATGACCACCTCATCCTGGCAACGGGCTCGCGCATCCTGCCCGAGTCCATCGAGCACTTCGAGGCAGAGGCGCACCACTTCTACAGCGAGGACGCCGCACTGCGCCTGCGCCATGCGCTCGACGCGTTCACCGGCGGCAAGGTGGTGGTGGGCATCGCGTCGATGCCCTACAAGTGTCCGCCGGCTCCGCTGGAGGTGGCCCTGCTCATCGAGGCCGAGCTGCGAGAGCGCGGGCTGCGGGAGCAGAGCGAGGTCCACTTCTGCTCGCCCATCGCCCGCGCCTTCACCATCGAGAGCGTGAGCGAGATGGTCACGCCCGAGCTGGAGAAGAAGGACGTGGAGCTGCACACCTTCTTCAACGTCGAGACCATCGACGCCGAGCGCAAGGTGGTGCAGAGCCTCGAGGGCGAGGAGCTCGAGTACGATCTGCTGGTGCTGGTGCCGCCCCACAAGGGCGCCCAGGTGCTCATGGACAGCGGACTCGCGCCGGCGCCCGGCGGCTGGCTGCCGACGGACCCCAAGACGCTCAACGTGGGCGACCGGCCCAACGTGTGGGCCCTCGGTGACGCTACCAACCTGCCGCTCTCGAAGGCCGGCTCGACGGCCCATTTCGAGGCCCCGGTGGTGGCTGAGCGCGTCTCCGCCCTGGTCCAGGAGCGCAAGCCCCACCCCAAGGACTCCATCTACACCGGCAAGGTGATGTGCTTCTTCGAGGTCGGCGACGGCAAGGGCACGCTGCTGCGCTTCGACTACGAGAACCCGCCCAAGCCGCCCAAGCCTAACCGGCTGTGGCACGTGGGCAAGCTCTTCTTCAACAAGACCTACTACCAGATCGTGCCCAAGGGCCGCGGCGGGAGCATCGAGAAGCGTCTCTAGGCCACGTCGCTCGCAAGCTCACCGATGGACCCCGCCGTCTGCCCGGCGGGGTCCGCGTCTGCTCAGCGACGAGCCGTCGTAGAACGTGTCCGCGGCGATCCTTCGTCGGCTGTACGGGCGCCGGCGCGGTCGCTCGGCTCGGGCCGACGGGTAGGCCCCCGAGCCTCCGCCACGATCACGCTGAGGATCTCACGCCAGCGTTCATAGACGAAGTGGTGACCCTCGTTCGGGAAGAACGTAGCGACCGCGTTCTCGATGTTGCGCGCCAGGTAGCGGCCCATGCCCACGGGCACGACCTGGTCCTTGGCCCCGTGCCAGATACGCACGGGCACGGTGACACCGCCGATGGGGAAGCCGAACGGCCGCGCCAGGCACAGCGCTTCGTCGTAGACCCCGCTCGAGCCCTGGCGGTACATCTCGGCGGCGTTCCTGATCATGACCGCCCGCAAGGCGGGGTCGCCGAGGATCTCGCGGTCGGCCTTGACCATGCCGCCGATGGCCTCGTCGAGGTGCTTGTGCGGGTCGGACTTCTGCTGTCGTGCCCACTGCCACATGGCCAGCTTGATGACCCACGGGGCGTGATCCGCCGTGCGCGACATGGCCCGGTGGCGGGGCCAGGTGTAGCCCTCCGAGCCGGGCGCGCCCGAGAGCGGAGCGGGTGCACTGATGAGCCCGACCACGCTGAAGCGATGAGGCATCTGCCACGCGCAGGCAAGGGCGTAGGGCCCGCCGCCCGACCAGGCCACCATCGCACAGCGCCCCAGGCCCAGGATCTCCAGCAGCTCCGCGATGTCGCTGGGGAAGTCGGTGACACGCCG
>Ga0316198_10000168_pt1 | contig 30300 bp, 29 predicted proteins | sample OudBieAanoxic_MG_FD_204935 | JGI IMG/M metagenome (GOLD analysis project Ga0316198, IMG submission 204935) | Coastal sediment microbial communities from Oude Bieten Haven, Netherlands - site A anoxic | ecosystem: Environmental > Aquatic > Marine > Coastal > Sediment | place: Netherlands... | reverse complement strand
TGACTGGAACCGCGCATTTCTATCGGAAAACATCCCTTCACTGAAAGAAGTTCTGCCGGCGCCTTCGCTCCCCCTCCAACGCCACACGAGTAGCCTGGCACCATCTCCCCGCTCAAACAATCCAACGGGCGGCAAGCACCAAGGCCAAACACCAAAACCGACTGGGTCCCCAGATGCAGGCGATTCAAACGGTGATCCGGCAGCGTCCGTAAAAAATGCAACCAAAAAGCTTACCGGCACCTCATCCAATCCAAACGCCCCACCGGATAAGCGAAACGACGCCGCCGATGCCACCCGACCAAAAGAAGAGAAACAACCGCGTGTTAGTAAAACCAAGCCTTCAGCTACGCTACCAACAAAACCGAAGCGGGATAAAAAGAAGGGCACACGAAATCAAAAGGAGGCGGTCAGGGTCAAGGTCGTTACCCCGAGCCACCGGTTGACCAATCCGGAGGCAAAGCCCAGCGTCCCCAGTGCGGTTGCACAGCCGCGGTCAGTCGTTGAAAAAAACAACGTCAATCGTTCATCCTTAGACCAATCACCAGCCGTTTCCGGAAGCCCCCAAAAAGGTAATCAATCTGACATTGAACCCCCATCATCTGTATCACCAGACCCAAGTGATGTTATCAAGTGGCTTATACGCGAAAAGGACAAATCGACACCTAATAAGCGACCTTGAACCACTGCCGTCATTGATAACGGCGGGAAAGGAGCGAAATCGGCTTGACATCTTCATCCTGACGTGTCATGAAAAGCGCAAATATGAAAATTAACAAAGGAATTCTCTCAATGATCGCTCAGGCTTCAGGCAGCCAGTATTATTATCGGTACTTTTTTTTGAGTACCCACGGTCTGCCTGTGCCTCGCTAATCCCATACCAATAAAAACTAAAACCGCCGGCAGAAAAAGCCTGCGGTTTTTTTATTGGATTAAGATGACGCTTGCGCCGCTGGTATTCAAAAGGAGAAAAAATGAAAACTTACGATGTCAATGTTAAAGAGTTCATCCCGCTCGTTTCCCCTAGGACTTTGCAAAAAGAACTACCGATCACTGAAAAAGCGGCCCAGACCGTTATTTCAGGGCGCCAAACAATACAGAACATCATCAGTAAGACAGATCGGCGTCTTCTGGTGATCGCCGGTCCGTGCTCGATTCACGACGAGAAAGCCGCCCTTCAATATGCAGAAAGATTAAACGGACTCAAAGATCAGGTCGAAAATACCATTTACCTGGTCATGCGGGTTTATTTCGAAAAACCCAGGACCAATATCGGTTGGAAAGGTCTGATCAACGATCCGGGACTGGATGGATCCTGCGACATGATGCAGGGGTTGCGCGAAGCGCGCAGATTATTGGTACAAATTACAGAAATGGGAATACCCACTGCCACGGAAATGCTTGATCCGATTACTCCGCAATACATCGCCGGCCTCATTTCATGGTCTGCCATTGGCGCCCGTACGACTGAATCGCAGACTCACCGGGAAATGGCCAGTGGTTTGTCAATGCCGGTGGGCTTTAAAAATTGCACCGATGGAGGACTCGACACCGCGCTGAATGCAATGATTGCTGCTGGTTCCCCCCAAAATTTTTTGGGAATTGACCCGAGTGGCCAGACCAGTATCGTCAAGACCACAGGAAACCCCTTCACACACATTGTTCTCCGTGGTGGCCGGCGTCCAAATTACGACTCGGCCAGCATCCGGGAAGCCACACAACTGCTACATGCAAGGGGACTTCCCGAGACCATTATCGTTGACTGCTCTCACGCCAATTCAAATAAAAAATATAAAGACCAGAAAATTGTCTGGCAGGATGTCATTAGGCAGCGTGTTAACGGAAATGATGATATCATTGGACTGATGCTGGAGAGCAACCTGAAAGAAGGCCGACAGGATTTTACGGCTGACCTCAGTGCACTGAAATTCGGTGTATCTATCACAGATGCCTGTATCTCATGGGAAACCACCGAGCAATTGGTACTGGCAGCCCATGATCAGTTGATGGACGATAACAAAGGCATCTCGGAAGCGTTGCTGTCAGCCTCATCCGGCGCCAGGCAGCCCTGACAGCGAGGCATATGGGACAGCGGAATAATCGGTGGTTGCTACGACAACTGGTCGACGATGCACCGTGCCAGCCGTTTGACTGCCGCTGCCAGGCGCTTTGTGGGCGGGAATGAAAAGTTGATCCGCATATGATTGTGAGCGGGATTTTCAGCATAAAATACATTGCCTGTTGAAACCGGCCAAATCCCAGTTGCACCGACGCCCCCCCACAGCGGTTCTCTTTGCGATTTCTCCAATCTTCTGATATGAGATTTTCAATGACTTCTATAGATCCTTATCCACTAAAAGGGATGCGATCCTAACATGAAAACACAGAAGCAAATTGTAACGATGTTGGTCGAAAATGAACCGGGTGTAACTGCACGTGTTTCCGGCCTGTTTGCCGGCCGTGGATACAATATTGAAACTATCTGCGGCGCCCCAACGGCTAACCCGAAAATGTCGCGCATCACGATCACGACCTCGGCAAGCCCCGATCAACTCGAACAGCTCCTGAAGCAGCTTCGCAGGCTCATCAATGTTATCAAGGTCAGGGATATGACGGGCAAGAAGGCCGTACAACGAGAAATGGCCATAATTTGTGTGGAAGCCAAACCGAAAAGCCGGACAGAAATAATCAGAATCGCAGACACTTTCAGGGCCAAAATCGTTGATACCGGCGTAACACATTACATCCTGGAAGTTACCGGTGGGCAAGAAAAAATTAACGCCCTCATCCGCCTGTTACAGCCAATGGGAATAAAAAAACTGGCCAGATCCGGAATTCTGGCGCTTTATCGCGAACCGGATTAATCCCGGCCTGCACGTTGATCATTTGTTTATGCCCCTCTGGAATCCATTCACCTTTGTATCCGGAACATCCTATGCGAGTATCCATTCCGTTCCGAAGGCACGGCCGGAATTGTCAATGAACCGTTCGCGGCATGAGGATGTCTCCCGATTTAGAATAAGGAGCCAAATGTTTTTTCCCTCCATGTCCATGACCCACCCCCTTCAGTTGAAAGTGCAGATATGTGAAGGGGTGAGTCGATCGGTGAGAGGACTGCTGAATACGAACGCGTATACATGTGACGGGATTGAATACAGGACCGGGTGACGCTTCTGGCCTTCACCCGGTTTGGCTGACCGGTCCGCATTTTCCTTGTCTTAAACGGTTTTCAACTGTCTAACGGATAAATCAGTCGCAAAAACATTTTTTGCAGAACCGGCCTCTGAAACAGGTCCTGATCCTGGCATATCCGGTTCAGGTGTTGTGGGCACGTTCTCTGGATCTGGTGACGACGCGTTACGGTGATCGTTTACTGATTCGATTTTTAGCCCACCCGGGGCTTCAGGCACGCTGAATTGGTAGGGCGCGGAAACAGTGATCATGTCAGATTCGTTACCCAATTCATCGACGGCTGTGAGGCCAATTTTGAGCGGACCATTTCCCGGCTTGAAAGACACGATATCGTCCGGCAACATGACGGCTGTCACATTGCCCAGCGGCGCAGATTGTGAATCATAGGTAACCGCACCGCCCTCTGACCAATAGAGTTTGTAGCCAACGACCTGGGGGGAGCCGGAAGGTTTCCAGCTGAGCCGCCTTCTTTTCATCTTGGCCATCTCAGACCTCCTTGCTTATGCGAAACGAACCAAATTGAAATCATGACCCTATCGACAGCTGGTCCGGTTATACCGTTTCTCAAAATTAAATTCTGAAATACGAGAGAGTGGTATACGTGGTTGTCATAATACGTTCGAATAGCGGAACGTTTTTTGACAACCACTGTATGACGAAAAAAATCGAGTTTATATGTTTCAATCCGGCCGAAGATGTTTCAGGACACGCTATTCATGTCGGCAGAATTATCATTTCCCGGGCATTTCACTAAACTGCTGCTTTTGTGGTCAAACCACTCCGAGGTGAAGCTGTCATCCATCGGCTGCGAGCCGCCACTAAAACCAGCCACGGAAACCACTTTATGGCCCGAACGATGAAACTTTCAAATTTGAGGCTACAATGGTGTTAACGGTCGAACCTGAAGTGCCATGGTGACGTTTCTTCCTGCTCCTCACGAGGCTCCGGAAACGAATTCCAACCATCCGCCTGAAGGCCTTCCTCTTCCTCAACGTCTCCCTCTTCAGCTGTCAGGAGGATAACTTCTTCGGTGAGACTTTCAATTTCATTGGCCGCTTTGCTGGTGGGCGCATACTGCATGACCGATACGCCGGAGGTCATCGCATCGATAAAGGCAACCCGTTGGCACAGTTCAGTCTGGAATATCTCCATATCGAAAACTTCGATCGCTTCCCTGGCATCCCGGCCCACCCGCGTGCCGGGTATCTTGCGATTAACCATCAGCTTCACAATCAAATCGGGATTCGTCTGTTTGGCGTCTTCAATCATTTCCAGGGTTCCCCAGCCGGACCAGATATCCAGCGCACTTGGGCTCAGTGGAACGATGGTCAAATCCGACACTTCCAGAATCGATTTAGCGATATCGCCGATCGCCGGTGGTGCATCGATCACGACATAGTCATAGTCCGCTGCAAGTTCCTTAATGTCTAACTGATCGAGGGGTTCAGGGTGGTGAAGTATTTCAAACGCGTTGTTATTCTCCACCGCATGCCACTGGACGACGCTCCCTTGCGGGTCCGCATCGATTAACACCAGGCTGTAGTTTTTTCGTTTCAGACTCGCGGCGAGATTAATGGCCGTGGTGGACTTGCCGACCCCGCCCTTCTGGTTGACGAAACTGATGATCATGGTGCGCCTCCTCTGTGGTTAACGGTTATTGTGGGATTTGGGTAAATTGCAGTCAGCCTGGCAAGTGGTCTCTCTTTGTGCCATAAAACACCAATTGGAATATACTGCAGCGGCAACCCGCTCAAAATCTTCGTGGAGCATTTCCAAGCGTTGGAGCAAATTATTGATAACCAGTGTTTCCGCGCGGCAATCACAGCTTGTGAAGAAAAACGCGCGGCGATTCGACAGCCTGATTCCGGATATCACCAGTCGGGCTGACTTTGAGACTCCCTTACATGTCTCCTCCGTTTTTGTCAACGGTAAACCACATAATATGGGATTAAAATTTAATGTATTGTCCAACATATTGTGTACAATCGCGATTCTTCTTGGAGAAAGGAGCGATGGGGACATGAGGGTTTGACATAAAGGAGGGATCGGTGAATTTTTCCCGCAAATGCTGCACCAGAGCGGCGGGAATGATCAGCAGCGAAAGCGGATCCCGCCGCGGCGGGATTAGGATGCATTCGGCAGCCTTGGGAAAGAAGAGCGGAAACCCTGGCTGTCAGATAAAGACCATAAATGGTGAAATGGATTTAACGGTTTTATGTTATTATGAAAATCTGTTCTTTCCTTAGGTTGCCTCATGCATGAGTTGGCGCGTTGAAGTCGCTGATCATTCCCGCCGCTCCCGGTTAATGAAAATTCCCCGAGGGCTCACATAAATAAACCTGGGGTGTCATCGATCAACCGGTGGTTCTTGTGCAACGATGTGAAAAGAGTAATCAATCTCAGCGTTTAGTGATGCTACGGCACTACAATACTTGCCCAATGACAAGTCAATGGCCTTCTGAACGTCTTTGGGGTTGACTCCCCGGCCGTAGACTTCGAACGCGATATTTAGGCGGGTATAACGGCGGGGATGGCCTTCGGCCCGCTCTCCGGTCGCCTTTATCAACATACCCGTGAACGGAGAACGCCTTTTCTTTAAAATTGACACCACATCAATTCCGGCACATCCCGCCACACCCATCAGAATGACTTCCATGGGTGACGGACCGCTGCCACCCTCAGGGGTGTCGAGCACGACGGCCGGTCCGTTGTCAGCCCGACCGATGAATTGGAGCCCCTCACTCCAGCGCAGTTCCGTTTGCACAGCCATATACTACCTTCTTCTGTGTCAAAGAAAATTTTAAAAGCCCTTGCGATTGAGGTTCGAATCGCGCAACTCACTGCAAGGGCCATATCTCTATATATTCGAAAATAGATCCACGTCGCCGTTAGGCACCAATCGGCCGCCACAGGCCGACACTGTGCCAAAGCCTGAAAACGGCGCCCCCACCGGTAAAATCTGTTTTTCGAGTTCACATATATCGATGGCTATTTCTTCCTTGTGGTATTCCGCATCCCAGGGCTCGATGATCACAGCCCCATTTTTCAGCGGGATCAGTCGCGGCAGCAATGCAGGGCCCCAGGAACGGCCCCTGGCAGATGCCAGAAGGTTCTCTACAGAAGTAAATGCCATCAGTTCGTTCAACACGACAAGCGTTGGAGGGCTCAAGGGGACATCCCCCGCCAGGTTTGCCGCCAACCCTTTTGCCGGACTGATCCAGATGCCGTGGGTGGTCTCACGGTCATCCGGACGACAGACTTGCCCTCGAGGCATAATTGCCAGGAAAAAACGCGTATCATATCGTCGGGGCATCTGCTTCGGCGTCATCCAGTGCGACCAGCGTGACAGCGCCGACAGTTTCAGGATCCAGCCTTCGGCATTTGCCTGCCTGAAAAACCACCCCTTTTTCATTCCGCGGCCCAGGCGCATTTCACAGACCCGTTCAAGGGTCCGGCTGGACAAGTTTGCCCTATCGACCAATAGAACACCGGCTTCTTCAAACGTCTCACGGATCGCCGCCACAGCATAGGAAAGGGCTTCAGGACCGGTCAGATCCCCGCCGAACCGCAGATTGATTTTTTCAAGATTGATATCCACGTGTTCTTGCCAAGCGCTTGCCCGGTCGGTGGTGGGCTCGACCATACCCCCGGGAAAAACAAATTTGCCCGCCATGAAGGCACTTCGGGGATGCCTTTTCAGAAGATAAATCTGCAGTCCCTCCCGATGTTGTCGAGCCAGAATTACGGTCGCAGCTAAAACCGGTGCGGCGTCCTTTCGCGTGCGCTGTTCCATCGGGCTATCTATCCACAATTGGCGCCGATCGGTCAAGCCCGGTTCCTCTCAAAGCCTGCAATGGAATTGACAATCATATCGCAATATGCCATCTAAAAGATCATCAGCTTTTCTTTTCGATCGAATGACTTGCACGTAACAGATATAACCTTTTAGCGGCGATAACGAAATTTATCGTCCTACGAAGACGAGACGATTTGCGGCACCACAGGCCACCAGACCGGCCATGCGCAAATCTGTGAAAAAGGAATCCAACGGTGTTCTGGCGTGCAGCCTTTGGCCTTCAGCGGTCCATTCATTAATTTTTCGATCGCTTCCATCACCCTCGCAAAGAGTAAATACGCGTTATCGTCGCCAGGGCGACAATTGCTTGATCTTCTAAAGAAGTCGGACCGGTGTCAACCTCCCCCGAGGTCTTCGTTTCTGTATGCCATGATCGCGATTGATTCGATCAGTTTCTCTGCGATCTTTATAACCTAAACACAGTGTCGATAAAAAGGAGGGTGCCATGAAAACCAGACCCATAAACATGTTGATCGTTTTTCTAATGACGGTCGCACTGACCCTGTCCGCCGGCACGGTAAGAGCCGAAAAGCCAATTCTCATCGGATGCCCTCTGTCGACGGCGTTCCTCTATGGTTGGGACGCCGAACGGGGAGTCACGCTTGCCGTTGAAGAAATCAATGCCGCCGGGGGTGTCGATGTTGGTGGCGGTCAAAAGCGTCTTTTCAAGGTGGAAACCATCGACACTCGGGACCTGGAGCCCGGTGTTCCGGTAAGCGAAGCCCTGCTGGCTGTCGAAAAACTGATTCTGGATAAAAAAGTGGATTTCATTGTGGGTGGTCCGGTTCGTTCCGAAGCGGCCCTGGCTGCCATGCCGCTCCTGTCAAAGTATAAAAAAGTATCAATACTGACAACCGGCGTGCTGACCCCGAAATATCATGCCATGGTCGCAAAACAATATGACAAATTTAAATACTGCTTCCGCATTCACGGTGAAGCCAAAAATCTCGTCGGTGAAATATTCGCCAATTTCAACGAACTGAAAGAAAAATACGGATTAAACAACCTGTTTATTATCGCCCAGGATGTCAGCCACGCGCGCGGTGCCGCCAACATCATAAAAGACATTGCCACCAAAAAAGGATGGAATGTCACCGGCCTGGAGATTTATCCCACTGGCGCCACCGATTTCTCGATCGGTTTGTTGAAAGCCAAAGAAACGAAAACGGATATCATCAACATCTGGATGGACATGCCAGAAAGCGCTATTCTTTTAAAGCAATGGTACGACATGCAGATTCCGGCGCTGCCATTCGGTTCGACCCTTGCGGCAGCAGAGCAACCCGGATTCTGGAAGGCGACCGATGGAAAAGGCGAATACACCCTCTGCAATGTGGTCAATGCCGGCAATGCACCGTCAACGGCCACTCCCTGGACAATGAAATTTTACGACGCCTATACCGATCGGTGGGGGGTTGAACCAGAAGGATTGGGAACATCCAGCAGCTATATGGCCGTGTATGTTTTGAAGGACGCCATCGAACGTGCCGGCAGCCTCGATTCTGACAAGGTCGTCAGCGCGCTCGAGAAAACAGATATGATGGGTGTCTATGGCAGGATCCGCTTCGATCCCAAAAGCCACCAAGTCATTCCGTCAACCGATCCCAAGGAAGGTGCCGTCGGCAGCATTCTCCAATGGCAAGACGGAAAACGGATCGTGGTCTACCCCAAAAGTATTGCCACCGGAGAGATCCTGCTACCACCCTGGATGAAGAAATAAGTCAAGGGTATGCAGCAATTGGACACTAATACTGATCACTGAGCTGAAAGGCTCAACCGGTACGCGGGTCGACCCACATGGACATTCTCATCTACGGAACGATCAACAGCGTGGCGCTGGCCCTCTATGCGTTAGGCTTCGCGCTGGTTTACGGTATCAGCCGCCTGCCCAACTTCGCCCATGGGGCCCTGTACATCCTCAGCGGGTTTATCACCTGGAGTGCACTCAATACTCTGGGGTTCAACTATTTTGTCAGCATACTCCTGTCACTGCTCGTCACCGGGATTATCGGAGCGGTGATCTACCAGTTCTTCCTGATCCGCGTCCGCGGCATGGAGATTTCAGAGATCATCGCTTCGTACGCCATCGCCCTGGCCATACTCGAAGGGTTGCGGTGGGGCGGGTTCAAGGGGATGACATACACCCTGCCGGTATTCATCTCCGGTAGCACAACCATTGCGGGCATATCGGTCGATTATCAACGGCTCTTGGCGGTGGCTATCGGGGCTGTTTTGGTGGTTTGTTTATGGTTGTTTACGCGTTTCACCCGTATCGGTTTGGCCTTGCGCGGCATGGCGCAGGACGAGCGCGCAGCGCTTATGCTGGGTATCGACTCGGACGTCATGGCCGTGGTGGCCATGGGACTAGGGTCAAGCCTGGCAGCCTTTGCGGCAATGCTGCTTCTTCCGCTCGGTAACATCGTGGTGGAATCCGGCTATAACGTCTTGATCCTGGCCATCGCCGTCTGCGTCGTCGGTGGGATCGGCAGCTGGCCTGGAGCGGTTCTGGCAGCTTTTATCATTGGTTTCGCACAAATTTTGACGGTGGTCTACATTGGGTCCCACTATCAAATGGTGGTGGCTCTGCTGGCGATCATTCTAACTCTCATTCTAAAGCCTTCGGGCCTTTTCGGGCAGCAGAAGGAGTTGGAGGAACGGGTTTGAGTAAAAAAATGCAACAACGGCGCAGGGAGAGAATCGACCGCGGAATCAAGATCCGAACCGAGGGCATTTACGCTCTGATGTCCTGGCGGGAATTGGCATACTTGATCATGCCCCGCATGGTTCTCATCGTCGGCTTATTGGCTCTCCCGCTGGTCATGCCCGGGTTGTACTGGCCGAGGGTGATTTCGATTGTCTGCATCTATGCGCTGCTGGCGCTGAGCTTCGATTTTCTCGCTCACTACGTTGGCCTGGTTTCCCTGGGCGGGGCGCTGTTCGTGGGCATCGGCGGGTACTTGACCGCCCTTCTGAACACCGAACTGGGCCTCCCCCCCTTGCTCGCTATTGCCGGTGCCACCTTGATCGGCAGTGCGATATGCACACTTTTGCTGCTGCCATGCCTGCCATTGCGGGGGGTCTACTTTGCCATTATCACATTGATGTATCCCCTTTTTCTGGCTCGGGTGATAGAAGCACTGGACATTTTCGGTGGTACCGACGGTATCCTGGGTATCGACAGCCTCCCGAACGCCTGGGTGGAGCAGTATGGGGTCATCATCATGCTTGTGGTCTGCCTTTTCGCCCTCCGGCGGCTCGTCAACACCGACCTCGGGCTTGTCTTACGAGCGGTCAAAGACAACGATCAGGCCGTGCGGGCCTCAGCCATGAATATCACCCACTATAAGGCATTGGCGGTCTTTATTGCCGCAGCCATTGGATGTCTCGCCGGTGCCTACCTGGCGCACATCTATATGTGGGCCGGCATCTCCATCTTTGCTCTCGATTTCTCGGTGCTGCCGATTGCGGCAACGGTCATCGGCGGCAGCGGAACTTTGGTGGGCCCGGTTCTCGGATGCCTGATTCTGGTGCCTGTCTCAGAGCTGCTGCGAGATTTCGGCACCCTTCGAATCGTATTCTATTCCCTGATCCTGCTGGCTTTTATTGTCTTTCGAAGCGAGGGTATCATGGTCTATGGCCAACGAAAGTACCATCAGGTGGAAAGGTGGACCAAAATATGACCACCGGACCGATTCTGCAAGTAAAAGAGGTAACCAAAACCTTCGGTGGCATTATCGCTCTCAACCGCATTAGCTTCGACGTCGGCGAAGGCGAAATCCTGGGCATCATCGGGCCCAACGGATCCGGCAAAACCACGGTCGTCAACTGTATTACCGGGTTTATCAAGGTTTCTTCCGGTCGCGTTTTCTTTCGCGGGCGGGACATCACCGGCAAACCACCCCACAAGATCGCCGATATGGGCGTGACCCGGACATTCCAAATCATGCGCCCTTACTACAGCCTGCCGGCTTATAAAAACCTGGTGATCCCGCTCTTCTCCCCTCGCGCCCGGCGCACCGGCGGCTGGCGCGGGGGGGGGAAACTCGGAGACAGAGACACGGTCGGCATCGATATCCTGGAGGAAATCGGCTTTGAACGCGACTCTTACGTCCCCTACAAAGTGACGTCCACATTGCCGACCGGCTACCTCAAACGTATGGAACTGGCCCGCTGTCTGGCCCTCAAACCAGAAATGATTATCTGTGACGAGGTTTTTTCCGGACTGAGCATGAGCGAAATCGCCAGTATGGTGCCACTGATCGAAAAACTTCAAATGAGCGGCATTACATTGATCATGATCGAACACCGACTGCGGGAATTGTTCAAAGTGGCCAATCGAGTTATGGTACTCAATTTCGGCGAAAAACTGATCGAAGGATCGGCTGCGGAAGTGATGGCCGACCAACGGGTGCGCGAAGCCTATTTCGGCTCGGAAGTGGTCGAAGAGGTGATGAAGCATGCTTGAAGCGACCGACCTTATGGTCTTTTACGAGAACATGCTGGCCTTGAACAACGTAAGCATCCGCTGCGGCGAAAAAAAAATTATCGGCGTTTTCGGGGCCAACAGTGCTGGTAAATCGACACTCATGTATGCGCTCTCAGGCATCATGCTCGATATCCGTAAAAAGGAAGAGATGGCCGGCGGGGAACGTATTACGCTCACCGGCAGCATCTGTTACCAAAATCGCGATATAACGACGATGAAACCCAGCCGCCGGGCAAAACTCGGCATCGTTCTGTGCCCGGAGCGTCGGCGTATCTTTAAAGAGAGCAGCGTTCTGGAAAACCTGAAAATAGGCGGGTACCTGGCCAATGCCAGCCAAGCCAAAGAAACCCTGGAATATGTTTTCAAGGTCTTTCCGGCCTTGGCCAAACTCAGGCGTCGACTGGGTGGATTTCTCAGCGGCGGTGAACAGCAGATGCTGGCCATTGGCCGGGCTTTGATGGCCCAGCCCAAAATCCTGCTCCTGGACGAGCCGCTGCTGGGCCTCAGCCCTCTTATGCAGGCCATTCTGATGCGCGCCACCCGCGAAATCCGGGATGAACGCAATATTTCCATCATCGTCACCGAGCAATACGCCCGGCCGGTCCTCCCCATCATCGACCACGCGTTCATCTTGGAAAACGGCTCGGCCGTCCTGGAAGGATCGCGCGAGGAACTGATGAACAACCCGGATGTGCGCGCCGCTTATTTCGGCGTATAACCTGAATCCCGTTGTCCGTTATCATACGTCTTTAAACCCGGCCGGAGGGAACCTGCGTGAACACCGACTATCGTTCAGATGCTCTGTCCAGAGAGTTGACATTTACCCGTTTCGACCAAATGAGTGAAGGTTATCCGGATCGACCCGCGGTCATCTATCTTGGTGAGCACTTCTCCTACCGGAAACTGAGGCTATTGAGCGAACGTTTCGCCGCAGCGCTTGCAGACATGGGTGTCGGCAAAGGCGATCGCGTAATGGTATATATCGCGAATTCCATCCAGTGGGTCGTCGCATTTCTGGGTATCCAAAAAATCGGCGCCGTTATCGTACCGGTATCGCCGATTTACACCTCGCATGAAATTGCCTACATGATCGAAGACTCCGGTGCCGAAACAGTCATCTGCATGGACACCAACTTCTGCTATGTCAAGGAAACATTCGCCAGGACAGGCCTTAAACGGGTTATCGTGACAAATTTGGCCGATCTGCTGCCGCCGTGGAAACGCTTTCTTGGTGTCCTCCTGGACAAAATACCTTCCGGTAAAATTGAACGCAATGAACGCGTTTTTTCATTTCGTTCACTCCTTAAGTCAGATCCTTTGCCAAATCCCGTGGCCATCGATCCCCGAAAGGATCTATCCTATATCCTTTATACCGGCGGCACGACCGGTTTCCCCAAAGGTGTGCCGGGAACCCACATCGGCATGACTTCCTATGTCAATGATGTTACCGATGACGTGGCCGGCGAACACCTTAATGAGGGCAACGATACTTACATCGCTGTCAATCCCCTGTTTCATATCATGGCCCTGGGCTTATTCATGGCGGTTGGATTGAATAAGGGCAACACCACCATGCTGATGCCAGCACCCCAGGTGGATGCGATCCTTGAAACCATCGAACGCGGACGCGTCCGCTGGCTGCTTGGCGTCCCATCTCTTTACCGGATGATCCTCGAAAACGACCGGCTCGACCGCTATGATCTCAGTTCACTGAAGTACTGCTATTGCGGCGGGGATGTGCTACCCGAAGAAGTAAAGGTCCGATGGCGTGAACGCTGCGGTATCCCGATCTATCAGGTCTATGGGTCCACCGAGGTGGGGCACGTGGCTTACAGTAAGATCGGCCTCGAGCCCAGCCCGAGAGCCATCGGATTTCCACTCAAGAGCAGGGAGTGCCGGATCGTCGACCCGGAAACTTTAGAGCCGGTGGCTACGGGGCAGAGTGGCGAACTTCTCGTCACCTCCCCGTACACGTTGAAAGAATATTATAACAAGCCGGCTGAAACACGCAAAGCTTATATTGAACTCGACGGTAAAACATGGTGTCGGATGGGGGACTTTATCAGCGCGGAAACCACGGGAGAACTGATCTATGTCGAACGGTCGGCCGACATAATAAAGCACAAGGGCTACCGGGTGTCGGCCTCGGAGGTGGAGGCTGCTCTCCAGGACCATCCTACGGTCATCGGTGCGTGTGTCGTCGGGGTTCCTGACCCCAAGGTGGGCGAAAGGATAAAGGCCATCGTGGTCTTGAAAGAAGACGCCCGGGGCGTCGGCGGCACAGAGTTGTCGAAGTGGTGTCGGGAAAGACTGGCGGCTTACAAGGTTCCGGCCTACATCGAATTCCGGGACATGCTGCCAAAATCAAAAGTCGGCAAATTACTCCGGCGTGAAGTAAGAGACGATGAGCGCCGGCGGATAACCAAGGGAGAGAAAGTGTTTTAATAGAAAGGAGCCTGCTATGGAACTTTTTACCGCCATCCGTGAGCGCCGCAGCTGCCGAGCCTTTTCAACCGAACCGGTAGACGAGGCGACAATCGATCGCTTGTTGGAAGCTGCCGGCTGGGCACCTTCCCCCCTTAATGCCCAGCCTTGGCAGTTTATCGTCGTCACAGGAGAAGAGAAAAAATTGGCGTTTTTTGAAGAAGCCAACCGGTGCCGCCGCTGGGCCGTTGAAAAAAGTGGTTGGAAATGGCTCGATGCCTATTCGGTCGACTTCCTGAAAAAGGTGCCGGTCATAATAGCGGTCGTGGGCGATCCCAAAAAAACCGGTACCGACATGCTTCAATCGGATGGAACCGTCGGTTACCAGCATGCCTGTGCGGCAGCGGTTCAGAATATGCTTTTGGCCGCCCATGCCCTCGGTTTGGGAAGTCTATGGTTTACCCTTTTCGATCGGGGAGCCATGAGAAAGATCCTCGACATATCGGAGGACAATACGCCTATTGCCCTTGTGTGCATCGGCAAACCCGACAAACCATTGGCGACCGTGCCAAGAAAAGATGTAATGGCCAAAACGATATACTTGCGCTGAAATCTGAAAGATCATTCGAAAAACCGATACACAGGAAAATTTTGACCTGACAGCGACAGCGGCCGTCAAATAACGTTGTTGCGGCGCAACCGCGGTCGACAGCAGGAGGGGTCCGTATGGCAGGCAGTATTTTAGATGGCAAGCGTTTGCTGGCTGTGGATGATGAACCTGACGTCCTTGACACGCTGGAAGATTTACTGACGGGTGGTTATACAGACTTGGTGCTGGATCGAGCAACGGACTACGAAACCGGCTTCCACATGCTGAGATCGTGGACCTATGATGCCGTCATTCTCGACATTATGGGGGTGCGGGGCTTCGATCTACTGAATGCGGCGGTTAGCTTGGGGTTTCCAACCGTCATGCTCACAGCCAACGCCCTTACGGTGGAAAATCTCAAAAAATCCATCGAAATGGGTGCCCGCGCCTATATTCCTAAAGAGAAAATGGCGGACATAGATGATTTCCTGGAAGATGTTCTAACCCTGCAGCACACCTTGAGCCTGAAGAGCTCACTCAAACGGCTCGGCAGTTTTTTCAACCGTCAATTCGGTTCCAAATGGATGGAGAAGGAAAAAGGGTTCTGGGATCGGATCAGCGCCGGCGATTATGAACCCAAGCCGGTTATATTCAGAAAGAAATAATCAAGTCCCCTGAAAGATATCAGTTATCCTGCCGCTGCAAAGGCCCGGTCCACAATGGCGCAGGCCTCTTGCTGGATTCGCTGCAGGTGTTCCGGCCCTTTGAAACTCTCTGTGTAAATTTTATATATCTCCTCTGTACCGGAAGGCCGGGCGGCGAACCAGCCGTTTTCGGTCACAACCTTCAATCCGCCAATGGGTGCATTATTTCCCGGAGCCTTGGTCAATTTGGCAACAATCGGATCTCCGGCCAGGGTCGTTGCCGTAACCTGCTGCGGCGACAAATTTTTGAGCACCTGTTTCTGTGTTAATGTGGCCGGGGCATCGATCCGCTCGTAGACGGGGCTGCCAAACATTTCGGTCAGCTCAATGAAGTGCTGCCCCGGATCCTTTCCGGATGAGGCGGTGATTTCCGCCGCCAGCAAGTCCATGATGATCCCATCTTTGTCCGTTGTCCAAACCGTGCCGTCTTTGCGCAGGAAAGCGGCTCCGGCACTTTCCTCACCGCCGAATCCGAGAGATCCGTCGTTCAAACCCTCAACGAACCACTTGAAACCGACGGGAACTTCTTTAAGTCTGCGGTTCAAATGCTTGCACACCCGGTCGATCAATCCGCTGCTGACAAGAGTTTTCCCCACCGCAGCATCCGTCTGCCAGCCGGTCCGTTTTTGGAACAAGTACCAGATGGCCACGGCCAAGTAGTGGTTGGGGTTCATCAGGCCACTGGTGGGGGTGACGATACCGTGGCGGTCGCCATCCGGATCGTTGCCGAAGGCGATGTCATACCTGTCTTTTAGAGCGATCAATCCGGCCATGGCGAATCGCGAAGAGCAGTCCATCCGGATCTTACCGTCCTTGTCAACGGTCATAAAGCCGAATCTCGCATCGACCACAGGATTGACCACATCGATGTTCAACCCGTAGTGTTCGGCGATCGGCTGCCAATAGGCCACCGCAGCACCGCCCATGGGATCGACGCCGATCTTGAGATCAGCCGAGCGTATCACGTCCATGTCGATAATGTTTGCCAGATCGTCGACATATGGGGCAATGTAATCGTAACTACGCGTGGTATCGGCCTTCAGGGCTTTCTCGTAGGCCATGCGTTTCACCGACCGGTTTTTATCGACTAAACTTTCATTGGCCCGCGACTGAATCCAGGCCGTCACCGTGGTGTCAGCCGGCCCGCCATGAGGTGGATTGTATTTGAATCCGCCGTCTTCGGGTGGGTTGTGAGACGGGGTGATTACAACCCCGTCCGCTCTTGCAGAATTGTGCGCCCGATTCCAGGTCAGGATCGCGTGTGATATCACAGGGGTGGGTGTATACCCGAAATCTTTCTGTATAATAATTTCGATGTTGTTGGCGGCCAGAACTTCCAGTGCACTTGTAAAACAGGCTTCCGACAGGGCATGCGTATCCATGCCCAGGAATAGTGGTCCTTTGATTTGATTGGCCTTGCGGTAATCACAGATCGCCTGTGTTATCGCCAGTACATGATCTTCGTTGAAACTGTTCTTGTAAGCGGTTCCCCGGTGACCGGAAGTGCCGAAGGATACCTGCTGCCGGGGGTTATCGCTGTCCGGATGTCGACTGTAATAGGCACTGACCAACCGGGGCACATTCATTAGGATGGAATGTGGCGCCGGTTTGCCGGCCAAATTGTGTTGTGCCAAACGGATCCTCCTTTTGCTATTGCGTCAGGGGTACAAACGTCCGAACGAGCGGCATCGTCCGCGCGAGAGTGTCGCCCGCTCTCCAGATTCAATCGTTTCACAATCATAGGCAAATTGAGGAAAAATTCAACCTTGATTATTGTGAAAACAATGGATAGTAAATTATTAGACATTGCAAACCGCCAGAAAAAAGCGTTATAGAGAGTCAGAAGTGATCTAGTTGAATCGGCAATTCTTCAAATCGGCCGTAACCGGCTGGTTATCGAACCAACCTTCTTCTGCTGCTGCCCCGTAAGATCCAATAACCGCGGGAACCGGACAGCGAACCCAATATAAAGTGAACCCAACATACACACGTTTTGGCATCGACTTCGGCACGACCCGGACGGTGGTTGCCGCTCGGCAAAATGGTAACTACCCGGTTTGCACCTTTGCCTGGAAAGGTGAGTTCAGAGAATACATCCCATCACTGATTGTTGTATACCGGGGTAAACCCCGGTTTGGTTGGGAAGCGACAGCTTTGCTCAACCGGCCGGGAGTCACCGCCCTGCGATCACTCAAACGCCTTGTCTGTAAACTTCGACCGGAAGATCCGGTGGATCTGGGCCAGGGACTGTCGATCTCAATTCTCGATCTGCTCACTTTATATCTGCGCCACGTGCGACGGATGATCCTGAACCACGGGAACATTGTTTTTGACCGCAAGGGCCCCATAGAGGTAAAGGTTGCCGTCCCTGCCAACGCCAACAGCAATCAGCGGTACATCACACTGGAAGCCTTCCGGCGGGCCGGCTTCATTGTGCTGGGTGCCCTGAATGAGCCATCGGCCGCCGCAGTGGAGTTTTTGAATCGTTACCTGAAAAACCTCGGGTCGCGAAGCCCCAAGCGTTACGTCGTGGTCTATGATTTGGGTGGCGGTACCTTTGACACCTCTGTTGTCGGTATTGCTGGAAAAGGTCACGATGTCGTTGCTTACGAGGGGATCTCTCAGCTCGGCGGCGACGACTTTGACGCCATCGTGCTCGACATGGTCCTCGAGGCCGCCGGCATCGCGAAAAGCGACCTCAATCCGAGTGAAACGGTCAGACTTCTCGAAGAATGTCGGGAACGCAAAGAGGGACTGAAGGTCAATACCCGTAAGATGGTCGTCGATTTTGGCAGCATTCTTCCTGATGCCGAGCCGGTCGTCCTGGAAACGGCCCAAATCTATGAAAAATGCGCGCCGCTCATCCAACAAACCACGGCGGCTGTAAACACCCTGCTCGGCAGAATGCTGCAAACCGAGAACCCCGTGGAAGGCCCGGTTCTGGCGGCTGTTTATCTTGTGGGCGGCTCCATCGCCTTTCCACCGGTCGCAAGGCACCTGCGTCAATTTTTCGGGACCAAGGTAAAACGGTCGCCTTATCCGCACGCCTCACCGGCCATAGGACTCGCCATCGAAGCAGATCCGCAGACAAAAATACAGATACGGGAATCCGTTTCGCGCCACTTCGGCCTTTGGCGAGAAAAGGGCGCTGACAAGTCCTTTGATCCCATTTTTCCAAAAGAAGAACAGGTGGATCCGGATTCCGGCCGCCTGACGGTCATCCGACGATATCACCCCCAGCATAACATCGGCCGCCTCCGGTATCTGGAGTGCAGCGGACTGGGAGAATCGGGGGAACCTGAGGGGGATCTGACGGTCTGGCGGGATGTCTATTTTCCTTATGACCCCGCACTCGCCGCCACCAAAGACCTGCGGCGTATCCCGGTCAAAATTTGCCCCGAGCTGTCATCCCAGGAAGTTGTCGAAAAATACAATTACGACATCGAAGGTATCGTTCAGGTCGAGATTGAAAATCGAACGTCGGGTTACCACCGGCGGTTTCGTCTGGCACCGGCAGTAAAGGGCAGTTGATGAAGTCACCCCATGTGAAATGACCGCATTTGCATCGTATCCGCCGTGGCCACGTTGTCGGTCCGGTACCCCCGGCCGTGCAGCGGAAATTTAAAAAATAAATACGGCCAAACACAAAATGGTTGCGGGAAGAGGAGGCCCATGGCGAGGACCAATAGATTGCTGCAAATTATAGCCGTGTCGCTTTTCCTGGGGTTTACGTCCATGGCTGAAGCCGGTTGGATTATGGTGGAGCAGGAAGGCGACACTAGCATCATTTCCAATGGGAAACTGAAAAGTTCGGCCGAGGGAGTAACCTGGATTCTAGACGGCCCCGATAACAAAATGGTTTTCATTGACAGCAACCAGAAATCCTATGCATCCGGCACCGTAGAAGACTATTGCAGCGCGACCACGTCGCTTGTCGATGAGGCAATGAAGGGATTGAACGCCGAACAACGCAAGGTTCTGGAGGAAATGATGCAACAGGGCCAAAACGATGCCGGTCATAAGGTCACCGTTACCGCGGCCGGGGATGGCGGTTCGGTTGCGGGCTTAAAAACCACTAAATACAGGGTGCAGGTGGACGGACAACTTTACAAAGACATCTGGCTGGCCACCAACCCCGGCCTCGTACATGAATTCAAACCCCTGATACCGCTATTGCAAAAATTCAGCGCATGCGCGAATACTTTCGGTACGGAATTCATGCCCGAGAATTCGGCCGAATATCTCCGCTTAATGGAACGCGGCGTTGAAGTCAAAAGTGTTATTTATACCGACAACAGTCCTGAACCGGTTACGGAAATGATCAAAATGGAAAACAAAGCCCTTCCGGCAACGGATTTCTCCATCCCTCCCAACTACCGTCAGATGTCCTTCGAACAAATGTTGAAATCACAAATGGAGTGACCTTTGGAAAAAGTATGACATCTTTACCTCCCGCACCTTTGACACCGCCGCGTCACTGCATTAGTTATTTATTATAAGCAATCGATCGCTGTTCCTGATCAGCGCACCTGTTTCGATATAGCGCTGTCCTGTGACAGATGACTATACAACCGGGTCATGCTATACGGAATGAGCCTTTTCGCCTCTATCGGTGTCCGAACGCCCACTCTCACCTCTTTCGCATCGACCTCTAATATCGCACCGTTCAGGACTGTTGGACTTACGGTCACCCAAGAAACTTGCCCCGACATGATATGTCAGTTTAGCGATTCTTTCAAATAAACACCACAGGTAATCGGCAGAGGAAGGAGGCCCATCGATGAAAATCGAATTCAACCGCATCCTTTGTACCACTGACCTGTCGGCCTTCTCCAATACGGCCGTTTACTATGGGGCGGCACTGGCCGAAGTCTTCGCGGCCAAGTTGCATCTGTGCCACGTCATCGATTTACCTATTATCTCCGTCCATGGTGAAGCGTTTACCTACCCACCCGATTACGTAAAATCAATGCAGGAAAGTGCATTCCGTCAATTCGAAGAGCTTATGGCGCCGCTCTCGATCAAGTGGGAGCCCCACATTGAAACGGGCGCTATCGCACCCACTATTGCAAGGCTGACCGGAACGATCGGGGCTGACCTCGTTATCGTCGCCACCCACGGTCGATCGGGCTTGAAACGCCTGTTTCTCGGATCGGTTACGGAACAGTTGATCCGAACCGTTCGCTGCCCGTTTCTCATTGTAACGCCACCAGAAAAAGACATTTCGCGTGACACAATCGAGCGATTCCGGGTGAAAAGAATATTGGTAGGATGCGATTTTTCAAAAGATTCTGCCCGCGCAGTTGTTTACGGCTTCAGCCTGGCCCAGGAGTTTCAGTCGGCACTCCACTTGGTACACATCATCGAGCCTTTTGCTTATGAGGATGCGCTGATGCCGGATCCGATGACCGCAGATGTACAAACTGACCTGAACGCCCACCTCATTAGAAAGCTCGAAGAACTGATTCCGGAAGAATCCCGCAACTGGTGCGACGCCACCACCGCGTGTCTGGCCGGCAAACCTTTCGATGAGTTGATCAAGTACGGGGTTCTGCATGCCGTGGACCTCATAATTCTGGGCGTCCGTGGCCGCGGATTGGTAGAGACCCTCTTTCTGGGCTCGACAACAGACCGCGTCATCCGGCGGGCAACCTGCCCCGTATTGACCGTCGGCGCCAAGCTATAGCCGGCCGCGTCTATAGGCTTTTGGAACCGGTTGGTCCGTGGCGCTGAAATCATCGGCAAGGTCGCGGTTCCCAGAAACTCAATCCGAACCGGCCGCCCGGGCTATGGCCTCAAGATCGATGAAATGGGTATCGCCCAATCCCCGGTAACGCTCGGGATGGCAGGTGAGTATCAGGATCTGCAATCGCCCTGCCGATTCTTCCAGCACACCCAATATCCGGGTCAGCCGACCAGCGTCGGTGGCCGTAAGCACATCGTCCAAAACCACCATTTGGCGCTCTTTGGATGCCAGAACCTCCGCCAGGGCCAGACGAGTGGCCAAATACAGCTGCTCCATTTCACCCCCGGAAAGGTTTTCGAAACCCACACCCGTCTCTATGGCGCCGGGTTGGACCTCGGTGGGTTCGAACGAATCGGTCACTCGGATCCGCCCCAGGCGAGGCCCGTTGATCCGTTGAAGTATTCGGCTTGCACGGGCTTCAACCGGCGCCGTAACAGCAGCGACCGCATCGCTGCGACACTGGGTGACCGTTTCATAGAGCAACCGGATCGCTTCCACTCGCATCTCTTCGCGATGAATGTCTTCTATTAATTGGTTGACATGCTCATCGATAGCCGAGAATGCCGAATAAGGACCTTCGGCAGCCAATGTCGCCAGTCTCCCGGCCGCCGTCATTTCATCATCGCGAGTGTTGCGGGCATCCTCCCGTACACCGTTCAGCTGTCGTTCAAATTTTTCCAGTGCCGTCAGCGGATCTTCGTTATATACACCCAGTTTTTCTTCCAGGCTCTGCAACCGCCCCCAGGCGGCCTCGCGGTCCATCAGGATTCCGCGCAACGCGACCTGACTCTCTTCCATAGTGCGCCCGTCTTCGGTCAGGCCGGCCAACGACCGGTCAATTTGCCGCACCAGTTTGCGAGTTTCATCGATGCGGTTGCCCAACGCTCTGACCTGCTCCTCTGCGGTGGCACACACGGCCTGGGATTTGGTATAATGGTGGTGCGCCTCGGCAATCTTTTTCCCGTGAGCTTCGCGGAGATCGGAGACAGCACGCATCATTCCGGTAAAATCCGGTTGTGCTTGTGACCAGGCCGGATGGGATTGTAAAAATCCGGCTTCTACGGCTTTCTTTTCAACCAGCTGCTGTTTCATATCAGAAAGTTCTCGATGGCCCAGCAATGTTTCCAGTGCTTTGGCCGATTCCCGTATTTGCCGATCCAACTCAGCAGCGTTCTCCGCCATGGCTTCCAATTGATCGACGTCCGCAGTTCCATAAGGCCGTGTCAATGTGTCTATCTGCGCGCGTGCCGCGTCCCACTCGGCTTGGTGGTTTTGAATCTCACCTCGCGGGCCTGTGGCACGCAGACGGGCCATACCCTTCACCTCCGCGACCACATCCGGCGAACCGGTGAGGTGCACCTTAGCTCCGGCCAACGCCTTGGTTTCACCGCGGGGTTCACCAGAGATGGTCTCAATAACAATGTCGCGCGTCGGCAGAATCTCCAGGCTGATCAGCGACGACTCAATCCGCACCGCCGCCTGATCACACGCGTGAATAGCCTTGCGGATCTTCCTGAGCGTGGTAAGGTCTGGAGCGACGACCTGTAAACGGGCCCTTTGGTGGGTTTGCATCTGCTGCGTGGCGGCAGTGATCCGCTCGATCTCTTTCTCCAATACTTCCCGTGAGTGACTTATCTTTAAATAATCTTCCGCGTCCCGGGCATCCTGCTCGGCACGCCTGATGTTTTCTTCTTCCTTGGCAGTTACGTCGAGTGTTTTTCTGGCCGCATTCGCAGCGCTTTTGTGTTGAGAAGCCTCACGCGTTTTAGCAACCAAGTCCTCTTCAAGGGTCTTTAACAAAAATCGGGCTTCGGTATGCGCTCTTTCTTTCTCCCGGATATGGTCGATAGCTTGTTTCAACTGATTGTAGCGCGCCTCAGCCGTTCTGGCTTCTTCTTTGCGCCTGTCCGCCTCAACCCTCAATTGGCAATACGCATCAGTCTGTGATCGTAGATCATTGATTGTCTTCTTCAGCGCCTCAGCTTCGAAGACAAGCTGCGTCCTTCGTGCCCGGATGTCTTCCACCCGTCGGGATCCGTCTTCATATAGTTGCAACCGCTCGAACAATCCCTGTCGTCGTCGCTGGACCTGGACGAGTTGCTCTTTCATCCGCGACAGCTCCGGTGCCCCTCGGCCGGATTTAAGCTTACCGCCTTTGGTAAAATACTGCAGATAAAGATCAACGATGCGCTCTTCGACAGGGCTGCTTGCGGCTTGGGACAATTGTGCTCCCAGGGACGAGCGGATATCGTTAACGATGTCACCCGATAGATCGGTCAACAGCAACTTCCCTTGGGGGGCCCAGAGGACTTGGGCCAAACCCCAGTGACGCGGTTGGGATAGTCCCCGTGCCGGCGGGTTTCTGGTCAGCATTGTACGAACCGTATCGTCAGCCTGACGACCTTCCGCCAAGGGTATAAAGATGTCGCCCTCAAGCCGATCCAGGCGTGAGTAGTTCTCCTGTAAAAACTGTTTGGCAATCCGATAATCAACGTCATTTCGACGAAACTCGACCGTCACACGGGGAGGCAACGCGCGTCCCCACGGAACCAGGGCGGTGACATCCTGGCCGGACACGCTATGGCTATCCAGCAATCCGCGGCTGAGGGCCTCAAAGAGTGTCGACTTGCCGGTTCCATTCGGACCGTGAATAACCGTAATTCCCTCTCCGAAAGGCCCTACGGTAACGGACCTCAAAAAACAGCGCCAGTTTGACAGCGTGATGAGATGCAGGATCAATTCAGGGCCTCTGCCGTCATGGCGTATAGTTCCATCAGTGCCAGGGATGCGATCTGAGACTGGCGGCTGGTTCCATCCCCTTCATCGGCCACATTCCGAAGCCGCACGGCTGCGTCTTGCAACACACCCGATGGCAGGGCCGAAATCCAACCGTCGTCATCAGGTGAAGGGCGCAGACCGGAAATGTCCACGCGGCCGAATAGAAATCGTGCCGTTACCATGTCCTGCAAATGTCTGAGTTGTCCCATTTCTTTTGAATACAGAAGTCCTTTCAGGCGCAAATCGATCAGTATGCGATCCGGATCTGCCAGGGCTTCGACGCGTTGCCGCAGGGTAGCGATGTCTCCAATCTGGCGCATGTCTTTTTCAATCATCTGCCAGGAGAGACCGCCGGTTTTTAACACTTCTGTACCGGGCGGAGTAACCGGGCTGTCGATTGTCACCAGAAGCGCATTTCCACTGTCAGGCTCTCCAAATCGTGAAGGTTCCGGCGTCCCGCAATAGGCTTTCCGTACACCGCCGTCCGGATCGGTGTAGGTAACCGTTGAATGCCAGTGCCCTAAAGCCAAATAGGTAAGCCCGCTGCGTTCGACCGCATTGCGGGGTATGGGGTGATCGGCTGCGACTTCCGGCAACCCCTCTACATTGCCGTGCGCCATTGCAATGCGCTTAACATTTCCTGGTTTGGCTTTAATCCAGTCCGTCGGATCTTTGGTGGAATACTTATCGGACACGGGGCACGGATAGAGAATCCCGCCCGGAATATCGACCGGTTGTTTTTCGGTCAGAATGTGCAGGTTGTTTGCGGAATTCCAGGCCGGGTGTTCCCATACCGAACCGGGGATAACGGGATCGTGATTGCCGGGGATGATGTATACCGGTCCGTCAAACCGTGCCAAAATATCGGCCGTTTTCTGAATCAGAATCCGTTCGACACCGTTGTCCTCGAAAAGGTCACCGGCCACTATAAGGAAGTCGGCGCCATGGGTAACAGCCGCTTCAACCACGCGTCTGCCGGCCGCCAGCCGTTCCGCGCGAACCCTGGCAGCAGCCGGTCCCAATCCTTCGGCCTTCATGCCGACCTGCCAGTCGGCGGTGTGGACAAACTTCATCGATAAAATTCCTATGGCGGTCTTTATCTACCGGGAACAATAATACGCGACGATTCTTTCTCGGTGGGTGTGATGATCGATGAGCTTTCTTTCTGCTGCATCTTTTTCACCTCCTCTGCGAGTTTTTCAACGGCGGCCTGCATGGCCTCTGGGAATCGTTTGATCGCCTGCTGAAGCTGCTTGGCCGTGATGACGGCCTGCACTGGCAACGGTCCCCCCGGTGTCATGAGGTTGGTCTCTCCCACGAAAACGGTCTTGCGGGTTTTGTCGACCGAGCCGTCCGAGTTTACAGGGGTCAAACGCCGAATGCTGGCCACTTTCAAATCGGTAAATGTTTCTTCGCGGTACAAGTTTTGCCTATCGACGGTGAAATCGATATCGGCGGTGCTGTGGTCTGTCATTTTAGTTCCAGTTCCTTTTTTGTTTCATTCAACCTTAGGCGCCCATGAATCCTATTTAAATAATTGAGGACCGAGTTTTCCAACACGTTACGAATGGTAAAAATATCGACAACACATGAAAATGTTACAAAATATCAAATCACCGACGAATACGCAAATCGGGATTATTACTGCTGTCGATAAAATTGAATCTCTTTGTTACAGTAGCCCGCCACGAAAAAATAAGTATTGCTATTTAGGGAGGATCAGAATGACCGCGATCGCAACTTCCAGCGGTCTGTCGCGGATGTGACGTCGGCGGTTGCGTCCTTCAGCAAACACTGTTAAACTGAGTATCTTTTTTTTCGGTCGCCAGTCGATCTGCCTAAAATACAGACCAAGGAATTGCGAGACGATATCATGCAATATGCTGCCAAAATAACTGGAATTGGTTCGGCTTTTCCGGAAAAACGGCTCGACAACACCGAACTATCCGGTATGCTCGTCCGTCAAGGTATTGATACCACCAACCAATGGATCGTGGAAAGAACCGGCATCCGGGAGCGACGGATCGCCAATGTTCAGGACGAAAACGAGACCAATTCCTCCCTCGGTGCACGAGCCGCACAGCAGGCACTCACCATGGCCGGCCGGAAAGCCGAAGACATCGATCAGATCGTCTACGCCACCTGCTCTCCCGACACGCTGCTGCCGTCCACCGCCTGTTGGGTACAGAAAAAGATCGGGGCCCACAATGCCTGGGCGATGGATGTCAACGCTGCCTGCTCGGGCTTCATCTACGGCTTGGTGACGGCCCAGCAGTTTGTCCAGACCGGACAGTCGAAAACCGTGCTTGTTGTCGGTGGAGAGGTTCTGTCGCAGATCACGAACTGGAATGACCGAACGTCCTGCATCCTGTTTGGCGATGGCGCTGGCGCCGCCATCGTGGAACCTGTTCCAACCGCTGACAAACGTCGCATCCTGTGTAGCCACTTGACCTCAAACGGCAGTCTGAGCGACCTTTTTCACGTTCCTGCGGGTGGTTCAAATCTTGAGGTCACACCCGAAATTTATGCCCAAGGCCTCCATAAGATGCACATGAACGGTAGGGAAATCTTCAAGGTCGCCGTGAGAACTTTAACCGAATGTGCGCTGAAAACTTTAGAAAAGCAATCCCTGCCGATCGTTCACCTCGACTGGCTCGTCCCCCATCAGGCAAACCTGAGAATCATAGAGGCCGTGGTCAACCGACTCGCCTTTCCAATGGAGCGCGTGCTGATCAATCTGGATCGTTTCGGAAACACCTCTGCCGCCACGATACCGTCGGCCCTGGATGAGGCCGTGCGGGACGGTCGTATCCAGAAAGGCCAGACGGTACTGCTGGACGCTTTCGGTGCGGGAATGACCGCTGGTGCGCTTTTGTTGCGCTGGTAGGCCTCGGTGTCGGGTATACTATTCCGCAATCAATTCGACCGGCACGGTTTCGCGGTCAGCCATCATTAGTCAAACGACAAATTAAGGAAACGCCGCATCGACGGCTTTTCTGTCCTTGAGGAATCAAGTTTCCGGGTTTGGAGGTCCGTCCTTCTGATCAACGGCTTCAACGGCCGACCGCCGTAGTTTGACCGGCGGTCGCTGTCGTTTACGCAACTTCAGGTTCAGCATTTCCACAAAGACTGAAAAGGCCATGGCGAAATAAATGTAACCTTTGGGGATATGCAAATCGAAACTTTCTGCCACGAGGGCCACACCGATCAACAGCAGAAAACTGAGGGCCAGAATCTTTACGGTCGGATGATTTTCGATAAACTGGCTGACCGGCCCAGCCAAAAAAATCATAAATATCACGGCAATGATGATAGCGGCCACCATCACGGCAATTTGATCGACCAAACCGATGGCTGTTATGACCGAATCGAGAGAGAATACAACATCGAGCAAAAGGATCTGGGTAATTACACTTATAAATGAGGCCTCTATTTTCCCGGCTTTATCAGCGGTGTGATCCACTTCACCTTCAAGGTTGGCGTGTATCTCCAGGGTGCTTTTGCCCAGCAGAAATAATCCGCCCAGAAAAAGAATGAGGTCCCGCCCTGAAATTTCTTGGCCGAAAACAGTCAGAAGAGGCGCTGTCAGGCCCATGATGATTGTCAGTGAAAAAAGCAAACCAATGCGGGTGACCATCGCCATCATCAGCCCGATGGTACGCCCCTTTTTCTGCTGATGGGCCGGCAAACGTCCGGCAATGATGGCGATGAAAATGATATTATCGATGCCCAGAACAATTTCCAATGTCGTCAATGTGAGCAGGGCGATCCATATCTGAGGGTCTGCAATCCAATCCATCTGTCAACTTTCCTTTTCCATAATAATTGAGGCCGCGTGGGATCTTCTCATCGCTCCTTTCAGTATCAGGAGCGGCCCCACGTTATCAAGCCGTCAAGAAAAAATCAAAAACAACCGGTGTACCGGTAATCGGCCGGCGACTCTCGATCATGGCCATCAATTTTATCCGCCAGAACAACAGGTTGAAATCTGAATTCGATGGCCGTATAATCTCAGGCCAAATTCAAGCGGAGGTGACGATGCAGCCCAAATCCCCCAAAAAAAGAGTGTTCCCCTCAGCGCGCGAGGATGCCCTGTCCGCGAAACTACACGGGGATACCCCTCAATGCCGATCAAAATCTTACAAACTGGCATTTCTGGATGACGATCTGATGTTGCGTGACGAATTGCGACCGGTGCGGCTGCAGCTTGAACTGCTCAAGGCCGAACTTGTTCAGCATGAGATGGGCATCGAATCCACCGTTGTCATCTTCGGGGGTGCGCGCATCCTCGATCCGGCAACAGCTGAAGCCAAACTGGTTTCCCTCGAATCGCGGGCAAAGGATAACGGCAAGAATTCCGAAGTGATGCAAGATCTCGGTCAAGCCCGCAGGGATCTCGAAAAAAGCCGATACTACGAAGAGGCCCGCCGACTGGCCAGTCTGGTTTCAACCAATTCTCCCCGCGATAAACTGGTGGTCATCACGGGAGGGGGGCCGGGGATTATGGAAGCGGCCAACCTTGGTGCCCACGAATGCGGCTGCCAAAGCATCGGCCTTAATATCGTCCTTCCTTTTGAGCAAATGCCGAACCCATATATCACCCCCGAGCTCTGTTTCCAGTTTCATTATTTCGCCATCAGAAAAATGCACTTTCTAATGCGGGCCAAGGGCTTGGTGGCTTTTCCGGGCGGGTACGGAACGCTGGACGAATTGTTCGAAACCTTGACTTTGATCCAGACGGGTAAAATAAAACCGATACCGGTGCTCCTTTTCGGGCGCTCATTCTGGGAGAAGGTCATCAACTTTCAGGCCCTGTTGGATGAAGGAAATATCAGTCCGAATGACCTGAAAATTTTTCAATATATCGATACCGCCGAAGAGGCGTGGGAAATTATTTCCACCGCTAACGGTCTGGAATGAAACCCAACCCGGTTCATCGTTCCTCTCGCTTGCATTTCCAAATGTCAAACTTATACTATACAGAGATACTCTTATATGTTCGAGCGGTGAATATTGCCGGCACAAAGGAGCTTACAATCCAGCTTGGATAGAAATTCTGGTAAAGGCGCCAGCCTCCGCGGGCAGCTCAAGTAGATGCAGACAACCGTTGAGGATTGTCTGTGGACGCTGCATACCGCCCAAACAGGTTGCCGATGAATATGAGGGGTAAGTGACCAGAGACCTTGACGGCAAGAGTGGGTCGATCCGGAAATGGGCGCTACCGAGGCTCTGATCATCGACACACGCCGCGACGGCCTGCAGTGGAAATCGTAACGATGGATGAAGCGTTAACACCGAAAATTTTCATCGAGGCGTATGCTGTTGGGCGCCACATGATGGTGTCCGGCAAGAAATATACCCACGATCTCAAAATCATTGGAAATTCGGTCAAAGGTGACTGGTGGCGCCGAGAAGGTCACTGCCTGGCGGCCGAAGACATATCGGACATCCTGGCCACCTCGCCCGACCTGCTCGTCGTAGGTACGGGCTACGCCAGCGGTATGCGCATACCAAACACTCTCCAGAAACAACTGAAAACACGGCATATCCGGCTTGTTTACAAACCCACCACCGAAGCCGTTCAAACCTTCAACCGAATGCGGGCGGAAGGTTTGAACGTTGCCGGCGCGTTTCACCTCACTTGTTAATCAGCGACCGATCGTGTCCGACTGATCCACGCCCGATAACGACAGCAAAACGGTCGGCGAAGTTGGTGGTCAGATTTCGGGCGCAGAATTTCAACAACCCGACATTAACCCTCACCATTCTCCAAGATCTTTTTGAGCTTCTGTAAATCGTTTCTGACCTGCCGGCGCGCTCTGCGCCGGGTTAGTAATCCGAAGGCTTTGAAGATTTTCAATTCGATAACGCCGCGGGTAATAAAGCGCGTGCCGCCATTTACGGGTTCAAAGATGAAGCTGCTTTCGCCACCGACCGGTCCGGAGACGAAACGGTATGAACAAACATGATTGGGGACATATTCCGATATGACGCCCTCAGAATCGAAACGCTTCCCCATGAAACGGTTCACCAACCGGTAAGTTGTCCCCTCCCCCAAGGGACCATCGGAAGTCTGCTCGGTTAATATAACATCGGTCTGCCACCGGGTATTGTTCTGCAAATCTGTTGCGAAAGCAAACACCCTTTCCACCGGTCGGGCAATGGTAACGCTCTCTTCAATATCGATCATGTCAACATCCGTTCCGCGTTCGACGCAATTCGGTGCGATTGGGAGCACCGCATCATTGCGACAGCATCGATCTCTACCCCCTGCGGCAATTCTGAGCCATTCAGGCAATGGAATAAAGTCGCGTAGCTTTTCATGGGACCATATAATCTAATTTCACTATGCATCATTTTCAATACCCCCGGCGGTTACTGAACCGCCTGGTTGTATCCCCGGAAGGGTCCCCGGCATGATTCGCCGGGGTTGACAAAACTGATTTTACACGCATTATATGCCCCGAAAACAGGACATTCAGCGCAAATGCGGCTATCGTCTTTTAACCTGAAAGTTTCATGAAAACT